>ENA-OURS01002949-OURS01002949.1-human-gut-metagenome-genome-assembly--contig:-NODE-2949-length-11280-cov-2.600000_pt1 | contig 11280 bp, 9 predicted proteins | sample MGYA00242109_ERZ509010 | MGnify/ENA primary metagenome ERZ509010 (study PRJEB26280, sample SAMEA2338774) | human gut metagenome | biome: human gut; feature: human-associated habitat; material: faeces... | reverse complement strand
TTTTTGGAATAGAATAAATACAGGCTTTATCGCTACTTTGTTTATCACTAATCCCGAAATATACGTAATCTCCCTTTAATTGAATTCCTTCAGATTCCGCATTACCTCCAAAATTATTATGTGTAGCTGTAACAAGGCAAGAATATTTATAACTTGATCCACTTCCTGTTAACTTTGCTATTCCCGGTTTTTGTCCGGCAGCACCTCCAATAATATAAATAGAATCTCCATCAGAAAATTCTAATCCCTGACATGAATCATTCGGTAATACACGATTACTTCCAGATTGTCTAAACGATCCATAACAAGCTGATTTTACTGCACTTGATGTACATGGAACAAATTTAGATTCTTCAGATTCTTTTTTATCCAATTCAGCATTTAATTTTTCCGCATTATAAAAACTATATTGAATTTCTCCTGTATTATCCATTACCCAGAAAAATACTTTTTTCCTATCACTAGACAATGCTGCATCTACACGTTTCACTTCTCCAATCGATGTCCCACTTTTATTTGCATAACTCATATGAGAAAATCTTGGGATTTCTGTATAATCTACACTTCCTTTAGCTTTATATTGTATTCTTCCAATTTGAGTTCCCCATTTAAATTTATACGCTTCATTTGCTTTACATGTAACCCAGAAATATGCTTTAGAATTATGTTCAAACCATTCCAAAGTCTGTCCATGACCAAAGTTTTTTAATGTCATATGATCTTGATATGTAGCTGTTGACCCATTAATCAAACATCTTGATAAACGTGAGTCTGAGCCAATTCTCTGAATCACATAAATATATGTAGATCCAATATATGTTTTTTGAATTGCAGCTGTATTTGTTAATCCTTTAATTTTATATCTTAAAGTAGCTGCTGCTTTTACATTTTTATTCGCTGATACACGACTTTGCCGTGTCTGTACTTTTGGGTGTGTCTCTAAATATTTCTGATATTCTTCTAGTGTATCAAAATCATCTTGTTCCAAAATACCCGCAACACCATCGTCATCATGTGTATCTAGTGCTACTGTACTTTCTGTTGCTTTCGTATCTGCCTTAACATTCACTGAAACTACAGTTGTTCCAATAATCATAGCACACATTGCAATACTTGCTGCTTTACATACAAATTGTTTTAATTTCATAAACTTTTTCCTTTCATTCTTTTATTTTCCCTCATTTTCTGCTATCATTATTGTATCCATGTGATACAGCTATCTGTATATATTACAGATAGGTAGGTGGCAGCCATTCGTATTACATGGATTTTTTAATTGTTCATATTGCATCACCTCTTATAAAATACATTTATAAATAAAATATTACTTAGTATAAGTTCCACTTGCCGTTACAGTTTTTCCACTACTATTTTCAACAAACACCTCTATATATCCTGTTTTTTGTATTATAAAATTGTGATTGATTTCTGCTTTAACAGTTTTATAATGTTTTACTTTATCTGCATCTAAATATCCTACTTTGACACTTTTTGTTTTTGGAGCTATCTGTAACCTAATATTGATACTACTTCCTTTCTTTTTATAAAATTCTTTAGTTTTCTTTCTAACTCCATTTTTCACTGTCCAATTAACTGTTATCGAATTAGACAACAGTTCAAAGTCTTCCTCTCCAACTTCATCAATAATATTTTCTGATATATCTATCTTTTCTTCTATAACATCATTCGTATCACTTGCAAATATATTTGTCACTGAACAACTAATTAAAAGTGTAAATACTGTTACCATTATTTTTATATATTTTATCATCGTTTTCTCCTCCTATTCCTCCATCTCTTTAATCATCATCAATATTAATCATTCCAACAATTTTTACATCTTTCTTATCCTCCATTTCAATAAACACATCATATTTCCCCTCTTTTTCTATCTTAAATCTATGTTCAACTAAATCTCTCCCTCTGTCCTGTATGTATCTAATCCTATTCTGTGAATCAATAATCCCAACTTTTATCCCCTTAAAATTTTTTTGACTTGTTATAAAAATTTCTATATTTTCATTTCGTTTCGGAGTTAATCCTTTATATCGAAGCCTTTTTCCTGCCTTTACATAAGTCTCCAATGTCATCGCATCCATCTTTTTAAAATTTATCTTCTTTATCGTTTCACTCTTATCATTTCCCAAAACTCCCGTTTTTTCTTCATACGATATTCTCTCCTCTTCCTCATCATCTGGTTCTTCTATTTCTACTTCCGTTTCTTGTACCCATTTTGTATACGCCTTTTGATATCCCTTACTTGCAGCCAAAATACTGGTTACACTCATTCCACAAAATATCACGGTCATTGCAATCACCGCAGCATATTTTATCTTCTTTTGTTTTCGATACATCATTGCATAGTAGATTCTTTGTTCTAAACTATCTCGGCTTTCAAACAGACATGCTGCCCGATATGCTTTGATTCCCTGACTTTTCTGACTCATCTCAAAAATCGTTGTAAAATAACGCTTCGCTGATCCTACATAACCAATCGCTGATAGATCACAGATCACCTCGCTCCATTCATCGTTCTTACGAAATACAGTTCTGATCCATGGGCAATACCAGTGAATACATACCATCAGACATGCTATATAATTCCAAAATATATCGTGCTTCTTATAATGTGTGAGTTCATGGTAAATACACGTTTTTAATTGTTCTTCTTCCATATCTTCCACAGGTAAAAACACACATGGTTTTAATATTCCTGCTGTCATTGGAATCTGAATGCGATATCCTTGTAATACTTCTATTGATCTGCGAATTCCAAGCTCTCTTTTACAATCTTCAAAGATCTTTTGCACATACATCTTGCATGGAAAGCATCTTTCTTTTTCTCTTCTAATTCGAAAAGTTCGTTCTCCAAACTTCAGAACTGTTGCAATTGCTCCAGCCAGCCAGAACAACGATATAGCATAAAAAGCCTTGATGATAGTACCTGTAAAATCAAATACATACCCATTATCAAAAAAAATATTTACCAACAGATATCCTGCCGGAACATAGTAAGCAATTAGAATGATCTTTAATATCAAATCATAGACTTTTGGACGAATCTTATCTGCAAAAAACTTTCTTAGTGCCATCCAGAAAACAAACATACAGCTTCCAGTGCACATGGATAAAAATATCGCACTAAATATCCTAACCAATATCTCTCTTATGTCTATCATATCTTCTCCTGTCAATCATCGATTTCTTCTAACAACTTTTTGAGTTTCTTTAGTTTCCCCTCATTTAATTTTCCTTTATATAATGTCTTCACCAGATCAAATCCAGATTCTTTGTACCAGAAATTCTTTGTCTTTTCCAATTCCTGTTCTTTATAATCCTGCTCTTCGATCAGATAATTAATATAAGAATATTTCCCAATCTGATATGTTGTCACATATCCTTTCTCTTCTAAATGAAGGACAAATGTACGGATCGTTGTGCTTTTATAATCTTTTCCGTAATCTTGCTTTAGATTTTCAATCAACTGCTGTAATGGCATATCCTTTCCATAATCCCAGATACATTTCATCACAACCTGTTCTGCACTTGTTAATTCTTTTAATTCCATAGCTAAATCCCCTTTATCTTTGTTATTTATTCTATATTTATAGTCATATCGCATTCAATAATACTTCTACTTTGATAGTTATATCATAACAAAAATCTTCTTAAATGTAAATATCCTTTCCTTGCAATTTCGTATGATTTCTTGGAACTTAATTTGTTTGCTTTCATATAAGAAAAAATCGCAGCCAAGATATACCTTAACTACGATCCTTCATTCATTACCCAATTCCGCCTAACGCAATCCCAAGCACCAATACCAAAATACAGATCGGTACATAAATATATTTGCAGATTGGACAATACATCTTTGTAAATTTTGTTTCTCTTCCTTTGTTTACCTGTGTTTCTACATATTTCTTTCCGGCGATCCAGAAGAACATGATTCCTGCGAGTCCTGCTCCTAGTGGGCAGATGTAAATAGATAGGATATCCATCCAGTCAGATACGATGCCCTGGATCAATAAGGAGACGATCACGCCAATCACTGCGATAATCACGCAGGCGGTCTTTCTTCCTACGTGAAGCTTTTCCTGTACGGTTGCGATCGGTGCTTCGTAGAGATTGATCAGTGATGTCATTCCCGCAAAAAGCACTGCAACGAAAAAGATGATCGCGATGATCGTACTTCCTGGCATGGAGCTGATCAGGTTTGGAAGATAGATAAATAACAGCCCCGGTCCTCCTTGATCCAGTGTTGCTCCAGTTGTTGCCATAGCTGGGATGATCACGAGTGCTGCAAGCATCGCAGCAACCGTATCAAAAAATGCAACTCTTGCCGCAGATGATGGGATGTCTTCTTCATCGGATAAATACGATCCATAGATCAATGTTCCATTTCCTGCGACGGATAAGGAAAAGAAGGCCTGTCCTAGTGCAAAGATCCATGTCTTTGGATCTAAGATGGCCGCCTTATCGACTCTGAAAATATATTGATATCCCGCTGCTGCCCCTGGTTGGAATGCCACGTAGATTCCAAGGATCACAAACAGTGTAAAGAAAATTGGCATTAAAATCTTATTGGCTTTCTCGATCCCTGCTCCTACACCAAAGATTAAAATACACATGCATAAGATCAAAGCTAAAATCTGCCAGATGTTATTTCCAAATGCAGATGCCATTGTTCCAAAACGTCCGCCAAATTCTTCGATCGTCTTTGGTGCAAGTGTTGCCCCTGTGAAAGTTCCAACAGCATATTTTAAGATCCACCCCATCACAACTGTATATCCGATCGCCATCGCAAGAGAACCAAGAACTGGGATCATTCCTAACCCTTCCCCAACTTTTCTCTTTCCTTTCTTCTCACAGACCATCCCAAATGCATCAATCGGTCCAGACCTTGCCGCACGTCCAAAACTCATCTCTCCGATCACACCAGTAGATGCGATCACAACGACAAAGATAAAATACGGGATCAAAAAAGAACCTCCCCCATACAAAGATACCCTTGTCGGAAACATCCATATATTTCCCATGCCAACTGCCGAACCAATGCAGGCGAGGATAAATCCCCACCTGCTGTTAAATGATTCTCTTTTATCTTTCATCTTTCAATTTTATCCTCCTGATTTTACTTTTTAAACTTCAAGTCTGTCGGTGTCAATACTCCATCATCTCCAAGCTGCTTCCATTTATATGTGAAATTCTTCTTTGCTGAATGTATCTTCTGTCTGTTGATCGTTTGACCTTTCATACCGATCAGCTGTTCATTTATAATAACATATGCTGTATCTTTTTGCATCTGGTATTGTTTTATTTCAGGTGAAATATAGGCTGTTTTTTTGATCTTGACATCATCTTTGTTCATTTCGATGATCTGAATCTTTTTGACTGCACGGTCTGCTTTAAAGTCCACACGGTATGTCATCTTTCCTTCTTCTGTATCCACAGAAAAAGATTGGCTGATTCCAAACCCTCCTGTTTTACAAAGATCCTGCACAGAAGACCTTCCTGAAGGTTCCAGATAAAATGTACCATCTGCTCTTTTATATACACTTCCAATCTGCACTTTTGTGATTCCTTTTGTTTCCTGAACATAAATTGTTGCCTTACATGACTGGCCTGTCTTTTGCCATTTATCTTTTTGGATCTCGCCATCTTTCATATTAGAGCCGCCTGAAAAATGAGTCAACTGTGGATCACCATCCATGCTGATCGTATTTTCTTTCTGATCGTATTTATGAAAAAAGAAATATCCCTTGATCTTTTTAAAATGAACAAATCCTTTTTTATCTTTCTGCCCAACGGTTGTTCCTTCCATCTCTGGATCTGGAATGTCTGGATCATCCAGACTCTTTCCTACAACTGCATAAGCACCATATAATGTTTTCTTTACTGTTTCATCCTCGTCTTTTTTTGCAAGGCGGCATCCTGATAGAGTTGCTGCCAGCATCACAACCATTGCCAATACTCCTGTTTTTCTGATTCCCCTACTCATCTTCTTCCTCCAATCTCCCGTCAAATTTCAAGATATCCCCGACATCGCACTCAAGATAATAACAGATCTTATTGATCGTTGAGAAACGCACTCCCTTTGCCTTGCCACTTCTTAAGATTGACAGGTTTGCTTCTGTAATATGGACTTTTTTACATAATTCTTTGGATGTCATGTTTCGTTCTTTTAAGATGTCATCCAAATGTATTTTAATTGCCATAACTATCATTCCTTCTATATAAACTGGTCATTTTCTTCTTTTAACTGTTTAGTCCGCTTGAAGTATTCATGGAAGATCAATGCTCCAAATGCTATGATCAATGGTTCCATGGATACATCTGGTGCAAACGTAACATTTACATTCTGTAAGGTTGCTCCTAATAAAAACTGATAAAAATTCAGGATAAAATCTGATATGACTGTAACCACTGCGGTAACCTTTGCGACACTTGCGAGTCTTGCCACTGTCATCATCTGCTGCTCTTCCTTATGATCTTCGATTGCTTTTACTACATGAATGATGTTGATAAATAGCAGGATTGTCATAATGATTGGTAATAACTGTAATACTGATTTAAACCATACTATCGAAGATACATTTTGCAGTTTATTTTCGCTCTTATGAAGCAGTTCAAATGTCTTTGCATATGTGATCAAAAGCGTGTAATAACTGACTAGTGCAGCAATCAGTCCTTTCATCCCAAAATACAAACGGCTTTTCCAATTCTTCTGGCTGTCATCTCCAAGAAAACGGATCGCTTTCATGATCAACCACATGATCAGGACGCTGTAAATGATGAATGCGTAAATAATTTTCATTACAATCAAACTGCTTTGGTCCATTGAAAAAATGTCTGGCATTTTCTGATACATGAGTCCTGGATTGATGAACATATACAGGGAATAAAATAATAGCCCTGTGAATGCAACAAGTAATATGTCTTCTTTCTGTGTTCTTCCTCTTTTTCTCTGATAGATGATATAGATTGCTGGTATCATTGAAATGGCTGCGTATATGATGATCGCGATGACATTTCCTATTGCTGAACTTAGGGATAGAAATCTTAGCCCTTTTCCTATGAGTTCAAATGGTAAGTACATGATCTGTAGTGCTGCTGTCATATGCAGGATTTTGCTTGCTATGAATGCAAAAAGGATTCCTGCGATGACTTCGATCAGGATTAGTTTATTTATGTTTGATTTCATCCTATCTACCTCCAATTATTGTTTTTCGATAATTTCAAGATTATTGTAGCATAAAAATTATTGAAAAACAATAATTTTTTCAACACCTTTACATATTGCTTCTTTCTGATAAACAAAAATCCCCTGACACTATTATCTGCCAGAGGATTTTAATTCTCACTTTATTTTATTTTCAATCACAATTAAGCACGTAATTCAACGCCTAATTTCTTCAATTCATCAAGAATCTTCTCAACGATCTTAGATACTTCTGCGTCTTCTAACGTACGGTCTTTTGCTCTGAATGTTAAGGAGTATGCTACGGATTTATATCCTTTTTCAATCTGGTCTCCTTCGTAGACATCGAATAATTCGTAGGATTCGAGAAGTTTTCCACCTTTATCTTTGAAGATCTTCTCAAGCTGTCCAACGAAGATGTCTTTCTTCATAACCATACTTAAGTCACGTTTCATTGCAGGGAATTTGGCTACTCCTTCGTATTTACGGTCGAAGGTTGCTTTTGGTACTAATGTTGGCATGTCGATGACTGCTACATAGACCTCACCTTTCATGTTATAGTTATCCATAACTTCTGGATGGATCTGTCCGATATAGGCGATCTTTTCTCCATCGATCGTCACATCTGCAGCTCTTCCTGGGTGTAAGAATGGATGTTCACCTGTTGGTGCATATTCAGATCTTCCACCTAATCCTAAGGAATCAAGCATATCTTCTACAACACCCTTTAATGTGAAGAAATCGCATTCTCCGTACATTCCAAGTGTCATCTGCATTCTTTCATCTGGTAATTCTGTTAATGGTAATGCTTTTGGAATGTAGATATTTCCAAATTCATATAATCTTACATTTTTATTTCTGTGTGCTAAGTTTGTAGACAGAGATGTTAACATTCCGTTTAAGGAAACTGTTCTCATGATACTGAAGTCTTCTCCTAATGGGTTTGAAATCTCGATTGCCTGACGTTCTTTTGCATCTTCAGCTAATAATAATTTATCGAATACTTTTGGACTTTCGAAGGAATATGTCATTCCACCACAGAATCCGTTCTGTTCTGCTACATTTCTGCAGACATCTTCAACACGGATCTTGAATGGTTTCTTACCGGCTGTGGATTCTCCGTTTGGTAATGTAACTGGGATGTTATCATATCCGTAGAATCTTGCAACTTCTTCTGCAAGGTCTGCCATACGGTGAATATCCTGACGGAAGGATGGTACGATGACTTCATTTGTTGCTTCATCATATCCAAGGTCGATTCTTCCGAAATATTCTAAGACTTCTTCTTTGGATACATTTGTTCCAAGAAGGGCATTCATCTTGTCTACTTCTAATGGAAGGCGGATCTGTTTGACTGGATTTGGATAAACATCAACGGCTCCTCCAACAACTTCTCCTGCTCCTAATTCTTCGATCAGCTGGCATGCACGATCCATCGCTGCCATTGCATTTTCTGGGTCTAATCCTTTTTCAAATTTACCAGATGCATCGGTTCTTAAACCGATTCTCTTAGAAGAAAGTCGGATATTTGTTCCATCAAAGCATGCTGCTTCAAATAATAATGTCTTGATATCATCTGTTACCATGGAGTTTTCTCCACCCATGATACCTGCGATACCTATTTCTTTTTCTCCATCACAGATCATTAAGACATTTTCATCCATTGTTCTTTCTTCACCATCTAATGTAGTGAATTTATCTCCCGCTTTTGCACGGCGTACGACGATCTCTTTGTTTGCGATCGTATCAAGATCGTATGCATGCATTGGCTGTCCGAATTCTTCCATCACGTAGTTTGTGATGTCAACCAGGTTATTGATCGGACGGATTCCCATCGCAGCTAATCTTCTCTGCATCCATTCTGGTGATGGTGCTAATTTGATATTTTTTACAACTCTTGCTGTGTATCTTGGGCAAAGATCCTCGTCTTCGACTCTTACTTTGATATAATCATGGACATCTTCATCATTTCCAGTCTTTGTGACAACTGGTGGGAAGAAGTCTTTCTTAAATGTAGCGGCTGCTTCTCTTGCCATACCGATCATGCTGAAACAGTCTACACGGTTTGATGTGATCTCGAATTCGACAACTGCATCGCGAAGTCCTAAAGCTTCAACTGCATCATCTCCTGGTTTTACGTCTTTATTGAAAATGTAGATTCCATATTCCGGTGCTTCTGGGTACATGTCTCTGGAACTTCCAAGTTCTTCAATAGAACACATCATACCAAAAGATTCTACTCCACGAAGTTTTCCTTTTTTAATCTTAATTCCGTCTTCTGGGTTCTTTCCACCGTCATGTCCTCCGGCAACTCGTCCACCGTCTAAGACAACTGGTACTAAGTCTCCTTCTGATACGTTTGGTGCTCCTGTTACGATCTGAACTGTTTCATCTCCAACATTCACCTGACAGATGATCAGTTTGTCTGCGTCTGGATGTTTTTCGATCTTCTCGATCTTTCCGACTACGATCTTTTCTAAGTTTTTATCTAAATATGTGACACTTTCCATGTTGGAACCAGATAATGTCATTTTATCTGCATATTCCTGTGGTGTGCAATCAAGATCAGGCACATAAGCTTTGATCCATGAAATTGGTGTATCCATTACTTTTATTCTCCTTTATTCTATCTTCTCTATTCGAAATATTCTTATCGTTTCTCTTAGAACTGTGATAAGAATCTCTTATCGTTTTCGTATAACAGACGCATATCGTCGATCTCGTATTTTAATAATGCGACACGCTCTAAACCGATTCCAAATGCAAATCCTGAATATACTTCTGGGTCGATTCCGCACATTTCAAGCACGTGTGGGTGAACCATTCCACATCCTAAGATCTCGATCCATCCGCTTCCTTTACACATACGACATCCTTTTCCACCACATTTGAAACATGTCACGTCTACTTCCGCACTTGGCTCTGTAAATGGGAAATGATGTGGACGGAATTTTACTTTTGTATCTGGTCCGAAGAATTCTTTTGCAAACTGTTCTAATGTTCCTTTTAAGTCTGCAAATGTGATTCCTTTATCTACAACCAATCCTTCTACCTGATGGAAAGATGGAGAATGTGTTGCGTCAACTTCATCAGAACGGAATACACGTCCAGGTGCGATCATACGGATTGGCATCTGTCCTGTTTCCATGATACGAGCCTGTACAGGAGATGTCTGTGTTCTTAACACGATATCTTTGTTGATATAGAATGTATCCTGTTCATCTTTTGCAGGATGGTTTGCAGGGATATTTAACATTTCAAAGTTGTATTTATCGTATTCTACTTCTGGTCCTTCTACGACTTCGTATCCCATACCGATAAATACTCTTTCTAAATCTTCCAGCGCGATCTGGTTTGGATGACGATGTCCTTTTTCATGAGTTTTTCCAGGTAATGTAACGTCGATGACTTCACATTTCATCTTTTCTTCACGAACTTTTTTCTTTAATAATGTCATCTCTTTTTCTAATGCTTCTTCGATGACTGCTCTGGTATCATTGACCATCTGTCCAACGATCGGACGTTCTTCTTTGGCTACGTCCTTCATTCCTTTTAATACCTGAGTTAATTCACCTTTTTTACCCAGTACAGATACACGGATATCATTTAAACTATCCATTGCATCTGCTTGCTCGATTTTCTCCAAGGCAGCTTTCTTGATTGCCTCTAATCTCTCTTTCATCTGCTTAGTTCTCCTTTATTGATCTTTTCTATATTCTCGGATCAGGTTACTTTTTCTTCTGTATTCAGGCAAAAGAAAAAGAACCCATCCGCAAAGGGACGAGTTCTTAATATATACTCGCGGTACCACCCTAATTCCTATGGTATCGTTAAACTTCTTCTTAATTACCATAAGCACTTAAGTCTCTGCGTAACGGGCAGACTCCGTTATCTCCTACTGATGCTTAAAATGACATTGCATCACATTCAAAGATACAGCTACGGTGTGAAATTCGGAAACTTTTGGTTTCTTACTGTGCACCATCAATGCCTTTAACGTTATTATTCTATAACATTCTTATGGCATTTGTCAATTGTGATTTGTTGATAGTGTTGCATGTATGAGTCAGAAAGAATAT
>ENA-OURS01002942-OURS01002942.1-human-gut-metagenome-genome-assembly--contig:-NODE-2942-length-11309-cov-2.185801_pt1 | contig 11309 bp, 9 predicted proteins | sample MGYA00242109_ERZ509010 | MGnify/ENA primary metagenome ERZ509010 (study PRJEB26280, sample SAMEA2338774) | human gut metagenome | biome: human gut; feature: human-associated habitat; material: faeces... | reverse complement strand
CCGGGAAACAAAGTGTTTCACACCGAGAAACCAACAGTTTCATGCCGGGAAACAAAAAGTGTCAAGTGTCGAAACAAAAAGTGCCCTACAACGAGAGCAAAGGTTTCAAATATCGGGACCGGGAGAACAAAGTGCTGAAACAGCCTTATCAAAAGGATTAACAAAGGAATATTCCTTGGATTACCGGGCGATATATGCTTGTAAACAACCAAAAACGATGGGTAAAAAAAGTTATATATTCTGTTATCCTTAGAGTTATTTGTTAACTTTGCAGCCCTACTACGAACGTTATGAAACAACGATATAGCAAAATACTTATACTGTTCTTACTCGTATTGGCAGGTTCAAATGCTTTTGCGCAGCAAATTAAAGGGGTAGTCACTGATTCGGTTACCCACGAGCCATTGATGTATATCTCTGTTTACTACCAAGAAAAGAGAGATATGGGTACTATCACCAATATTGACGGAGAATACAGTCTTGAAGCCCGCAGAAACGGAGGAACACTGGTGTTCTCCGCTGTAGGTTATATCAGTAAAACGGTTCGAGTCGGTTCCAACAATCAGACAGTGAACGTTAAGTTAGCTCCGGATAATGTGCTCCTGAACGAAGTTGTCGTGAAACCTCAAAAGGAGAAATATTCCCGCAAGAACAATCCGGCAGTGGAATTCATGAAGAAGGTAATCGAACACAAAAAGGCACAAGTCCTCGAAGTGAACGATTACTATCAGTACGACAAGTACGAGAAGATGAAAATGTCCATCAACGACCTCACACCGGAAAAGCTCGAAAAAGGTATCTACAAGAAATATTCATTCTTAAGAGATCAGGTGGAAGTGTCGGAAACAACCAATAAGTTGATTCTCCCTATTTCCGTACAGGAAACGTCCTCGCAAACCATCTACCGCAAAAATCCCGAAAACAAGAAAACGATTATCAAAGGAAAGAATTCCAATGGTATAGAAGAATTTTTCTCTACGGGAGATATGCTCGGCACTGTATTGAAAGACGTATTTGCCGACATCAATATCTACGACGACGATATCCGATTGCTCCAGCAGCGTTTCGTCAGTCCGATCGGTAACAATGCCATCTCATTTTATAAATATTATCTGATGGACACATTGATGGTAAACAAGCGCGAATGTGTCCACCTTACTTTTGTTCCGCAAAACTCGCAGGACTTCGGATTCACTGGACATCTGTATGTATTGAACGATTCTACTTATGCCGTTCAGAAATGTACGATGAACCTGCCTAAAAAGACCGGAGTAAACTTCGTCAACCGTATGGACATCGTGCAACAATACGAGCAACTCCCTAACGGAAACTGGGTATTGGCGGATGATGACATGACCGTAGACCTGTCCTGGAATTCCAACAAAACAGCAGGCGGATTGCAGGTGGAACGAACTACGAAATATAGTAATTATAAATTCGATCCTATCGAACAACGACTGTTCCGATTGAAAGGCAGCGTGATAAAAGAAGCGGATATGCTTTCGAAAAGCGATGAGTATTGGGCGAGTGTTCGTCAAGTACCGCTGACGAAGAAAGAAAGTTCGATGGATGTATTCGTTAACCGCCTCGAACAGATACCGGGATTCAAATACATCATCTTCGGAGCGAAAGCGCTGATCGAAAACTTTGTGGAAACAGGAAGCAAAGGCCATCCGAGCAAAGTGGATATCGGTCCTATCAACACCATGATTTCGAGCAACTACATTGATGGTACCCGTTTCCGGTTAAGCGGCATGACAACAGCTCATTTCCATAAACACTGGTTCTTGAACGGATACGGAGCTTACGGTCTGAAAGACGAACGCTGGAAATATAGCGGTACGGTGACTTATTCGTTCAATAAACGCGATTATGTTGTCTGGGAATTCCCGAAACATTATCTTTCGGCTTCGTACAGTTATGACGTAATGTCTCCGATGGATAAATTCCTGTTCACAGATAAAGACAATATCTTCCTGTCGGTAAAAACAACGACAGTAGACCAGATGTCGTATATGCGCGATGCCACCATTAATTATGAACTTGAAACGCTGACAGGATTCGGAGTGAAAGCCATGCTGCGCCATCGTAACGACGAGCCTACCGGCAAACTGGAATATCTGCGCAATGATGCCGCGCAAACCCGTGTGCATGATGTCACGACTTCGGAAGCAAGTCTGACACTACGTTATGCTCCGGGCGAATCATTTGTCAACTCCAAACAACGCCGCGTACCTGTATCGCTGGATGCTCCTATCTTTACCCTGACTCATGCCATGGGTTTCAAAGGAGTACTAGGTGGAGATTATAGTTTTAACCGTACGGAAGCAAGTGTATGGAAACGTTTCTGGCTCCCCGCTTCCTGGGGAAAGATTGATTGTAGCGTGAAAGCAGGCGCAGAATGGAACACGGTTCCTTTCCCGTTGTTGATCTTGCCGGAAGCTAACTTGTCCTACATCACCCAGCGCGAAACGTTCAACTTGATTAATAACATGGAATTCCTGAACGACCGTTACGCTTCCATGTCATTATCTTATGATATGAATGGAAAACTATTCAACCGTATTCCTCTTATCAAGAACTTGAAATGGAGGGAAATGTTCCGCGTACGTGCTTTGTGGGGAACATTGACGGATAAGAATAATCCGTTTAAGAGCAACAATCCCGATTTGTTCCGTTTCCCGACACGCGACGGTAAGTTCACCAGTTTCGTGATGGACCCGAAAGTGCCTTATATTGAAGGAAGTGTAGGTATCTACAACATTTTCAAGTTGCTGCACGTTGAATATGTACATCGTTTCACTTATCGTGATAATCCGGGTATCAACAAAAACGGTATTCGTTTCATGGTATTAATGGTATTCTAAACTTATGCAACCTTTAGCAGAACGGTTACGGCCAAAAACTCTGGATGAATATATCGGTCAGAAACACTTAGTGGGACCGGGCGCTATCCTGCGGAAGATGATTGACGCAGGACGCATTTCTTCGTTTATTCTTTGGGGACCTCCCGGAGTGGGAAAAACGACACTGGCACAGATTATCGCCAACAAACTGGAAACTCCGTTTTATACTTTAAGTGCAGTAACTTCCGGCGTGAAAGATGTCCGCGAAGTGATAGACCGTGCCAAGAGCAACCGATTTTTCTCCCAATCCAGCCCGATTCTGTTTATCGATGAAATTCATCGGTTTAGCAAGTCGCAGCAGGACTCTTTGTTGGGAGCAGTGGAAAACGGTACGGTGACACTCATCGGTGCCACCACGGAGAACCCGTCGTTCGAAGTGATTCGTCCTCTCTTGTCCCGCTGCCAGCTTTATGTGCTGAAATCTCTGGAGAAAGAAGATCTACTGGAACTTCTGGAACGTGCCATTAGTACAGACACGGTGCTGAAAGAACGTAAGATTGAACTGAAAGAAACCACAGCTATGTTGCGCTTCTCCGGTGGAGACGCACGCAAGTTGCTTAATATACTGGAACTCGTTGTAGAGTCGGACACTGACGATACTGTTGTCATCACTGACGACATGGTGACAGAACGACTGCAACAGAATCCGCTTGCTTATGACAAAGACGGGGAAATGCATTATGACATCATCTCCGCTTTCATCAAGTCTATCCGCGGCAGCGATCCCGACGGTGCTATCTACTGGCTCGCCCGTATGGTTGAAGGAGGTGAAGATCCTACTTTCATTGCCCGCAGACTTGTTATTTCTGCTGCCGAAGACATCGGTTTGGCTAATCCGAATGCATTACTTCTTGCCAACGCCTGTTTTGAGACATTGATGAAAATCGGTTGGCCCGAAGGAAGAATTCCTCTGGCCGAAACGACCATTTATCTGGCCACCAGTCCCAAAAGTAATTCTGCTTATAGCGCTATTAATGACGCATTGGAATTAGTCCGTTCTACGGGTAATCTGCCTGTCCCCCTGCACTTGCGCAATGCACCGACAAAGCTGATGAAGCAATTAGGGTACGGACAGGAATATAAATATGCCCACAGCTACGAAGGCAATTTCGTCAAACAGCAATTCCTGCCGGATGAACTGAAAGACAAACGGATATGGCAACCGCAGAACAATCCTGCCGAACAGAAACATGCCGAACGGATGATACAGCTCTGGGGAGACAAATTCAAGAAGTAGGCTAATGGCAGAAACAAAATAAAACAACAAGAAACGTATAACATATTATTAATACTAAAATAGAAAATGAAAATTGTTATTTTAGACGGCTTTGCCGCCAATCCCGGAGATATATCCTGGGAAGGTTTAAAGGCTCTCGGAGAATGTACGATTTACGACCGTACCGCCCCCGAAGAAGTATTAGAACGTTCAGCCGGTGCAGAAGTAATTCTGACTAACAAGGTAATCATCAATGCAGACCACATGGCTGCCTTGCCCGAACTGAAATATATCGGTGTATTGGCTACCGGATACAACGTTGTCGATACGGCTGCTGCCAAAGAACGCGGTATCATTGTTACCAATATTCCCGCATACAGCACCGCTTCCGTAGCTCAAATGGTATTTGCACATATCCTGAATATCTCCCAACAAGTACAGCGCCATTCGGAAGAAGTCCACAAAGGTCGTTGGACAAACAGCAAGGATTTCTGTTTTTGGGATACTCCTTTAATGGAACTGAGAGATAAGAAAATCGGTTTGGTCGGACTGGGAAATACAGGTTACACAACTGCTCGTGTTGCTATCGGTTTCGGTATGCAGGTTTATGCACTGACTTCCAAGTCACACTTCCAGTTGCCGCCGGAAATCAAGAAAATGGACTTAGACCAACTGTTCAGCGAATGTGATATTGTCAGCCTTCACTGCCCGCTTACCCCAGAAACTCACGAACTGGTGAACGCCCGCCGTCTCGCTATGATGAAGCCGAACGCTATTCTTATCAATACAGGCCGTGGTCCGCTCATCAACGAACAAGACTTGGCAGACGCACTGAACAGCGGGAAGATTTATGCTGCCGGAGTAGACGTGCTTTCTACCGAACCTCCTCGTGCCGACAATCCGTTACTGACTGCAAAGAACTGCTACATCACCCCGCATATCGCATGGGCTACAACCGAAGCTCGCGAACGCCTGATGAATATGGCGATCAGTAACCTCCAAGCATACATTGCCGGAACACCGGAAAACGTTGTGAATAAATAAAACGACGGAGAACGATAAAAATGAACGGTGAACAAGTTGCGCATCTATCGCAGGCTTGTTCACCGTTTATCGTTTTAATCAAAATTATCGTTCCTGATTCATTATCAACGTCCGACCCGTATCGTTTAGTAAGAATGCCCTCCCTCATCCATTTCTTTCTCTGTAATCTTATGACGGTCGATGCTGCGCCATGCATAGAATATATAGGCAAGAACGAACGGAACAAGAATAGAAACATACGCCATTGTTTTAAGCGTAAATTCGCTGGAACAGCTATTGGCCAGAGTCAATGAACTTTGCAAATCCGTATAAGACGGATAATAAGCAGTATTGTTGTATCCGGCTACCAATAACAGGGATAAAACCGTCAGCACAGTGCCAATGCCCGTAAACCAGATTCCCTTATCAAAAGTCTTTTTAAGAACCGTCTTTCCGATTCCAAAGAGAACCAATACCACTCCGATAAGGAAAAGGATTAATACAACCGGCATTTCGATAAAGTTAGTAAAGTACTTGAATGGCTGCATATAAACCTCCTGCGTATCAGGATTTACGGCAAAACCGTCGGATACCAATGTACGGATGACGAAAGCCAGAAAGAATAATAAGAATAAAACCGTATTATTCAGTACGGCACGACGGCATTTATCGGTCAATTCTTTATCATCTATATTATTAATGAAATAAAGTGCGCCCAACACACGAGCGAGGAAAAATACAGCCAGCCCCAGAATCACATTCCAGATATTGGTCAATGCATCAAGTCCATGCCACCTATTGCCCCAATGACTGATAACCGGCATAATGGTATCCGTCATATTCGCCTTATTGATATAAAAATCAGAACCGGTGAAAAAAGTAGCAACTGCCCCGCCAAGCAACAAAGGCCCCACTACCCCGTTAATCACCAAAAACGTCCGGTATGTCTTTTTACCTAACAGATTGCCTGCCTTACTCTGAAATTCATAGCTGACAGCCTGCAACACAAAACTGAAAAGAATAATCATCCAAAGCCAATAAGCTCCGCCGAAACTGGTACTATAAAATAAAGGAAATGAAGCAAAGAAAGCACCTCCGAACGTTACCAATGTAGTAAACGTAAACTCCCATTTGCGACCGGTAGAATTTACCAACATCTTGCGATGTTCTTCCGTCTTGCCCAGACAGAACAATAACGAATTACCTCCTTGCACAAACAATAAGAACACAAGTATGGCTCCCAGCAAGGAAACGATCAGCCACCAATATTGTTGTAGAAATATATACATATATTTTAAGTATTAAGTTTTAAGTATTATGTATGACGCTCTGATATCAGATTCCAGGTATTAAACCTCCGGCCCCTTCTTGATAGCCCTTATCATGATTCCTATTTCCGCAATCAGCATTACGGTAAATAAAAACAGGAAGATAAAGAAAGTAGTCTGAACAGAGCCGACATCCAACTTGGAGATAGCCGCCGATGTAGGAAGCAGATCCCGGATAGCCCACGGTTGACGGCCACATTCGGCAACCACCCAACCGGCTTGTCCGGCAATGTAAGCCAGAGGAATCGTCAGTAAAGCCACCCAATGCATCCAGCGCATTTTGCTTAAATCCTTTTTATAGATAAAGAACAGTACAACAATAAAGAACAGATAAAATATCCGCCCAAGATCACCATTACACGGAAAGCGTAAAAGTTCAGAGGAACATTCGGAACCAACTGATTCACATCCTTAATATATCCGTATCCGAAATAAGGAATATTCTCCTGCAACACTTTGTATGCCACTTGCGCATCCTCCTCGTTCCCGGCACTCTTCGCAGCACGGTAAGCAGCCAGCGCACCGATAGCCGTTTTACCCCGTTCAATCTTTTCGGCAGCCGAAAGAGCAATCGTACCGTCTTTCTGTTGATAGCCACCTTCGATAATATTCGTAATTCCCGGAACATAAGCATTGGCGTCACGCTCGGCAAGGAAAGAAAGCATACTCGGTATCTCAATACGGAACAGGAAAGGTTCTTTTCCGTCATTATAAGTCTTCTTTTCGGGATTCAGCATGCCGATTCCCACCAAACCCACATTCGTACCACCCTCATACAATCCTTCCACAGCGGCAAGTTTCATCGGCTGCGTCTGCGCAATCTGATAACCGGAGCCGTCTCCTGTCCAAACGGAAAGCAGTGATGCCACCAATCCGAAGATAGCACCAATCTTTATGCTGGCAAGTGCAAACTCACGATTGCGCTTCTTCAACAAATACCAGCAACCAATGCCTACTACAAACACGCCACCCAGCACCCAGCCGGACAACACCGTATGAAAGAATTTATTGACGGCCACAGGCGAAGTAGCCACCGCCCAAAAGTCCACCATTTCATTACGAACCGTATCAGGATTGAACTCCATGCCCACCGGATGTTGCATCCAAGCATTGGCAACAAGAATCCACCAGGCGGAAATTGTAGCTCCCAGACCTGTCAGCCAGGTAGAAGCCAAATGAAAACGCTTGCTCACTTTCTCCCAGCCGAAGAACATCACCGCTATAAACGTAGCTTCCATGAAGAAGGCCAAAATCCCTTCAATAGCCAACGGCGCACCGAAGATATCGCCTACGAACCACGAATAATTACTCCAATTCGTACCAAATTCAAATTCCAAAATCAAACCGGTTGCCACACCAATGGCAAAGTTAATACCGAAAAGTTTCATCCAGAATTTGGCTGTCCGTTTCCAGAATTCATTGCCTGTTTTATAATACAGCGTCTCCATTATTCCCATTACCACCGCCAGTCCGAGCGTAAGGGGAACAAAAATCCAGTGGTACATGGCTGTCATCGCAAATTGGGCTCTCGACCAATCGATCAGCGAGGTGTCAATACTTTCAATCATAATCTTATGTAGTTTAAAAGTTAAAAATCAGTAGATTTCTCGGGAAGAGCACGTTGTATCAGTTCATTTCCCACATACGTTCCCTTGTCGGCATCCGTAGGGTGGTCGCCAAGAAAGTCGGGGAAGAAGAACAACTTCAGAATAAAGAACATGATGAATAATTTCAAAAGGATAATAATCCACAGAGTACGCCCCAAAGTCATACTTCGAAAGCCTTCCAGGTAGAAGTTCCAGACGGAAAGTAGTGTATTCTTCATATTTCTACGTCAAGATTTGTAATGAGTACAAATATACAATTTTTATAATTAAAACAAACAAATCCCTTGAATTGTTGCAGAATTTGTCGTGTTTTTCTAAAAAAACCTGCCTATCGACAGAAAAAAATCATTTAACGGCGAAATTCCGCAATCCGTCTATCACTTTTGCTGCTATTATAATATGTACGTACCTTCGTTTCCGGTTAATTAATAGAAGAATGAATATGATAAACGTAAGAAGATTGACAGTGATAGCATTTTTAGGTGCAGGTATGCTGCCCGGCATATCTGCCCAAAATTCTTCTCTGCAAGTCGATACACTGAACGAAACAAAGCTTCCCGCTCAATGGGACTTGCAATCGTGTATCGACTATGCCCTTGAGCAGAATATTACGATTCGTAAAAATCGGGTTACTGCGGCAAGCACGCAGATTGATGTGAAGACAGCCAAGGCTGCCTTGTTCCCCAGCCTCTCTTTCTCTACCAGCCAGCAGGTTGTGAACCGACCGTATCAGGAATCAAGTAGCAGAGTCAGTGGCAGTGAGATTATCAGTACCAACAGTAAAACCAGTTACAATGGAAACTACGGACTAAATGCCTCGTGGACTCTTTATAATGGTAGCAAACGGCTGAAGACAATCCAACAGGAGAAACTGAACAATCAGGTAGCCGAACTGGATGTAGCGACTTCGGAGAACAGTATTCAGGAGTCTATTGCACAAATATATATTCAGATACTTTATGCAGCAGAGTCTGTCAGAGTAAATGAAAATACGCTGCAAGTCTCCATTGCACAGCGCGACCGCGGTCAGGAACTTCTGAATGCCGGAAGCATTGCCAAAAGCGATTTCGCACAATTGGAAGCGCAGGTCAGTACCGACCGTTACCAACTTGTCACAGCGCAAGCCACTCTGCAAGATTACAAATTACAACTGAAACAACTGCTCGAACTCGACGGGGAGAATGAAATGAACATCTATCTCCCCGCTCTGTCCGACGAGAATGTACTGTCTCCGTTGCCCGCCAAAAGAGATGTGTATGTGAGTGCCCTTGCCCTTCGTCCCGAAATCGAAGCGAGCAAACTCAATGTGAACGCTTCCGAATTGGGAATCGACATTGCCAAGTCCGGCTACCTTCCTACCGTCAGCCTCAGCGCGGGAATCGGAACGAATCATACCAGTGGTAGTGATTTCACTTTCGGCGAACAAGTAAAAAATGGCTGGAACAATTCCATCGGATTGTCTGTCAGCGTGCCTATTTTTAATAATCGACAGACAAAGAGTGCCGTACAGAAAGCCAAGTTACAATATGAAACGAGTATGCTGTCATTGCTCGACGAACAGAAAGCCTTATACAAAACGATTGAAGGACTTTGGCTCGACGCCAACAGTGCACAGCAACGCTATGCAGCAGCCAACGAGAAACTGAAAAGTACGCAAATCAGCTACAACCTGATTAGCGAGCAATTCAATCTGGGAATGAAAAATACAGTAGAACTTCTCACTGAAAAGAACAACTTGCTGCAAGCACAGCAAGAACAGCTTCAAGCCAAATATATGGCAATACTGAATACACAGTTGTTGAAGTTCTATCAAGGCGACAAACTAGCTTTGTAAGGAATCGAATATCAGCATTATAAATAAGTAAAAGCATAATAAACGAATGAAAACGAAAAAGATTATTCTAATCGCTGTGGCAGTCGTTGTGGTTGTGGGAGCAGGAATCTGGTTCTTTGCAGGTTCACCCGCCAAACACAAGGTTACGTATGCCACCACTACTGTCAGCAAAGGCGATATTTCAAATTCGGTGACTGCTACCGGAACGATCGAACCGGTAACGGAAGTAGAAGTCGGTACACAGGTATCCGGTATCATCGACAAAATCTATGTGGACTATAACTCGGTAGTAACCAAAGGACAGTTGATAGCCGAAATGGACCGCGTCACCCTGCAAAGCGAACTGGCTTCACAGAAAGCAACCTATGACGGTGCGAAAGCCGAATACGAATATCAGGAAAAGAACTTCCAACGCAGCAAAGGTCTGCACGAGAAATCATTAATCAGTGATACGGACTACGAACAGGCCCTCTATAACTACCAGAAAGCCAAAAGTAACTACGACAGCAGCAAAGCCTCTCTGGCAAAAGCAGAGCGTAACCTGTCCTACGCCACGATTACCTCACCGATTGACGGTGTAGTTATCAGCCGTGATGTGGAAGCCGGACAGACTGTTGCTTCCGGATTCGAAACTCCGACCTTGTTCACCATTGCTGCGGACTTGACAAAGATGCAGGTAGTGGCCGACGTGGACGAAGCTGATATAGGCGGTATCGAAGAAGGTCAACGTGCCAGCTTCACGGTAGACGCTTATCCGAACGACACATTCGAAGGAGTAGTGACACAGATTCGCCTGGGAGATGCGAGCAGTACCAGCAGTACAAGTTCCAGCACCAGCACGGTGGTTACTTATGAGGTGGTAATCTCCGCCCATAATCCGGATCTGAAACTGAAACCACGTCTGACTGCCAATATCACAATCTATATTCTCGACAAGAAAGATGTACTGTCTGTTCCTAACAAGGCTTTGCGCTTTACACCGGAAGAACCTCTGATCGGTAAAAACGATATTGTGAAGGATTGCGAAAGCGAACATAAAGTCTGGACACGCGAAGGCACCACATTCACTGCTCATCCGGTAGAAATAGGAATTACAAACGGAATCTCCACAGAGATCATCAGCGGTGTCGCCGAAGGAACAAGAGTAGTGACAGAAGCTACCATAGGTGGCATGCCGGGCGAAAGCATGGAAGCCCCGACAGGTCAGGAAGGCGGAGAAAGAAGTCCGTTCATGCCGGGCCCTCCGGGAAGCAAAAAGAAAAAATGAATCCATTTTAAGAAATCAGTCTAAGAGGATAGAGCTGATTTCCTAAAATTAAAATAATGTGAGTTCGATATAAGTCTATACTATTCACAACTCTTCTCCTTCGGGAAGGAGGAGTACCCGTAGGGGGA
>ENA-OURS01002936-OURS01002936.1-human-gut-metagenome-genome-assembly--contig:-NODE-2936-length-11328-cov-3.791182_pt1 | contig 11328 bp, 13 predicted proteins | sample MGYA00242109_ERZ509010 | MGnify/ENA primary metagenome ERZ509010 (study PRJEB26280, sample SAMEA2338774) | human gut metagenome | biome: human gut; feature: human-associated habitat; material: faeces... | reverse complement strand
CCCCATCCGCTCCAGCTTTGGAATAGCGGTGTGATAGATAAAATCCCGGTGTTCCGGCACCTCGCCGGAGGTCTTTTTATCGAACATCACCTCACAATAGACAGCTTCGTCCAGCGACTCCCCATGCTCCAGTGCCAGCAAAATAGTGGCAAGACTGTCCTTACCAAAGCTGCAGCTGGCAATATGAAGAGGTTTTGATCTTTCTTTTGAAATGGTATCACTCCTATTGTTCCGGCTATATTGTCAGCCGGGTGATTTTTTGGTATAATAAAGAATGCTATTTTCAGCCACTATCTAAACAGAGGAGAAAACAACATGAATAAGACGGAACTTCTCACCGCTATGGCAGAGGCCAGCGGCCTTGCTAAAAAGGACTGCGACGCCGCACTGAGTGCATTCATTGATACCGTGGAAGCTGCTCTGAAGTCTGGAGACAAGGTCCAACTGGTTGGCTTCGGCACCTTTGAGGCAAAAGAGCGTGCTGCCCGCACCGGCAAAAATCCGGCCACTGGAGCCACCATTGAAATCCCCGCTTCCAAAGCGCCGGCTTTCAAGCCCGGCAAGGCGTTCAAGGATTCCGTGCAGTGATAACACGCCCGCGAGAGACGATCTCTCGCGGGCCTTTTCTGTTATCGGTCCGATACGCCCATGTCCTTGGCACGACAGGCACATTCCAGCACCTCTGTCATATCCGTGCGCTCCCAGGGCGCGTCCGCATGGGTGAAGTGACCGTAATTGCAGAACTTTTGGAACATAGGCTGATCCAGTCCCAGCGTTCCGATCATGCCGTCCGGCGTCAGGTTGAATACCGTGCAGACAGCCTGTTCCAGCACATCATCGGAATAGATGCCGGTATGCTCCGTATCCACCGTCACCGCCACAGGCTGTGCCTTGCCGATGGCATAGGCAAGGCTAATGGTGCAGCGCTTGGCCAGTCCTGCCGCTACGATATTCTTGGCAATGTAACGGGCCATGTACGCGCCGCTGCGGTCCACCTTCGTTCCATCCTTGCCGGACAGCGCGCCGCCGCCATGAGGGACGAGGCCGCCGTAGGTGTCCACCATCAGCTTGCGTCCGGTGAGTCCGGTGTCCGCTTCAAAACCGCCCTGGACAAATCGACCGGAGGGATTGACCAGCACTTCGGTATGCTCGTCCAGCGGAAGTTCCTGCATGGCGGGTCGGATCACATGGCGCAGGATGTCCCGGCGCAGTTCCGGCAGGGGCAGTTCCTCCTCATGCTGGCAGGATACCACCACTGCGGCAACGCGGCACGGGACTCCAGAGCGGTATTCCACAGACACCTGCGCCTTGCCGTCCGGACGCAGGCCGGGGATGATGCCCAGCCTGCGGGCATCGGTCAACAGGCGGGTCAGTCGATGGGCCAGCACCACAGGCAGAGGCAGCAGCGCCTTTGTTTCATCGCAGGCAAAGCCGTACAGGATTCCCTGATCTCCTGCGCCGGTCTCCGCGCCGCCGCACACAGCTTCCGCAATGTCGGGACTCTGCTCATGGGTGATGACCTCCACCTCATAGTCGCTGCCGCCGTATCCGGCTTCCCGCACCGTTCTGCAAATAGTGGCAGGGATATCCGGAATCTTCGCTGCCGTGATCTCGCCTGCGGCGATGATCTTTCCGGCTGTGGCCATGACCTCGCAGGCAACGCGGGCAGCGGCGTCCTGCGTAAGACAGGCATCCACCACCGCGTCCGCGATGGTGTCGCAGAGCTTGTCGGGATGTCCCTCGGTGACTGACTCAGCGGTCAGAATGCAGTTATCTTTCATATTCATGTTTCTCCTTTTTCATCGGTTTCTTTTGTGCCTCCGGCTGTTTCGGAACAGAAAGGATCATTTCATGGCTGTATTTGTCCTGATACTTTTCGATCTGCTGCTCCGTCAGCGAGGTAAAATCATCCTCTTTAAGACCGGCAACAAAAAATGTGCCGCAGACAATGTCATACGGCACACCGTGATCATCGGTCAGGGCGCGGTTCCACGGCAGGCCCAGCAGCTTGCCCTCGTCATTTGCGATGAGCGCCACCGGGTCATCGAAGGGGTAAACTGCCTGAATGGTGCCGCCTACCAGTTCCTGCATGGCAGAAAGAGTGTGGTCGATCTCCTGCACTTCAGGCATTTCCATGGGGCGCACCACAAGGACTTTCATTTTTTCTGTGCTGATATGGGTTCCTCCTTCCCAAAAGAAAAGCGGCAGCGACAGATTCCTCTGCCGTTGCCGCAAATGGTGATTCTTATTCTTTTTTGGATGCCAGCGTCCGGGTCTTCAGCAGGGCATTTTCCAACGCCCGATGATCTTCATGCTCCTGCCACCATTGGGGGCGCAGGAATCCCAGTGCCGCAGCCGCCCATTCATAATCGGCCCGTTCCAGAGCGCCGCCCAGCAGTCCATGCCGGAATTTCCGGTGCCGTTCCCGCACGGCCGGGTCCACGCTATCCCGGTCCAGATACAGTTCCAGAAAACCGCCGAGGACAGCGGCTTCCTCCATCGTGTAAAACATATCCGCACCCCTTTCACAAACAGGGGATATTGTAACACACGCGGTGGAAATTGCAAACAGGTTATTTCTTTCTGCTGTGGCAGAGCCATTACCGTTCCAGCTCTTTGCGTCGTTCCGATTTCTTATTCCTCGGCTTATCCAGCTTTCCGGAGAACACCTCGTCAACGGTCCTGTCCCACGCAGCCTGTAATGACTCCACCGGCAGGCCGTTGGCTTCAAAGCCTCGCTGGATCACGCGGTAATAATACGGGGACGGCAGTGCAGGCTGGCGGCAATAAGGCTCTGCCATGATATAAACCATGACTGGGAGCTCTGCACCGGCCGCGTCTTTAACAGTCACGGTTTCTTTCGTGTAGTGGCGGGGATACCCCTCATACCGATCCAGAGACTGTTCACAGTTTGGCGTGATCTTCCACACCAGTCCGTGGACAGTACTGCCTTTTTTCGGCGCAACGGTAGCAAAGCCGCTGCCGCGGAACCGCAGTTCGTAGTTTTCAAGCCTGACCGGTCCCACGATCTCGGCATCCGGACAGCGCTGCGCCATCTGCTCCAGATCAAGGTTGCTGCCGTAGGCAAAATACAGGTTTTCCTCCACGTCACACCTCCAGCAGCTTCAGAGCGCCAAAGCGTTCCAGATGACGGAGCAGGGCTGCCGCCTGTGTCTCCGCATCGCCATCCGGAAGGGGACAGTCCATTCCCGTGGTGCGGATGACATTATTCTGTACAAACCAGATGTAGGTCTCCACATCCGGGAACTCTGTGGGATCAAAGCTGAGATCCCGAAGCTGTTCCATGATCCCGGCTGCGGTCCCTTCGTACACAGTATCTTCAATTTGAATCTTCAAAGGCTTCACCTCTCCATTTCTCTGGATTTTTTCTTCTTTTGATTGACTGTATAGCTGTCCTTATCGAAACGCCACGCCCGATCACCGTCCAGATTTGCCAACAGGTGGTCACGGGTATGCTTGAATTCCTCGCCGTTGAGTCCCAACCGCACCAACCAGACCCGGAAGGTGAACAGTTCATTGTCACTGTGGGTCTTGCGCATGACCGTGCTGCGCTGGGCGATAGCCTGGGCGGAGATAGCAAGGCACAGATTCACATAGGCGGCAACTTTTCCCGCGTGGAGCGTGGAATTGAAGCAGCGCCATTCCACCGTCCCCCGGTAAAAGACCGAATGCAGATTCAGCGCGTAATAGCGGGTCCAGTTATAATGGTCTGCGCTGCCGTTATCTCCCTCATACCAGATATTCTCCAGCTGCGTCAGATCCCTTGTCTCATCCGACGAGAGCCTGCGTGCCTGCTTCAGCATGGGTTCCCGCACCTTCTGACACCAGCGGGACGCCCGGCTTTCATTGACCTGCAGCGCTTTGAACAGGATATCCTCCTTGGAGTACATGATGCCGATGAGGTTTTTCAGACTCTGCCGGTTATGGTTGGCGGCGTCCACATGGACATGGATGCCGCAGGAGCTGTTGGCCTTGGCTCCTGCGTGGCGTACCTGCCGGACACACTCCTGCAGCTTGGGCAGTTCCGCATAGGTGAGCTTTGGCGTTACCATCTCCACGCGGTATCTGTAGTCACCCGTTGCACGATAGCCGCTGCCGATCTTCTGCTCCCCGTGGATGCTGGAGTCACTCATGACCGTCCACTCTTTGCCGTCCCGATCCGTCACACACCATTTATCGTAAGCGCCGCCCACATAGCGGGCGTCCGTTGCAAAATACGCGGCCAGTGCTGTTGCCGCCTGTTCACGGGTGATGCCGGTCATTTCAACTTCCACGCCGAAGCACTGGTCCTTCAGCCCGATCATGCGGCAGCACCGGCTTTCAGTTCCGCATCCACCTCCCGGATACGGTGCCCGATGGCTTCAATGACATTGGCGGTGACGCTGTTGCCTGCCTGCTTATACGCCTGCGCGTCAGACTGGATGGCGAGGATGCGGTCGATCTGCCACTCATCGAAGCCCTGCAGCCGCAGACACTCCCGCGGCATCAGACGCCGGATGCGTCCGCCACGTTCCACGATGCCCTGGATGCAGCTCGTCTCCAATGTATGGGCGATATCCTGTCCCACACGACCACGGCGGGTATTGCTCCCGGAAAAGCCGAGATCGACACTGTCACCGGGATTCGCCTCTTTATAGCCTTTTTTCGTGGCTTCCTTGATGAGCAGAACGCCGGAACGTTCTGCTCTATGATTGGACAGCGTTGTCTGACCATAACGGGCAGTGAGGCAGCGGGCAGCCTCCGTTTGTCTCGCCTCCCCGGCACATAGATCCACAAAGGGTCTGTCCTGCGGAATGATATACAATCCTGTTTTGCCGCCCACACCTCCAGCGCCGGCAGTCTGCGTGCAGGCTATTCCGTCTGCGTCGTAGACACGGGAGCCTTGCGAGCCTCCGAGGACTTGTATAAGAGCTTTTCCACCTGTGCCGAAGACAGGAAATATTTTTCCGGCGCATCGGGGATCAAGATAGCAGATAAGGAACAGCCGCCTTCTGGATTGCGGGACTCCAAAATGTTTGCTGTTAAGCACCATCCATTCCACGCGGTACCCCAGGTCATTAAGCGTGGCGAGGATGACAGAAAACGTCCGGCCTTTGTCATGCGACAGCAGTCCCGGAACGTTTTCGAGCAGAAGATACGAAGGTCGTTTGGATTGAGCCAATCGGGCAATTTCAAAGAAGAGAGTGCCGCGGGTGTCGTCAAAGCCCTTTCTTCTGCCAGCGATTGAAAATGTCTGACAAGGGAATCCTCCGCACAGAAGGTCGAAGTCCGGCAGCTCTGCGGGGTCGATTTTTGTGGCATCTGGATAATATCGTTCCTCCTTTCCCGGCTCATAAATGGCCTCATAGCTGGCATTGGCGTATTTGTCGATCTCGCAGTGTCCTACACACCGGAAACCGCCCGCGCGGGTCAATCCCGTGCGGAAGCCGCCGATGCCGGCGAACATATCAAAATATCGGATCAGGTCATCTCATCTCCTTCCTGCAGGGCAAGCAAAAAGCCGAGGACGCTTTCATCTACATCCCCGGCTCTGACGCTATCCTGCGCTTCTTCTTTGGTGAGCTGCACTCCCCGCAGTTCCTGCCGGATGGTCTGGCGAACGGCATCCAGCAATTCCTGCTGCCCTTTATACTCACAGACCATGCGGCAGACCGCGGCGGTGCGCTGTCCTGCGGGGATCTCCGTCAGCTTCTTCCACGCCCTGCGCTGTATGGGTGAGGACATGGAAAAGGACAGATTGATCCGCTTTTTGTTACTGCTCATCGTTCTTTGTGAGCCGCTCTGCCAGCCGCTCATAGCCTTTGGCGTTGAGGGACACATCGTCAAGGATGACTGGACGGCAAAGGCCGTCCGCAGCGGATACATTCCGCTTCAGCAGCGCCGCACCACCGCCCAGAAAAACAGCAGGCATGGCACGGGTATCCAGTCCGCTCTCCGTAATGGCGGAGAGCAGGCGATGGACATAGGCGTCTGCCTGCCGGTCAATAATTTTTTTGGCATCCTCGTTGATATGGACAGCATCGCCGCGCAGCACGCTTTCCATCTGTGCCGCCGTCATAGACAGGCCCAGCGTGCGGCGGATCTGCTCACCAATCTCATCCAGACAGCGGATCATACCGAGTTCCAGACTGCGGCAGGTCGATGCATTGGGAATACGGTTGTCCAATCGCATCAGATCCACTGTCCATCCACCGATATCCGCCACGATCACAGAAGGCTCATCCAGCAGGATGCTCTGGGTCAAGACTGCGGCATAACCTTGCGGGAACAGGGACACCTTGCGGATGGCGATGGAGTATTCCTGTCCCTCATAGCGGAAATTTACCGTTTTCCCATCCCGGAGCAGATAGTCCCGGAATGCATTTTTCTCCCGTCCAAAGCTGGTGAGGGGCAGTCCGGCCGCCAGATGGATCTCTGCTGCAGGCTCCGCATGACGGAAGGAGAGCTCCTTTGCGATGGCTGCCAGCGTAAGGAGGTAGTAGTCCTCTGTCTGTGTTTTATTCTTCTGAAGCGCCTGACGCCCGCTGCCCACTACATAGAATTTTCCGCCGTATTCCAGCACGTCCTTCAGCGTATACGGCTCATGCTCATATGCCACCAGACCGGAGGGGAACGAGAAATGGGCCGTTTTCATAGCGGCATAGCCGTGGTCAACACCAACAATCATGGACTCGCTCATCTTGCCTCACCTCCACGGCTGCGTTTCTTCTTATTTGATGTCTGGCGCCGGTCATAGTCCTTTCCGGCATGGATCAGATCCCGGATCTCCTTCAGCTGCAGATTCCAGCGCGTTTGACCGTCCCACTCCGGATGCTTCGCGCAGAGCCGGGGCAGATATTTCTTCAGATCCGCACCCTCTCTGGGAAACTCAATGCCGTCCTTATAGACGATATCCTGTTCCAGCTTCATCAAAAGTGCTTCATAGGAGTTCCAGTCCATCTGATCATAGGCGCTTTTCCCGGTAAGCTGCTCGTAGGCATAGTCTCCGACATAGCTCAACTGCTCAAAGCGGCAATCTCCGTAGGGAACGACATCTGCAAGGCTGTCCGGGTCTGCCAGCGCGGCAAAATAGACCTCGCGCCCCTGTGCGATGAGCCAGGCGCGAAAATCGATAAAACCGTCATCGCTGCAGCCGTATTCCTTCATGATCCCTGCCGCGTCCCACAAGCCGAACTTGTCCGCGAGATCTTCATAGGCGTGGATGATGTCGTGAAAATTCTGTGCCTGCGTGGGGCCCATAGAAACCAGCTGGTCTTTCAGATAGGCCAGCATGGCGTCCATATCCTGCCCGCAGGCGTTTTTTGCCTCATGGATCAGGTCCCAGAAGGATTCTTTGTTGATCTCTGTGATCGGTTCCTTCACATTCTGTCTCTCCTTCCCAATACGTTTTTTGATGTGCGCTGCCGCACCCGCGCAGATCTTTTGATAAAATGTGCGATACTCCGGTGTGGTCTTATCCACTTCACCGAGAATAGCACGCTCATAGGGCGTGCCGGGGACGATCTCCCAGGTAACGGTCCCAAAGTATGCCGCTTCCAGATACCGCAGCAGCGTGTGTCCGTCTGCCATCTCAAACATTCCATGGTTATCCTCATAGGGAAATTCTTCATGGACCTTGAGCCCGGTGATTTCTTCTGCGGCGGCATACAACGAGAAGCCGTCTGTGTCCAGCGTCGGCGCAAGCTGCGCGTACTGTTCCTCCGGGGACAGCATTTCCTCATGCCGCTCCATCTGACCGCTCCTTTCTTGCCCAGCCCGCAAAACGTTCCAAGAGATGGACCCGTCCGCGCACCTTCCCGGCAGACACATCCAGCCCATTCATCTGCGCCTGAATGCGGCGCTGGATGGCTTTCAGCTTCTGCGGGTCATTGCAGCAGTCTACGATGACATACTCGCCGCCGCTGGTGGAGAGGATTTCCCGCTTGCCGTTCTCGTCCCGGATGCCGGACAGGAGACGCTGTCCCAGCCGTTTCCGGTAGGCGTCCTGGAGCGCATCCATATCTCCGCAGACATCATGCTTTTTCAAGATCTCCGCGATCTCACAGGAAGTGATCTTCGTCTCGGCAGACAGCTTTTGCAAAATCTCCGCCTGCGCGTCAGGCGGGATTCCCGTCCGGCTGGGCATCGTTTTCTTCGCTTTCTGCATCGGCACACCTCCAATCCGCGGGCAGGATCTTCTGCTCGATGATATCCGCAATCGTCCGGAACACCTCCGCCAGCTCGCGGGATTCCTTTACGGTATCCCGCATTTCCTCCGGGGTCATCCGCGTCCCGTCCGTCCAGCAGCGGATATTTTCTTCGGACGGCGTCAGCAGGACGGCTTTTTCATACGCTTTGCAGAAAAGCGCCGCGATTTTTCCTTTCCGGTCGATCTCGGCGTCCTGCTTTTTCAGTTCTTTTTTCGCTTTTTCGTATTCCAGCGCTTCGGCGGCCGCCTGCTCCCGCTGCTCTTCCGGAAGGTCCTGAAGCTGCCGGGTCAGGTCATAACCCTTGTTGATGGAAAGTTCCTTCTTATCCAGAGCCTCCTTGATGACCTCCGGGGCGTTCTCATCGATCTGCATGACCTTGCCCATGGTGCGCTCACCCAGGCCGACTGCTTCTGCCAGCTCCTTGCGGGTGTCCACAGTATCGGAACTTTCCGGCAATGTTGCCGAAAGGTCTGTGCGTGTTCCTTGGTTTGCCCTGGCTTTCGCCTCGATCTCCGGCTTCAGCTTCAGCGCGATCTTGCCCAGCTCCCACTTTTCCAGATTGCGGCGTCCCTTCTGGGTATCCAGCGCCCACTGCTTGGCTTCCAGCAGATCCTCGAAGGAGAATACCGCCATCGTATAGGGCAGGCCATGCTTTTCGCACAGTGCCTGACGGTTATGCCCGTCCACGATCACCATGTCCTCATTGACGATGATGGGGGAGTAACAGCCGTTTCGCAGCAGATCCTCTTCCAGAGCGGCAGACTGCTCCGCGCTCAAAGGCGGGAGCAGTTCGGCCATCTCCGGCAGGATCACAGGACTGCGCTCTGCGCTGGTGTATGTGATCCCGGTGTTTTTCATCAGGCGGCGTCCTCACTGGCGGACATATCCTCCACCGCCTGTGCCGCGTCCTCCGCCTTGCGGGGAGACAGGAATTCCACATCGCTGGCTTTGATGAGGAAACCGGGCTGGCGCTGGGGATCGTCCGCGAAGGTGATGGTCTCGAAATCACCGGCAGCCGCCAGCTTACAGCCCTTCCACGCAAACGCCGCACAGCGCTCCGCCAGAGGACCGCGCACCTTGATGGAGATAAAATCGGTGAGCTTGTTGCCGTCCTTATCCTTATAGCGGCGGTCCGAGGCGATACGCAGGATGGCATAAGGCTTGCCGGTGGTCTCATTCATTTTCAGTTCCACATCGTTGGTCAGGTTGCCAATGGCAGTGATCTTCAGCATGGTTCATTTCTCCTTTTTAATTATGATGTTTGATGTTAGAAAAGCCATCCTCCCGGCATCGGGAGGGCGGCAGGGTGTTTACTTGCTCCAGCTTTCGCTGTCACCCAGAATGGCGGTATGGGCGTTGGCAGCCTCCATGACTGCATAGTACGCCCAATGCTTGCGGCTGACATCCGGGAAGGTGTTGAGCTTGCGGAGATTGTCCGCGATGTAGTCCTCATCCGCTTCGCGGCCCAGCAGGCGGTTGACGATGGTGACGACCTCGGCGCGGTTGATCTCGCGCTCTGCGTGGAACGAGCCGTCCCCGTAGCCGTTGATCCAGCCGTGGAGCGCGGCGTACTTGATGTATTCTGCCGCCCAATAGCCGGAAGAAACATCGTTGAAGCCGCTAAACTGCTCCATGATCTCCGCATCACCGCTGCCGTAAACATCAAAGAAGCGGACCGCCATCGTGGTAAACTCAGCACGGGTAATGGCATCGTTGGGGGCAAAGACGGTCTTGCTCTTGCCGTAGGTAATGCCGTTGTTGCTCAGATATTTCACATAGCCGCTATACCAGGCATGGGCGGGAATATCCGTGAACTTGGTATTTGCCGCCGTGGAAATAGTATCGCCGTTCTTCTCCGCCAGCAGGCGGGCGAAGATCGCGGCGGCTTCACTGCGGGTCATGCTGCGGCTGGGGCCGAAGGTGCCGTCCGTGTAGCCGACGATGTAAACGCCGTGGCGCTCGGTCTGCTCCACTTCGGGGACGGTCAGCTCACCGTTTTTGTCGGTCTTGCCTGCGGCTGAATGACCGAGATCACCCTTGACCGCAACATTTTTGCCCTGCTGGGGAGCCTTCTTGTGGTCGGTCACGATGACCGTCACCTGATGCTTGGCGTCCAGATCTGTGCCGTCCGGCAGCTTCACCGTGATATTGCCGGTCTTGCCGATGGACACTGCACTGCCGGAGATGGGGCGCTTCGTGTCCGTGCGGATGACCTTGACGGTCAGCGTCCAGCGGTCGCCGTCCGCATCCTCATAGCCAGTAGTGACCTTGCCGTCCTCGTTGGTCTTACCGCTGCCGGTGGGGAGGGTGATCTGACCTGCCTTGTCGGTCTTGCCGGAGGCGTAGTTGTCATTCTTATCCGTGACAGCGATGCTCATGTCCGGCACAGCGGACTTGTCCTTGACAAGCTGCACGGTCACGGTGGTCTGGTCGGCGTAGTCCAGCAGGCGGCTGTTCGGCAGGCGGATGGAGATGCTGTTATCCTTGTGGAGCGCAACTGCGGCGTTTGCCACAGGATTTTTGGTGTCGGTATCGGTGACGGTCACAAGGTAGCCGCCCACAATGGCCTCACCCTTGCTGTCCGTGGTGGCGCTGTTGTAGATTTTCTCAATGGGCTGCGCCTCCAGCTTTTCACCGCACACGGTACACTCCTTGTGCTTGCTGCCCTCGGAATCGGTGGTAGGCTCCTTGTCGATGATCCAGTCGCCGGGCTTATGACCGGCAGGCTCGGTGTAGTTGCTCTTGTTGCTGTCGCCGCAGCGGGCGCAGGTGTTGGTGGTGTAACCCATCTCGGTGCAGGTGGGAGCAGTCACTTCGGGCTTGTAATCGTGTCCCAGCGCGTTTTTCAGCACCGCGCCACACTTGGTACAGAGCTGCGGCTGGGTGCAGGTGGCATCATTGCCAGGAACATGACCTGCCGCCTCGTTGCCCTCGATGCGGTGATAGCCGCAGCGGGTGCAGCGGTATTCCATCACGCCCTCGCCGGTGCAGGTGGCGTTGGTGACGAGGGTTCCCTTATCCCAGCTATGGCCCAGGGAGTCCGTATAGTCTGTGACAAAGGAACTGCCGCAGCCATCGCAGCGGTGGATGGTCTTGCCGCCGCCCTCACAGGTCGCGG
>ENA-OURS01002934-OURS01002934.1-human-gut-metagenome-genome-assembly--contig:-NODE-2934-length-11330-cov-4.331086_pt1 | contig 11330 bp, 10 predicted proteins | sample MGYA00242109_ERZ509010 | MGnify/ENA primary metagenome ERZ509010 (study PRJEB26280, sample SAMEA2338774) | human gut metagenome | biome: human gut; feature: human-associated habitat; material: faeces... | reverse complement strand
AATTTTTCGAGATTTTGTTCTACTTTCAGATCCGCACGGACCGATTTTGGAGCCTGTGGTAGAACATTTTTCCGATTTTTGGAGATTTTGTTCTACTTTTGGAGCCGCGCGGGTCGGATTCTAAGTGTCAGGTAGACAAAAAAGAAGCAGTTCTCCCGTTTTTTGTCTATTTTCAGATCCGCGCCAAGGCGATCTTACGGTTAAATCCCCAGTTTTTTAATTTTGCCCGTAAACGTCAGAGGCATTGCAGCGATTTTGCCAAATCAAGCGGCATAAAACATCAATTGCAGCGACCTGCACTGTATTTGCTTTCCGGCACGGTTAAATCCAGATCCTGCTTCGCCTGAAGTCTGTGACTGCACGGCAGCGGACATCTTATAGCAGAAAAGAAGAACAATGAGTGAAACAATTTTGATCATGGTTAAGCACGAAAAATGCTTAACCGATTCAATAAGTGGGCTGGTATAAAAAAAATCCAAAGAAAGCGTTATCAGAAACATATCGTAACGTTTGTCGCATACAATTATGTTGTTTTTCGTGGATATTGCGTGTATATTATGAAAGTGGATAATGATTATACTTGATTATAATTAATTAAGGGAGGCAGATAGTTTTGAAGATGATTAAAGCAGAATTCGAGAACATCGCAAAGCACAAGATTTTGACTGCGACAATCTGTGCAATGATGATTATTCCGTTCTTGTATTCCGTATTCTTCTTAAAGTCGGTTTGGGATCCTTACGGCAATACCGGGCATCTTCCGGTTGCCGTTGTCAATAAGGATCAATCGGTCAAATTCCAAAGCAAGAATTTTGCAGTAGGTGATCAGTTGGTGGATCAGCTCAAGGAAAACGAGGATCTTGACTGGCATTTCGTTTCTGCAGAGAAAGCACAGTACGGATTGAGTCATAAGAAGTATTACATGGTAATTACGATTCCTGAAAACTTCTCGAAAAATGCAACGACCGTACTGAACAAGAAACCAAAGAAGATGGAACTTACTTATAAAACCAATGATTCCTTGAACTACATTGGTGAAGTTATTTCCAAACAAGGTGCGACGCAAGTCAATGCAAGCGTTAAGGAAAGCGTGTCTGAAGCATACGCCGATACGATGTTCAAGGTTATCAAGAAGGTCGGCGGCGGGTTCAAGACGGCCGCAAATGGTGCCAAGAAGCTTTCAGACGGTTCGAAGACATTGTCTGACGGACTCAATACTTATACTGCAGGCGTTGATACGGTCAACAAAGGCGTCATGACGCTCAATGCCGGTGTAGTTCCTTTGGGAAGCGGCGTTTTGCAATTGACGACAGGATCAAGCACGTTGAAAAACGGGATCGACACCTATACTGCAGGCGTTGATACGGTCAATGGCGGCGTGCAGACGCTCAAGGGTTCAGTTCCTGCTTTGACGAGCGGCGTGGGTCAGCTTTATACGGGTTCGAATACGTTGACTTCAGGTTTGAACATACTTAAGTCGAAATCAAAGGAACTTAATGATGGCGCTAGTCAATTGAGTTCAGGTTTGAAAGAAGCAGACGACAAATTAAAGGTGCTCAGTACAAAAGAAGCACAGGAACAATTGCAGCAGGTAAATAGTTATCTAAAACAATTGCCTGAACTGGCAAATGAGGCTGATAGCTTGCTCAGCGACCAAAACATTTCCGGATTGCAGACGTTACTGCAAGCTGGAAATACGCTTGGAAAAATCAACCTGAACGGTCAGCAGCTTCAGCAGTTGTCAAGCTCAATTGATGCATTGAAAGATCCTAATCTTCAAAATGCAATCAATAGCTTGACTCCTGAACAAATCAATCAGTTGAAGACGCAGATCAATGGCATCAATGGGTTGTTGGGGCAATATTCGACGATTGAATCAAGCATTGTCGGACTTCAGAACACGATTATTCCAAATATCAAGCTCAATGGTCAGCAATTGACGATTGAACAGATTCAGACAGGCTTGCAAAATAAGTCGTTGGCTGTTGCGCTTATGAATGGAACAGCTACGGTAACAAGTGACTCAGCCTTTGGTGCAGCCGTAAATACGGTGCTTCAAGAGACGAGGTCCGGAAAAATTCCTCAAGCTAACTTTGTTGACGTTATGGGTGCTACCCTTCAAGCACAAGGTGCCGTTCTTGCAAAGCAGGCCAACTATTTCAAGCCAATTCAAGCGGTTTTAGGAAATACGCAGCTTGATGCAAATTCGATTGCACATCAGCTTTCAATGGTTTCCTTGCTTTTGGATAAGGCAAATGACGTTAAAGTTTTGATGAATACGGCAAAACAAATTGATTCAAGTCTTACCCAAAGCGATATTCAAACTTTGTTGGCAGCTAAAAGCGTTATGGAAAATCAAGATTTCAAGAATCAGACGGCAAAACTGAATGCTGTTTTGAGCAACAAAAATGAAATTTCAGCATTTAAGAAGCAGTTAAAAGTTCTTGGAAATCAAGCAACGGTTGACGGATTAAGCAATCAGCTTAATGAAGTTCCTGGCATGGTTTCTCAATTGCATAAAGGCTATGTCGGTTCTAACGATTTGGTAGCTGGAATTGGTAAATATACTGCAGGCGTTGGTAGTGCGGCATATGGTTCACAACAAATCAATGCCGGTCTCGGCCAGCTCAACGGCAAAGTTCCGGCACTTGCAAGCGGCGTAAATCAGCTTGCATCCGGCACGTCGCAGCTTTCGGCCAACTCAGGCGCATTGCGTTCAGGCGCAGGTCAGCTTGCATCCGGCCTCGGTCAGCTCAACAGCCAGGTACCGACATTGACTGACGGCGTTTCACAGCTTGCGGCCGGCACATCGAAGCTTTCGGCCAACTCAGGCAAGCTTGACAAGGGCGCAACCGATGTTCATAAGGGCAACAAGAAACTTGCTTCTGCTCTTAAGGGCGGTGCAGATACCGTAACGAAGCTCAACCTCGGTTCAGCTAACGCAAGCATGTTTGCAAGCCCGACGAAACTTAAAGAAAAGCATTACAGCTACGTTCCTAACTACGGCTATGCTCTGGCACCTTACATGCTGTCAGTTGCTCTGTTCGTCGGATGCCTCGTCTTCAATCTCGTTTATCCGATTCGTCGGATTTCAACGGAAGACGGCAGCGCAACGGAATGGTTCTTCAGCAAGGTTGCGATCGGAGCGCTCGTAGCTACGGGCAATGCTTTGGTTGAAACGGTCTTGATGATGGTCTGCGGGCTTCATCCGGATCATCCGGTTCAGATGATTGTGAATGCCGTTTCATTCTCGTTCACGTCCATGTTCCTGATTATGTTCATGGCAATGGCATTCGGCAACCCTGGTCGCTTCATCTCGATGATCTTGCTGGTTATCCAGCTCGGATCTTGCGGCGGTTCGTTCCCAATCGAAATCACTCGCGGAATGAACGGTTTCTTCCAGGCAATCAACCCATACTTGCCGATGACGTACTCTGTTTACGGATTCCGTGAAGCATTGACGTCAGGACTTGGAGCAAATCAGGTCTTGCATTCGGTTCTGATTCAGCTGATATTCATTGCAACGTTCCTCATCTTGTTGTACGTTACGATGCGCGTCATCCGTCCGGAACAAGAATTCCATGAAGAAATGGAATCAGAATATCCAGGCAACTAAACAGTTGTAAATGACTGACTTCAAAAAGGAGCCGGGAATCATTCCCGGCTCCTTTTTTGTGTCTGTATAATGTCTTTTGATTCGTCAAAATGCAGTGCAGCTTCAGTGCTCTGCATTTTTAAGCAGAATCATGCTTCGTATCCGACCATCAAGCCGCCTTTTTGGGCATAGTAGGTGCAAAGACCACGTGCATTTCTGATTTCGACAGAGGCTTCAGGGTGCTTGTCAAGAATGGTCTGTTTCAGGTTGTTTGCTCCTTCTTCGTTCAAAATATGCGCAATGATGACGCGACCGTTGGAAAAACCGTGTTCTTCCATGTCTTTAATTAAATAAGAGATGGTTTTTTTGGCACCGCGAGCTTTTCCGATCGGCGTGAGCTTGCCGTCGTCCGGACGACCGATGATGCGGATTTTGAGCATTTTGGCGACTTTGGCCACTGCCGGACTGATGCGCCCGTTTTTGGCCAGATTATCGAGCGATTCAAGCGCAAAGTTCAGGTGCGTTTTTTCTTTGTAGGCATTGATTTTTGCGCAGATTTCGTCAAAATTCAGACCGGCATCGATTAATTCTTTCAGCTTGTCGATGATAAGTTCCATCTCGGGCCCGGCTGAAAGCGAATCGATGACGTGAATCTTTGTTTCCGGATGGTCTTCGCGATACAGGCTTGCTGCTTGAACGGCAGAATTGTAGCTTCCGGAAAGAACGCTCGTAATCGTGATTACATAGATTTCATCAGCTCCTTCGAAGGCTTTTTGCCATTGCGCAATGCTTGGGCATGCCGTTGAAGTCTTTTCGTCATTTTGATGAAGCGCTTCAATTAATTCGTTGACTGAAAGCGAGGCATCGTCTTGATAATCCGTGCCGTCGACATGAATCGTCAACGGAATATTTTCAAATGATGCGTCATCTAAATGCAAAACGTTTGCGCCTGAATCAGAAATAATTTTTTTAATCATAATTTTTAAGTCCTTTTTTAGAATTATATTCTTCATCATCGGTTTTCTAAAAACCTGTTACCTGTATCTAGAGTATAGACTTAAATCGACTGCTTGTAAAGAGTTTTGCAAAAACCGCTGTCAGAGTTTTGTTGACCTTAAGACGCGCTATCGGTATAATTGCTTGAAAGGCGGTTGAGAGGGGAATTGAAACATGACTGACGATAATAAAAAAGCACTTGTGCCATCGATTGAAGGATTTAAAATGCCGACGTTCGATCAGATTCCGAATGTCGGACTTTATTTGGAGCAGGCAACGACGTTTTTGAACGAATATCTTGAACCTTTGGACGGAACTCAATTGACGAGTTCGATGATCAGCAATTACGTCAAAAAGCATCTGATTGAAAGTCCAATCAAAAAGCAGTATTCGCGCGAACAGCTTGCGTACCTGTTTTTTATCGCAATTTCAAAGACGGTTCTGCCGCTTGCAGATCTCAAGGTTTTAGTCGAGATTCAGCGCAAGACATATACTACCAGAAGAGCATACGAATATTTCACGGAAGAGCTCGACAATGCGCTGAAATATGTCTTTGGAACGCAGGAAACGCTCAAGAAAATCGGGCGGGACAAGACTGAAGAAAAGAGGATGCTTGACAATATCATCATGACGGCGGCACATAAGATCTATCTTGAAAAATACTTTGCGCTGTTTCATGAGCAAATCGATGGTTAGCAAAATTTGTTTTTTTTGCGGTATAATGAGGTAAGAGAAAGCAAAGGGGGATTCTTTCGATGGAACAATCCGAAAAACGCGAGCAGAAGGCTCGTGAAGAAAAAGAGATTGAAGTTTCAAGTATCGGAAAAGCATTTGTCAAGGGAACGCACGTTGAATTCACGTATCATCGCCATCGCTTTACCGGTGTGATCGAAAAGCAATTGAGAAATTCTGCGATTCTTAATTTCGACCCTGAATTTGACCATACTAATACGGCAATTGATCTCAAACAAAAAATTGTCATCAGTTACCAGAAAATGAAAGCAATCTAGTGAGGAAGCAAATGATTCATAAGCTAAAGGAGCTTTATCGCGGGGCAACGCCGATTCAGTCCCTGGTGACGTATTACGCTTTGGCGACCGTAGCTGCCTTTATTTTGCTGAGCTTGCCATGTTTTAAAAATCCAGGGGCGAAAATTTCGTTTTTGGATACCCTGTTCATGGCCATTTCGACCATCAGCGTGACCGGTTTAACGACGTTTCCGATTGAGCAGGTGTACAATCAGGGCGGCGTCGTTTTGTTGGAATTTTTGTTTCAGGTCGGAGGATTCGGCATTACGATGCTGTCAACCGTTGCCTTGGTGATTTCCGGCAAAAGGATCAGTCTGCACCAAAGGCAGCTGATTCAGTTTGACATGAATCAGCCCAGATTAAGCGGCATGGTTCGCCTCGTAACGTCGGTTTTCGGCCTGATGATTTTCGTTCAGATCGTTTTTGGCGTCATTTTTGCGGCTTATTTTAAGGCAACGGGCGTTTGGACGACTTGGCCTGCCGCATTTTTCCACGGAATTTACGTCTCGGTCAGTTCGGTCACGAATGCCGGTTTTGACGTGACGGGAAATTCGATCATCCCGTTCAGGCACCATTACGGCTTTTTGTTTATCGTGATGATTCTGATCATCATCGGAAGCATTGGCTACCCGGTTTTGATCGAGTGCGAAAACTGGGCTTTTTACAAATTCAGCAAGCAGACGACGAAGCGCAGATTCCGTTTTTCGCTGTTTGCAAAAATGGCGGTCTTTTTTGCGGTCTTCTTTTTCATCGTCGGCACGATCCTGATTTATTTTTCGGAAATGCGCGGAACGCTGTCTCGCCAAGACTGGTTTGACAAATTGATGACGGCGATGTTTTACAGCGTTTCCTCGCGAAATGCAGGGCTTCAGATCAACGATATGGCCGAATTCAACACGACGACGATTTTGATTTTGGCGATTCTGATGTTTATCGGCGCAAGCCCAAGCTCAGTTGGCGGCGGCGTTCGAACGACAACCGTCGGAATTTTTATTCTCTACATGTTCTCATTCATTCGCGGACACAACAATATCAATGTTTTCAATCGCCGCATCGGAAGAGACGACGTTCAAAAGGCAATCGTCGTAGTCGGCTTGTCGACTATTTTGTGCGTGGGGGCGATTTTGATTTTATCAATTACGGAGGATGCATCGCTTCTTTCGATCGTATTCGAAGTCGCATCGGCATTCGGAACCACGGGGCTTTCGCTTGGAATCACGAGCAGTTTGACTCTTGTCGGTAAAATCGTCATCATGGTTTTGATGTTTGTCGGTCGAATCGGGATGCTTTATACTTTATTGTTCTTCATTCCAAAACGCAATCGCGATCTGAGCTATGAACTTCCGACAGAGAAGATCATTATCGGATAATTGTTCTTTTTTTAATGTTAGATTTGGGTTAAACTCCTATTTTCGATTTCGAATGAATAACATATTATGTTATAATCGATTTTGCGAGGTTTTTAAATTTGTGTAAATTTACACGGTTTACACATGATGTACAGTTAGATCTATTATTTCTATGATTTGATGGAGGATTACCTTGGAAAAAGAACAACCACGTTGGGCAGAGGTCTTTCAGGTTTCGATGCCTTTATGTTTGAGTTACATCCCGATCGGTGTTGCCTGCGGCATTTTGCTTAATGCTGCGGGTTTCAATCCCTTGATGACAGTTCTGGTTTCATTGCTTGTTTTTTCGGGCGGTGCTCAATTCATGATCGCATCGATGCTGACCGTCAATGCCCCAATGCATACGATTCTTGTTATGCTGTTCTTCCTTGAACTGCGCTATGCCTTGTTAGGATCAAGCTTGTCGCAGTATGTTCGTGGAACGAGCAAAAAGTTTCTGTATTTCTTCGCCGTTTCTCTTAATGATGAAAATTATGCGGTTAATTATCTTAAATTTGCCACTGATAAGGAATGGACTCCAAAAGACGCCTTGATGGTCGAGCACTACTCGCTGCTCTTTTGGACGCTTTCAAACCTCGTTGGCAGTTTGATCGGCAACGTGATTACGATTGATCTTGCAATCGTCGACTACGCCTTGACTGCTTTGTTCCTTTATATGATCATGATGCAAATTAAGAATAAGCTGACCATTTTGATCAGTTTCTTCTCAGCCGTTCTTGCGATCATCTCGATGACGATTTTGAAGAGTACGATGGGTCTTGTCGTTGCAACGCTGATTGCTTCGCTCGCTGGATTCATCATCGAAGACACTTTGGTGAAGAAGGGCAAGGAGAAAGGTTTTTGGCTCAAGCGAATCAAGCCAAAAGCGAGTCGCAAAGTCATTAGCAAGTCAGGAGAGTAGCGTATGAATATGTCAACGATGGATCATTTCATTTTGATCCTTTTATCAATGCTGGTTGCTTTCGGGCCGCGTTTTATCCCGTTGCGTATCTTTTCAACACGTGAGATTCCAAAGTGGTTTAATGAATGGATGAAATATGTCCCGGTTTCGCTTTTTACGGCTTTGGTCGTAAAGGACGTTTTCATGAATACGAAAACATACACGTTCGTCGGATGCGATTATATGGCAAAGATTCTTGCTTCCGTGCTGGTTGCGATCGTTGCCTATCGCTCACGTTCAATGGGCCTTTCCGTTGTGCTGGGCCTTGTCGCCGTTGCATTGCTGGCAATGGCATTTCCAATCTGAAAGATTAATTTGGCTGGGATTATCCCGGCTTTTTTATTGAAGAGGACTTAAAATGAGATATTTCGAACATAAGCTAAAAACACCGCTGACAAGTGATGCTCGGCTGATCTGCTATATTCCGGACAATTCCGAAGAGATTGAACCGCATCGCAAAAGAAGGGCGATTATTATCTGTCCTGGCGGATCATACGCGAAAACATCGGATCGCGAAGCAGAGCCGATTGCACTGGAACTTCTATCGATGGACTGTGCGGTGTGCATTCTGCGATACAGTTGTGCTCCCAGGAGATTTCCTAAAGCTTTGTGCGAACTTGCGCAAAGCGTTTTATTCCTCAAGGAAAATGCAGAGCGGTTCAACATTGATGAGGAAAAAATTTTGGTAATGGGTTTTTCTGCAGGCGGACATTTGGCAGCTTGTCTTGGAATCATCCCCGATGAGCTTGAAAAGCTTGGCTATGATGAGAAGTTGATTCGCCCGGCAGGGATGATCTTATGCTACCCGGTGATAACGTCAGGCAGATATTGGCACCAAGGCTCGTTTGAAAATCTTTTGGGAGATGAGCTGATGGAACGAAGCTCTGCATTTTCACTTGAAAAAAGAGTGAATGATAAAACGCCAAAAGCGTTTATTTGGCAGACTTTTGCCGACAGAACCGTTCCCGTTCAGAACAGTCTGCTTTTAGCTGAAGCTTTGAGCGAAAACGCAATTCCTTTTGAACTTCACGTTTACCCGAAAGGAAAGCATGGTTTGGGACTCGGAACAAAAATCAGCGCAAAAAATGAAACTTATGTCGAAAAAGACGTTCAAAGCTGGGTTTTTCTCTTGAAAAGATGGCTTGAGGACAATTTTCCCAACACGTCAATCTTTAATCAGAACGGTTAAACATGGTATAATGTGAAGTAAGTTGTAAAAGAGGTGAGGCTATTGAAAAGATGGGCATGGTGGACGATTGTCGGCATCGTGTTGGCCGTTTTTTTCGTCGGGTACGGCTATACCAGAAAGGCAGAAACGCAAAAATATTATAATCAGGCGATTGAGGCCGGCAAGCAAAGCATTCGTGACGGCAACTATGATGCTGCCAAGCTTTCATATCGGGATGCTTTGAAGAAGAAGCCAAACGATGATTTTGCAACGACCGTTGTCGATCAGCTGACTGATTACCAACGGGGGATGAAGGATATGAACAACGGCAAGTATGCTGACGCCTGTCAAAAGTTTCAGCGCGTTGCTAACGTTGATTCCGGCTCATCTCTTCTCGTTCAGCGGTCATCCGGGCTTGCAACGGAGCTCAAGGAAGTCATCAAGGAAAGAAAGATTTTCCTGAAAGCTTACAAGAAAGCCAAAACGCTTTCGGAAAACTATGAATATACTGCTTCCAACACGAAACTTGCGGTAATTCTTGGTTATGGCAGTATTAATGAAAGCTATTATCGCGACGTCTATAATAATGCCAAAAAATTGAAAGAATACAACGATCGCATCCTTCGTTCGCTTGGATATACCGTCGATGACGATTCGACCGATGCGAACAAGACCAGGTCGCAAAAGTATTCAAAAAATACCAAACAAGACGTCTTCAGCGGTATTTCTGATTCTGCTGCCTCCGCAGCCGAAAGCAAGCTGACTGATGCTCAGGTGAAACAAGCCCGCAAAGATTTGAAAGCACAAGGCCTCAACGAAAAGGCCTTTACGGATGAGCAGGTTCGTCAGGTTATCCTGCGTGCCAAGCGCGAAGGAAAGTCAGTCAAGCAGGTGGCGGACGAATTTAAATAAAGATTATGATGATGACGCAGCGGCAAATCGGCCCTGCGTTTTTTGGCGTTTTTGGGAAAAGGTGGATGAAGTCTCTTTTCGTGGGAAATGCAGTGCCGTTGGTAACACTGTTTGGAAGAGTTTTTGATTTGACGTAATCTTTGTAGCATCTTTGATAATTACGGGCAAACTTGGGTGCGCGGACCTGGAAGTAGACAAAAATTGGGAGAAATGTGTGAATTTTGTCTACCGCCAACTCCAAAATGGGGGTGTGCGGACCTGGAAGTAGACAAAAACTGGGGGAAATGCCTGATTTTTGTCTACCATACTCTCCGAAATTGGGGTGCGCGGACCTGGAAGTAGACAAAAACTGGGGGAAATGTCTGATTTTTGTCTACCACCGCCTCCAAAAACGGGGCGCGCTTCTCCGAGAGTAGAACAAAATCATCCAAAATTGAGAAAATGTTCTACCGCTGCCTACAAATTCGGCCCGCGCTGCCCTGAGAGTAGAACAAAATCATCCAAAATTGAGAAAATGTTCTACCGCCGACTCCAAATTCGGCCCGCGCTGCCCTGAGAGTAGAACAAAATCATCCAAAATTGGAAAAATGTTCTACTCGGTTATCTTCGCCCAAGCAGTGTGGTCTCAGATTACGGGCAAATCTCAGAAATCAACGTTTTGCCCGTAATCGAAGTCGGGTGCAGTGATTGAGCAGGTGATGCGCAGCACTGCATTTGGCAAAATCATCGTCGTTTACGGACACATCGATGAAAATGGGCACTCTGTCCGTAAATGGCCTTCCCGAAAAATGCCGATTACGGACAAAATGGTCAAAAACAGCCTTTTGTCCGTAAAAATTCAGACGCTTCGGACCCGATTTTACGGACAAATGATCCAAAAATCCCTGTTTGTCCGTAAATCCTCATCATAATGGCCAAAAATTTACGGACAAATCACTGGAAAATGACGGTTTGTCCGTAAAATGCGTTTTGCTTACGGACAAATCTTCAAAAACGAAGGCTTTGTCCGTAAATTTGAGTGAAATCTTGGCGCATCGCCCAGAACAAGAAAAAATCCGTGCCGTGGCACGGATTTTCATCATTATTCAGTTGACCGTTCGGCTTCACACCTTGCATAATCAGGCTCAGACCAGCAACAAGGCTCATGATAAGTTCGTGCTGCGTCGTGACTGTGCTTGCGTACGGGGTCATGACCGCTCGGCTTCACACCTTGCCTTAATCAGGTTCCGCCTCACAACCCCCTTGTCCCAAGCACCCTTGCTCGGGCAAGACGAGCTTACCC
>ENA-OURS01002930-OURS01002930.1-human-gut-metagenome-genome-assembly--contig:-NODE-2930-length-11344-cov-2.359819_pt1 | contig 11344 bp, 6 predicted proteins | sample MGYA00242109_ERZ509010 | MGnify/ENA primary metagenome ERZ509010 (study PRJEB26280, sample SAMEA2338774) | human gut metagenome | biome: human gut; feature: human-associated habitat; material: faeces... | reverse complement strand
GCCCCCCCGAGCTGCATACGGGCAATCATACAACCCATTTTTTCACCTCCGGAAAGTACGCTCACTTTCTTCAGTACTTCCTCACCGGAGAACAGCATACGCCCGAGAAAACTCTTCATATACACTTCGTTTCCTTCGCCAAACTGGCTCAACCAGTCCACCAAGTTCAGGTCCGTATTGAAGAAGTCGGTATTGTCCAAAGGCAAGTAAGCGGTGGTGATAGTCACCCCCCAGTTGAAGGTTCCCGAATCCGGTTTTATATTTCCGTTGATGATTTCAAAAAGTGCAGTCATGGCACGCGGGTTACGTGACAGGAATACAATTTTGTCTCCCTTTTCTACATTGAAGTTGACATCGTTGAAAAGCACTACGCCTTCTTCCGTCTTCTTGCTCAATCCGGCAACTTCGAGAATCTGATTGCCCGACTCGCGTTCGGGAGTGAAGATAATACCCGGATACTTGCGTGAAGAAGGTTTAATTTCTTCTACATTCAGTTTTTCCAGCATTTTCTTGCGGCTGGTGGTCTGCTTACTCTTCGCTACGTTGGCACTAAAACGGCGGATAAATTCTTCGAGCTCTTTCTTCTTCTCCTCAGCCTTCGCCTTCTGGTTCTGCTGCTGACGGAGGGCCAACTGGCTGGATTCGTACCAGAAACTGTAGTTACCGGCAAACATCTTGATCTTTCCATAGTCAATATCGACTGTATGCGTACAGACGGAGTCGAGGAAGTGACGGTCGTGGCTCACAACAAGCACCGTATGTTCGAAGTTGGAAAGATATTCTTCCAGCCATGTCACTGTCTCCATATCCAAATCATTGGTAGGTTCGTCGAGAAGGAGGTTATCAGGATTTCCGTACAATGCCTGCGCTAGCATGACACGTACTTTCTCTTTACCACTCAATTCGCCCATCAGTGTGTAGTGCTTATCTTCTTTGATTCCCAAACCGCTCAACAACATGGCTGCGTCACTCTCGGCATTCCAGCCGTCCAGTTCAGCGAACCGTTCTTCCAGTTCGGACACTTTCAGTCCATCTTCGTCTGTAAAGTCTTCTTTAGCATAGAGTTCTTCGCGCTGTTTCATGATATCCCACAACACGGTATGCCCCATCATTACGGTATCCATAACGGTAAAAGCATCCCATTTGAAGTGGTCTTGACTCAACACGGAGAGGCGCTCGCCCGGTCCCAGAACAATCGAACCGGTAGTCGGATCCAAATCTCCGTAAATCGTACGGAGGAATGTAGATTTTCCCGCACCGTTTGCGCCGATAATACCATAGCAGTTACCACTCGTAAATTTCAGGTTTACGTCATTAAACAACACTCTTTTACCAAACTGTACCGAAACGTTTGAAACTGTAATCATCTTACCTATTTACTATTTAACTATTTACACTTTTCAATTTGAGTGTGCAAAGGTAGACATTTAAAATGAATAATGAACTATCCCGTATGTGCCAATCTGACATAAAAGTATTACCTTTGCAGAGTTTTTTGGCAAAAACACCAACTTGGCAAAGTTTTTGCATGTGATTTTGATATTATGAATAAAAAACAGAAATAGATATGGACCCTAAAGAAAAAAAAGTGAAGGAAGAAGAACTCAACGTTGAGGAAACTCTGAATAACGCGGAAGAACAACCGCAGGACGAACAAGCGGAAAATCCCACTCCGATGACTCACGAGGAGGAATTGGAAAAGGAACTGGAGACGGCTCAGGAGACCATTGAGGAGCAGAAGGATAAATATTTGCGTCTCTCCGCCGAGTTCGACAATTACCGGAAACGCACTATGAAGGAGAAAGCGGAACTGATCCTGAACGGTGGCGAAAAGAGCCTTAGCAGTATTCTTCCGGTGGTGGATGATTTCGAACGTGCCATCAAAACGATGGAAACGGCTACGGATGTCCAAGCTGTGAAAGAAGGTGTCGAACTGATTTATAATAAATTCATGGCTACCCTGGCACAAAACGGTGTGAAGGTGATCGAAACGAAAGACCAACCGCTGAATACTGATTACCACGAGGCTATCGCCGTAATTCCCGCACCGTCGGAAGCACAGAAAGGTAAAATCCTGGATTGCGTACAGACGGGATATACATTGAACGATAAAGTACTCCGTCACGCCAAAGTGGTAGTTGGAGAATAAGAAGAACTTGAATCAATAAAAGCATGGCAGAGAAAAGAGACTATTATGAAGTACTGGAGGTAACGAAGACAGCCACAGTAGAAGAAATTAAAAAAGCCTACCGCAAGAAAGCGATTCAATATCACCCCGACAAGAATCCGGGTGACAAGGAGGCAGAAGAAAAGTTCAAGGAAGCGGCCGAGGCGTATGATGTATTAAGTAACCCGGATAAGCGCTCGCGTTACGACCAGTTCGGCCACGCAGGAGTGAGCGGTGCGGCAGGTAACGGTGGGCCGTTCGGCGGTTTCGGTGGCGAAGGTATGTCTATGGATGATATTTTCTCCATGTTCGGTGACATCTTCGGAGGTCGCGGAGGAGGATTCGGTGGTTTCAGCGGATTCGGCGGCGGAGGAGGGTCGCAGCAGCGACGGTATCGCGGAAGTGACCTGCGCGTAAAGGTGAAACTGACGTTGAAAGAAATCTCTACCGGAGTGGAGAAAAAGTTCAAGCTCAAGAAATATGTGCCGTGTGACCAGTGCCACGGTAGTGGTGCCGAAGGGGACGGCGGTTCGGAAACGTGTCCAACTTGTAAAGGTAGTGGTACGGTGATCCGTAACCAGCAGACTATTTTAGGGACGATGCAAACGCGTGCCACCTGCTCTACTTGTAACGGTGAGGGTAAAATCATCAAGAACAAGTGTAAGAAGTGTAGTGGCGATGGAATCGTTTACGGTGAGGAAGTAGTGACAGTGCAGATACCTGCCGGAGTGGCAGAAGGCATGCAACTTTCTATGAGTGGCAAAGGAAATGCCGGCAAGCATAACGGCGTGCCGGGAGATTTACTGATTCTCGTAGAAGAAGAACCGCATCCAGACTTGATTCGTGACGAGAATGATCTGATTTATAACTTGTTGTTGAGTTTTCCCACTGCCGCTTTGGGCGGGGCTGTGGAGATCCCGACCATCGACGGAAAGGTGAAGGTAAAGATTGACTCAGGTACTCAACCGGGAAAGGTACTTCGTCTACGCGGTAAAGGATTGCCGAACGTGAATGGATACGGAACAGGGGATTTGCTCGTGAATGTCAGTATCTATGTGCCAGAAGCTCTCAACAAGGAGGAAAAGAGTGCGCTTGAAAAAATGGAAGATTCGGATAATTTCAAGCCGAGTACGTCAGTGAAGGAAAAGATCTTCAAGAAGTTCAAAAGTTTCTTCGATTAAAACTTACATAAAAATTTCTTCCTATTAATAATTAAACGCTCCATGAATGCCTAGTGACACATGGAGCGTTTGTTATTTAAAACCCACTCAATACCCCGGATTCTGTACTAGCTTTGTATTCATCACCCGTATTTTCTCGGGAATAGGGAATACGGTAGTATAACCGGTTTCCTCGTTTGGTAATTGAGGACGGCTGTTGTATGCACGAGTAAACATTCCGAAGCGGATAAGGTCCTGACGCCTCCAACCCTCCCAAGCCAATTCAAGCTGGCGTTCGGAAAGTATATTCTCCAAAGTAGCGGGACGGCGAGCGGCCTTTACCCGGCTCCGGACTTGATTTAGCTCGACGTCTCCGTTTTCACCGTTGCGTACTTTAGCTTCGCTCTTCATCAGTAAAGCGTCCGCGTAGCGGAACAGGACAATGTCATTCTCCATTAATTTTCCGTCTTTTGTGGCGGTGGGGTCTACTTCATACTTTTTCATACGGGCACCTGCCGTTTGCTCATACGGGGTGTCGGTGATATCCAATGCTACTTCCCAAGGGAGATATACCAAAACAGTACCGTCGTCCAGCTTGATAATGTCTCCTTTCAAGTCATACATTTCTCCTGCAAAATAACAGATGTCGAAGCGAGGGTCTTGGGCAGCTGTCCCATAACCGAAAGTTTCGAGTGCTTCAATCGTTGCACTGGGACCATTCTCACCGCTTAGCCCGTAAGCTTTGGCATGGTTGTAATGACGGGAACGAAAAAGGTATTGCATCTGATTGGTATACAATGTTTTATTCATCGGGATCGTGAATATATTCTCTACGGACGGTTCATTGAAGATAGAGAAGTTAGTCTCGTATTCCGGTTCCAGTTTATAATTCATAACTTTCAGTTGGTCGCAGTAGTATATGACCGTCTCCCAGGCATTGAGTTCATTACCGTCTACCATGAACTTGATATTTTTTCCGTCGGGACGTTCGTTGTCCGTCCAGTCGTTATCGGTATAAACTTCGGCATTCAGTGCCAGTTTTGCCAACAAGAAAGTAACCACCGGACGAGTGATACGCCCATAATAAGGCCCGGTCTGATTGCTGTGTACCTCCGAAAGTAATGGAGCCACTTCCTGTAATTCCTTGAATATAAATTCGAATACTGTCTTCCGCTCGCTTTGAACGATGTCTTTCATCGCAGGAGAAGAAGACTGCACCAAAGGCACACGGCCAAACAAATCCATCAGATAATAGTAGTACATCGCACGCATAGCACGCACTTCCGCTCGATAAGCCGGGAGTTCCGCATCAGAATGGGTTTCTGCGAATTTGTCGATTCGTTCGAGCGACTTATTACTAAGCATTACGACTTTATAAAGATACTCCCATGTAGCTTGAATGGCATCATTCTCAATACCCCAATCATGGAGAAATAATCCCTGCCAAAAGCCACCGTCGTACCAGTCGCCACCGCGCGTAGGGATAATAGCTTCATCAGTAGTGAAAGTATTGAGATCATAGACACCTCTGCCCGTTCCCTGCAATCCCTGGCTGTCGCTGTAACCGCCCACATAAGTATAGAGCGAGGCAACAGCATTGAGATAGACTTCCGAAATGGAATTATACACATCATCTTCGGGCAACTTATCTTTCGGATTTTCTTCCAGAAATTTATCGCAGGAAAACAAGAACGTACACGTAGCAAGCACCAAACTAATCTTTTTCAAATATTCTTTCATCTTCTCATCCTCCGTTAAAAGTTAATACTCAATCCCAATGTATAGGTACGTGCCAACGGGTAGTTACGTTTATCATCCACCCCCAAAGTAGAGTTTACCGTAGAACTGTTAATCATCGGTGATAGCCCTGAATAGCCGGAAATCGTCGCCAGGTTGTTGACCGTGAAGGCAAGACGCAAAGAACGGACGTACTTCTTGAGTTTCTGCACCTTCTCGATTGGTACATTCCAACCAAGCGTCACGTAGTCAAAGTTTACGTAATTGCCTTTTTCCAGCCAATAGTCAGTGGCAGTCTGGTCCTTAATGTTCTGCTTCGGCGCGGATTTCATCACATTGTAGTCAGGGAAGATATTCATGTTCATATACGTCAGTGATGTTCCGTTATAGATTTTATGGCCGAAAGCTCCGTTGATCTGCACCGAAAGATCGAAGTGTTTGTAACGGAAGCTGATGTTCGAACCCAGAATTGTTTTGGGCACGGCTTGCCCTGCCACATAGCGGTCTTCGCCGTCTTCAAGATTGACACCACCACCGTTCAAGTCCGCAATACCATAGGTGTATCCACCGTTCCCGTCGGACACCAGTCCGGTGCTATGAGGCAAATAAAAAACACCTAATGGTTGACCGACCATTTGATAGACGATGTGGTTGTAGCCACCGTGGAAGCCGGCTCCGTCGAGACTGGCAAGGCTCTTGTATTCAGGCGCGGAAATCATTTCGCCGTTGTACATTCCGCTTAATGAGAGAAGTTTGTTACGTTGGAAGGTGACATTGGCATTAATGTTCAATTCCATATCTTTTGTTTTCAGAGGAGTGATACCAATAGCTATTTCCGTACCCCAGTTACGCATGGAGCCGATATTAGCCAGTAAAGTGTTGTAAGTGAAAGGCGGTACACTCACATTATACAGATAAAGCATATCCGTTGTTCGAGAATTGTAGTAGTTAGCGGAAAGTAACAGACGGTTACCAAACAAAGCTACGTCAAAACCTGTATTGAAAGTGTGTTTCACTTCCCACTTCAAGTCGGGGTTCGTATTCCTCAAATCACCCAATGAGACAACGGCAGAGTTGCCTACCGGAACAACTCCGTTCGGCTTTACCAGATTCAGTGTAGTATACGAGTCAATTCCACTCTGGTTACCCGCCAGACCGTAACCGATACGAAATTTCAAATTATCAACCACTGGCAAACGTTTCATAAACTTTTCCTCACTGACTACCCATGCGGCAGATATGGAGGGAAAGAAGCCCCACTTATGATTTGCTCCAAACTTGGAGGAAGCGTCCGTACGGGCATTCAGCGTCAGGACATAACGATCGGCATACGTATAGTTGAAACGTCCCATAAAAGATGCGAGACGGGGTTGTTCGTAGTACGAATTTGTCCCCTCCCACAGACGGACTGCACCGGCTTGCAAATTGTTGTAGCCGAACTTATCCGTGCTGAAATTGCTGACTGTGGTATAATATCCCGTGTACGTTTCTTTCTGGAGTTCGGCTAATGCCAGGACGTCGAAGAAGTGCTTTTTCCAGCCTTTTTTATAAGTCAGCATCATATTTCCGAGGAGGGACTCCATTTTCTTTGTTCCTTTATAAGCCTGCCCGTTCGCCCAAACAGAGGTGGGGAGATATTGCGAATTTTCAACTATATTATAGGTATAGGCACCGAACAGTACCAATTTCAATTCTTTCATCAAATTGAAGGTGAAACGGGCGTGTGTACTGATATGCGAAGTAGCGTCGTCATCGTCCACCTGCATCCATGCCAACGGGTTTGTTATCTGACTGGCGGTAGTGATGCCGTCCCACGAGTTAGTAACGGGATCTTTATGGTTAGGATACGTCGGGTTAAAGGTTGCCGCCGAATAGAAGGTTTTCTGATAGTCAACCAGATTATGATTTTTCAGGATAGAACCGAACATCCCCAGTTCGCAGTCGAAGAAGCCATCGAACATCTTTTGGTTCATGTTCATATTGGAAGTGAAATTCTTCATATCTTCATTCAAAATCACCCCCTGACGATCCATAAAACCAAGTGATACACGGTAGCTCGACGTGCTGGAGCCTCCATAGAAAGCGACGTGATGATTCTGTTGCAGACCTGTCTGTTGTATTTCTTTCTGGAAGTTAGTATTATTACCTTTATCTAAAATAGAGATACCGCGTTCGGAAGCTACGCTACGGAACTCGTCTCCCGACAACATTTTAAGATTCTTGTAGACAGTAGAAATGCCGAAACTACCGTTGTAGGCTACCTGCGTCCTACCCTGCATTCCTTTTTTAGTGGTGACTTCAATCACACCGGAAGCACCACGTGAACCGTATTGTGCCGTTTCGGAAGCATCTTTCAGAATCGTGAAACTTTCGATATCTGTGGGGTAAATGGAAGTCAGCATACTAAGGTCGCCAAACACTCCATCGACAATAATCAGAGGATCGTTACCACTAGTCAGTGAAGTGGTTCCACGCAGGCGCACTGCATCCAGAGCTGCGGGTCCATTCGTACCCCGTTGAATAGTCAAACCCGGTACCCTACCCCGAATCGCTTCCAAAGGATTGGTTACCTGGTCTTTGTTCATTTGTTTCTCCGTAATTTTCTCCACAGAACCGGAGAGGGTTTTCAGACTTCCGGTAGCATAGCCTACCGTTATCAAGGAATCCAAGTCCAGAGGAATGACAGGAATCTTCTGTGCAAATGTATTTCCGCACAAAACTACCAGAAGAAAGCTAAGAAAAGTTAGTTTACCGTGTTGTCGTATCATAACTATCAGTTTTTAAGGTAATAATACAAATATAACAAAAAAAGAAGGAATCTGGTTGAGTAGATTCCTTCTTTTATTGATATTAATAGCCGCAATATGACTCTTTTTTCGAGTTTTACCGAGGGATTTGCTTACTTCACTATGATTTCATCAGTAAATATCCAGCCACCCAGTTCTTTGCCGGCACGCGCCTGATAACGTACATAGCGTCCCTTGACGGTTCCTTCCCACGAAACATCGGAAAACTTGATTGCTTCTTCCTTGTTAACAACAAAGTCCTGATGCTTCAGTTCCGTAAAATTGACTCCGTCATCGGAAACTGAAATAACCACAGACGCAGGCAAGAATACTTCAGCTCCCACTACCTGCATGAAAGCTGCTGTGACTGAATGAATAGTGGTCTCGTTTTCCATATCAACGGTTACATCGAGGCGGTTCTTCGAGATAAATCCCTGCCATGCACCGTCACCGTAAGTCCAGTCGCCACGGATACCGTCGGTCAAAGTCACATCACCTTGTGCTGCATAAGAGGAGTTGTAAGGAGCGTTATAGATCACTTTCTTTCCCAATGCCAGATGCGTAAGGGGTTGTAAAGATTCCGGCCGACTTCCGATCTCACTCTTCAAATCGAAAGTGTGATAGCCTTTCGCCTGCAAATCCGTTACCGCTTTCAGGGCACGTGCATGGAAGTCCGGCCATGACTTACGTTCCGGAGCCGACCAGGCAACTTCCGCCAATGCCAGCGTACGTGGATATAGCATATATTCCACGTGTTCGGGAGTCGGGACATATTCAGTAAAGAGATTAACTTGCGCACCATACACAAGTTTCGCTTGTTCCTCCGACAATGAAGTAGAAACCGGATTGTAAGAATAGACTTTTTTCAATGGCAAGTATCCACCAATCGCTTCCGGCTGAGAGTACGGAGCATCCTGATAACTATCCAGATAACAGTAGCCACCCGGCGTCATGATAGCCCGGTGTCCGGAAGTTACAGCTGTAATACCGCCTTCTTCTCCCCGCCATGACATTACAGTCGCGTTAGGAGCCAGTCCTCCTTTCAATATCTCGTCCCAGCCGAGCAGACGTCGACCATGATCGTTCAGGAACTTCTCAATACGATGAATCAGATAACTTTGCAGTTCGTCCACGTGAGAGAGATGTTCGTCTTTCATTCTCTTTTGGCATTTCGGGCAAGTTTTCCACGCTGCCATACCGGCTTCGTCACCTCCTATGTGAATGTATTCGGAAGGGAAAAGCGCCATGACCTCGGTCAGCACATTCTCCAAAAAGGTGAACGTTTCTTCGTTTCCGATACAGAAGTCCGCGTTCTTGTAAGGCTCACCCGCGCAAGAGAGTTGCGGATAAGCTGCCAGCACTTCTTCCGAGTGGGCAGGCATTTCAATCTCCGGAATAATCGTGATGAAATGCTGACGAGCATATTCTACGATTTCGCGAATATCATCCTGTGTATAGTAACCTCCGGAAGCTCCAGGCTCGTCGAAACGGAGGTACTTACGTCCGCCGTTCCACCACGTCTTCCAATTGGCGTCAGTACGCCAGGCTGCAAATTCTGTAAGCAAAGGATATTTCTTGATTTCAATTCGCCAGCCTGCCGCATCTGTAAGGTGCAGATGCAGGCGGTTGATCTTATAGAATGCCAATGCGTCTATCTGTTTCTTCACAAATTCTTTAGAAAAGAAATGACGGGATACATCCAGCATTAAGCCGCGATAAGCGAAACGAGGACTATCCTGCACTTCAACAGAAGCAATGGAATAGCCTGTTCCCGAAGGCTGAGATAATTGCAACAGTGTCTGGATTCCGTAGAACAATCCCGCTCCCGATGTTGCACGGATAAGGATTCGTTCCGGAGTGACGGACAGGGTATAACTTTCGGGAGAAGGCAACTGTTCGCTCTTTTCGGTTATCAACAGAGAAAGTACGTTCTGCGTATCTTTTTTCTTTCCTTTCTTTAGATGAACCGGTAATGCTTGCAGATAGCTTTCCAGAAGTCGAGCTTCTCCACCTTGAATGTTTGTATAAAGTTTTGTTTTCTCTGAGAGTAAAAAAGAGCCCGTACCCTGCTCTATTTTCAGAGGGACAGGGATTACGGACTGTGCATGAAGAGGATGTGCCGCAAAGCACATCCCCAATACCCATAAGAAAAGACAAACTTTAGTGCATCTATTTCTTATATTCATTAATCTACTGTGATTTCATCTACAAACAAGAAAGCAGGATTTCCTTTGCCTCCATGCCATTCCGGTATTTTACTTTCAGACAAGGCAACCACCTTTACATACTGAGTTTTCACCGGAGTGAATGACAATTTATGTTCGTAGATACCATTCTTATCACTTTGTTCCATAGCAGGGTATTCTTCGGAAGCTACTTTGGTAAAGTTCTTACCGTCGTCTGATACTTCTACGGAAAATCCTCTTGCATCAAACACCCAGTCTCCCTTCTCTACGCAAGTAGAAATAGCAACGCTCGAAATCTCGGTAGGTTGCTGAAGGTCGATAGTCATATCCATATCGTTTTTATAGAATGCAATCCAACGACCGGTCTTATAGTTGCCATTTCCTTTCAGTCCGTCTACTAGTGTAGATTCACCTTTAAACATATATTGTTTGTTGACCGGTTGATTAGCTACAATCGGCTTCATGCTGGACTTACTGAAATTGATCTTCTCTGAAATCACACGACTGTTTCCGGTAGGACGAACAGCGATAGCGGAGAAGTCTGCATTTTCCTTGATTTTCAGGACACCTTCATAAAGCGGAGAAGCGGCAGTAGGTTCCGTACCGTCCAATGTATAGTGGATAGGGGCATTGTCAATGGTAGACAACGTGATGTCCAGTGTACCGTCTGCCGGGTTCGGCGTATATTCGGCTGTTACGTTAAACACATGTTTTGCATAATTGTATCCTTCTGCATCATACCATTTAATCAGTCGTGGAAGACGAGATAAGAAATCTTCATAGTTCTTCTTATCAGGTGTTGACCACTGTACTTCACACAAAGCTGCCCAACGAGGCAATACCATATATTGAGCATGAGAGAAAGTAGCAATATACTCTGTCCAAAGATTAGCTTGTACACCTTTTATATATTGCTGTTCTTCCGGAGTAAGAGAGGCCGGCATGGGCTCGTAGCTGTAAACTCTTTCGATTGGCAAATAACCTCCGATACCAAAAGGTTCGTTTTCAGTATCTTTAGCTTGATAATAATCAAAATACAGATAAGTGTTCGGTGTCATGATAACATCGTGTTTCTGCTTGGCAGCTTCAATGCCACCACTCTCACCACGCCATGACATAACAGTTGCATTAGGAGCAAGTCCGCCTTCCAGAATCTCATCCCAACCGATAATCTGACGTCCGTGATCATTCAGGAATTTTTCGATATGATTGATAACGAAGCTCTGTAAACGTTCCTCTTTACTATGGTTCTTATCCGATTTCAATCCCAATGCTTTGATACGTGCCTGACATTTCGGACATTTTTCC
>ENA-OURS01002919-OURS01002919.1-human-gut-metagenome-genome-assembly--contig:-NODE-2919-length-11382-cov-10.363115_pt1 | contig 11382 bp, 8 predicted proteins | sample MGYA00242109_ERZ509010 | MGnify/ENA primary metagenome ERZ509010 (study PRJEB26280, sample SAMEA2338774) | human gut metagenome | biome: human gut; feature: human-associated habitat; material: faeces... | reverse complement strand
ACAAAACAAGTCTCATATGAACTTCATGCCCTTCGGGCAATTAAAATCTTTTTTAGAGATTTTAATTGAAGTTCAGTATAAATACTTGGGGAGCGGCACTGAGCCGCTCCCCTTTCTGCGTCGTATGATTTTGGCCGGACGGCGCACACTTACACTATAAACTACGAAAGAGGGAAATTTCCCATGAGGAATGAAAAGCTTTACGATGTGATCGTTATCGGCGGCGGCCCGGCGGGGCTGACGGCAGCGCTGTACCTCGCCCGGGCGGGCTGTCGGACGCTTGTACTGGAAAGACGCGGATACGGCGGGCAGATCGCCATTACCAATGAGGTGGTAAACTACCCCGGCGTGCCGAAGACCAGCGGCATGGAACTTACCGATACCATGCGCCGTCAGGCGGAGAACTTCGGCGCGGAATTCCTGATTGCGGAGGCGCGGGAGCTGTCCCTTTTCGATGCCGAGAAAACCGTGAAAACCTCTGTGGGAGATTTTCGCTGCTTAGGCGTACTTCTGGCCACCGGGGCGCAGCCGAAAATGGCGGGTTTCCGGGGCGAGGAGGAATTCAGGGGACGCGGCGTTTCCTACTGCGCCACCTGCGACGGCGCGTTTTTCCGGAATAAGGACGTTTTCGTGATCGGCGGAGGCTTTACGGCGGCGGAGGAAAGCGTTTTTCTGACGAAATTTGCCCGTCATGTGACCATGCTGATACGGAAAAATGACTTTGCCTGCCCCGCCTCCGTGGCGGACAAAGCCAGAAACCACGAGAAAATCACCGTTCTTTTCAACACCGTCGTGCAGGAGGTTTCCGGCGATGACGGCCTGCGGCGTATCCAATACCAGAATACCGCCACCGGCGAGATCACCGACTACCAGAGTCCGGACGGCGAGACCATCGGCGTGTTTGTCTTTGCCGGGTATGCCCCGGACACGGCACTGGCTTCCGATATTGTCGAACGGGACGAGCGGGGGTATATCCGCACCGATGAAAATCAGAAAACCTCCGTTGAGGGACTTTACGCGGCGGGCGACATCTGCGTCAAGCCCCTGCGGCAGGTTATAACCGCTGCGTCGGACGGCGCGGTCGCGGCAGCCGCGCTGGAAAAGTATTGCGGGGCGCTGCGGGGGAAATCTTGTATTTGAATCCCCCCTGTGGTACAATATCAAAAAGACGGCAGAAAATTCTTATGATAAATTCGCAACCAAACGCAAATTTCTGCGTATAGAAAGGTGAAATGTTCAGAAAAAGGAGGGCTGCAAATGAATGACGATCAGATCATTCAGCTGTATTTTGACCGCTCAGAGCAGGCGATCAAAGAAACGGACATCAAGTACGGTGGCTACTGCTACAGCATTGCCTACAACATTCTAACCAATTCGGAGGACGCGGAGGAAAGCGTCAGCGATACCTACCTGTCCGCATGGAACGCCATGCCGCCCCGGCGTCCTCCGGCGCTGGCGGCATTTCTGGGGAAAATCACCCGGAATCTTTCCATTGACCGATGGAGAAAGCACCGCGCCTTTAAGCGGGGTGAGGGGCAGATCGAGCTTGCACTGGAGGAACTGCGGGAATGCGTCAGCGGGACGGAAAGTGCCGAGGAATCGGCCATTCGGAAGGAAATTCTGGCAAGCCTGAACCGGTTCCTCGGCACGCTGAAAGAGACGGAGCGGAGCGTGTTCCTCTGCCGCTACTGGTATCTGGATTCCACTGAGGAAATTGCGGAAAAGTCCGGCTTTACGGTCAGCAAGGTCAAATCCATGCTGTTCCGTATCCGCAAGCGACTGTATGCGCAGCTGACGGAGGAGGGACTGGTATGACGGATATGGAACTGCTGGACATTCTGGGCGGCGTGAAGGGAAAATACATATTGGAAGCTCAGAAAATGCGCGAAGGCCGCAAAAAAGCGCCCCGCTTCCGCTATGTGCGGCAGCTGGCGGCGGTGATCGCCCTGATTCTGATGTTGGCGATTTTCCTGAACACCGCACCCGGCGCGGCGGCCGTTGAATACGTGAAGGAAAAGGTCGCCAGCCTGATCGAAACCCTTTTCCCGCCGAAAAAGATGTCCATGGATATTGAGGGGTTGCCGTATGAGGGTGATTACGCGGCAGACGGCGTGGAGCCGCAGGCCACCGCCGAAACGCCCCAGCCGGGATTTGCGATTTACTATGATGTTGACAACTACACAATGGTGAAGGATGGCGACGTCACCTACATTCGCCCGTATCAGAAGCCCATGACCCGCGAAGAGGTGCTGGAAGCCTACGGAGATTATCTTTCCCAGTTGCCGGACGAAGAGCGGGAACGGCAGATCGACGCCCTTATGAATCCCCAGCCGGATACCTCGTTGCCCACCTGCGAAATCGAGATCGTTCATCTGGATATACCCTATGAAGATGCCGCTTCTCAGGAACGCGCAGAGCTGGAAACGCAGTGGGAAATTCAGGAACACACGAAAACCAACCGAATCACGTTCTCCATGTACAGCGGCAGCGAATGGAATTCTCCTTTAGAAGTGCGGGACTATATTTCCGATGAACAGAGCGGCTGCTTCCGCATTATCCGCCGATTCTTCATGGAAGCAGCGGAGGGACATGGCGTGCGATTCGCGGCCATGGTAGATACATTCGCCGTGATTCAGCCTCCCCAAAACGGCGAATGAAAACCAGCGGAAATGCTCCTTGCGATTTTTCAAAAAATTTCCTCCCGGCGCGCAAGATTTTCCTTCTTTTTCCGTGATGATAAGTGAAGGGCGCTTCAAACAGACACAAGGAGGTGCTTGCTTTGGACGATCAGAACATCATCGCGCTGTATTGGGCGCGGTCGGAAACCGCCATTTCCGAAACCGCGCAGAAATACGGCGGCTACTGCTTTTCGATTGCCAAAAACATCCTGACAAACCACGAAGACGCCGAGGAAAGCGTGAATGACACCTATCTCACGGCATGGAACGCCATGCCGCCCCGCCGCCCTTCCATTCTCGCAACCTTTCTCGGCAAGATCACCCGCCGTCTCGCCATCGACCGCTGGCGCTACCGGAACGCCTGCAAGCGGGGCGGCGGAGAGGTGACGCTGGCGCTGGACGAGCTGGAGGACTGTGCGTCCCAGGACAGTCTGGAAAAGGCCATGGACCGCAAGGAGCTTGCCGTGGCCTTCAACGGCTTTCTGGAATCCCTGCCGGAAACGGAACGGCTGGTGTTCCTGAGCCGGTACTGGTACTTAGACCCCATCGCGGACATCGCCGAGCATTTCGGCTTCTCCGTCAGCAAGGTCACCTCCATGCTCCGCCGCACCCGAGGTAGGCTCAGACAGGCGCTGGAAAAGGAGGAATTGCTGTGAACGCCAATGAAATACTGGATATGATCGGCGACGCCAAGGGTACATACCTCTGGGAAACCCAGAAATACAGAGACGGCACGGCGGGCGCGAAGCACCTGCCCCGGCTCTGGCTGGTGGCCGCCGTGATCGGGCTGATGCTGCTGCTTGTGGGCTGCATGGTGGCGTATGTGCTGCGGCTTCAGGACTTGAAGGTGGCCGAGTACCGCCCCACCACGCCCACCGTCTACGACGAAAACGGGGACGTCATTTCCTTGCCGACCATCGCCCCGCGAACCCAGATCACGCTGCAAGGCGCCAATCAGGAGGCGCTGGCGGAATGGAACAGCTTTTGCCGGGACTATGACCCGGATGGCACCATTGTGACGGCCAACGACAACAATGAGCTGGGAATCCCCAACCCCTATTATATCCCCTATGGATGCTACAGCTGGGATATGGTGGACAAGCTGGACGAAATCGTTCAGAAATACGATCTGAAGCTGCTGTCGCCGGATGTTGGCTGTCAATCCTATGAATCCAGCGTGCTGTTTTCCTCACTGGGCATTGACGGCGTGTTCCATGGGGATGTGGAATACTTGGCCGGCTATTTTTACCCGGAGGGAACCTTCAATATCGCGCTTCTGTTCCAGCCGGACACCGACCAGTGGCCATATGAGGACAACCTTGCGGAATATTATTATTCCGTGAAGGAATATTTTGACCCTGTGTACTACGAGGTTGCCGACCTGGAAAGCTGCACCCAGTGGAACTACACCCGCAGCGACGGCAGGACAGTGCTTCTTGTGATGAATGACGAGCAGGCGCGGATCATTACCGACCTTCAGGACGCTCTTGTCACCGTGTCATTTGCTTCGTCAAAATGGGACGGGGGAAGCAAGGTGCAGATGACGCAGAGCGCGCTGGAACAGATCTCGGAACAGTTTGACTTTTCCATCCAGCCCCACCCGGCGGACATGACCAAGGTGGATGCGTTTATGGAGGCAGCCCGGGCGGCCTACGAGGCGGAGCGCGCGGCAGCCACCGAAAATCTGTACACTAAGGGCTATGAGCAGTATATTCAACAAGAGCTGGATAGAGCGGCGGAACATGGCACCCGCACACGGGACGGCCTGTTTTACTCCCTGTGTGACTTGAATGGGGACGGCGTAATGGAGCTTTTACCCGGCGGAAAGGTGTCTCTTTGGGGAATTTTGTCTATGCGGGATGGCAAGTCTTATCAATACGCGGATTTCGGAAACCTCGCCGGACTGTTCAGATTTACGGTTTGTGAAGACCATGTTCTGGAACTGAAGGACGATGATATCCTGAAAATGAGGGTTTATGATTATGAAGTACGGTATTATTTCCGGGCGGAAGCAGATGGGCTAACGTATCTGGAAGGGCTGGAACGGGAGGAAGGTATCTGGTATTCCCTGCCCGTTCTCCCTCCGGCAGACCCGAGAGCAAAGGAGCGGACGGAGATCACAGAGCAGCAGGCGCAGGCGATCATTGCGTCCTATGTTCCGCTGGAAACCCAGCCCGAGCGGCAGCAGATGAAGCGCTATGGCGAGCCGGTGAAGCCCATCCCCTGGACAGACCCATATGCCATATACATTGCCGAGGCGCTGGAATGGTATGAGGATTCTGGGAAATTTGCCTACACGCTGATGGACTTGAACGGCGACGGAATACAGGAGCTGATCGCCAGGGATACATGGACGACACAGGCAGGAAGCACAGAGCCAGTATACGTCCTTTCCGTGCATACCATCGTGGACGGAGAACTGGTAATTGTTCAAGAGCCGCACGGTATGACCGATGTCTGCGAAGGCGGCATTCTGATGTACCGTGAAGAGGACGGGACGCGCTATGAATTTTACCGTATGAAGGGCATGGAACTGGAATTGATTGAAGAGATTTTTAAGGATCGCCTGCAAGAATACTGGTGGCGCGTGGTCGGCGGCGAGAATCCCCAGTCGAGCAACTGCTCCGAAGAAACCGCCCGGTCTTACATCGCCCAATATCACCCCATCGAACTGAATATGAAGCCGTTTTCCGAGTATCCATTCAGTTGAAAAAATCCCCTCTGCCCACAATAAACGGGCAGAGGGGATTCATCAACTTGCCAGCGCCGCTTGCTGACTGCGGTAAAAATATGTTTCTCCGGAACCGTCTTTCGACCCGCACAGGCGGTCGCCGTCGGTGCCGTGTATGAGGTACAGCTGCCGCGGATTTTCCAGCCCGGCTACCCCCAGAGAGAAAACCGTCACGGAATTGCGATCAAAGCAGTATGCGCCACACATGGCGTCAATCGTGCCGGTGAGCAGATTGTGCTGCTCGCAGCTGACCAGCCCGTCCTGAAACCGGAACAGCTCCCCGGTTTCCGCGCAGTACCAGTCCCCCGAAAACTCCCCCGGATTCCATGCCGTGGCGCACAGACCAAAAGCCAGAATCACCAGCACCAAAACCACCCCAATGGGTATCCACCGTTTCATGCGTTCCCTCCGTCCTTTTCTTGTGCCGCTATTATACCCTACCCCGCCGCCTGCCGCAATTTGGAAAAATGGACAAGAATTATGTAAACTTTTGTGAAATATTTTCCTTGACATTTTTTGCATACAAAAGGAGCCGCCCGACAAGGGCGGCTCCAAATGGAAAAGAATCAGGCGTCAATGGTGGAAATGCCCAGAGTGATCTCTTCCAGCACGTCCAGCAGCACCCGCACCGTGTCCAGCGCCGTCAGCATGGTGACGCCGTTTTCCACCGCGCAGCGGCGGATCTGGCTGGAGCCGGAATGCACATCCTCACAGCGGACGTCCATGGTGTTGATGACGTAGGTGACATAGCCCTGACGGATGGAATTGAGAATTTCGTCGGAGCCGTCGTCCACCTTCGCCCGGACGCGGGTCTTGATGCCGTGCTGGCGCAGGAAAACCGCGGTGCCCACGGTGGCCTCAATGTTGAAGCCCAGCTGGTAAAACCGGCGGATCAGGGGCAGCGCTTCCTCCTTGTCCTCGTCGGAGATGGTCACGAATACAGTGCCGTAATTTTCCAGCTTCATGCCCGACGCCTGCATCGCCTTGTAAAGCGCGTGGGTCAGGTTGTTGTCGTAGCCGATGGCCTCGCCGGTGGATTTCATCTCCGGAGACAGGTAGGCATCCAGCCCCCGCAGCTTGGAGAAGGAGAAGGCCGGAGCTTTGGCATAGTACCGCTTCTGCTCGTCGGGGTACAGCATGTCGATGCCCTGCTCCTTCAGGCTCTGCCCCAGCGCCACCAGCGTGGCGATGTCTGCCAGCGGGTAGCCGGTGGCCTTGCTCAGGAACGGCACGGTACGGGAAGAACGGGGATTGACCTCGATGATATACACATGATCCTCCGGATCGACGATGAACTGGATATTGTACAGTCCCCTGATGCCGATGGCAGGCCCCAGCTTCTTCGCGTACTGCAAAATAATGCCCTTGACCTTGTTGGAGATGGAGAAGGACGGGTACACGGAGATGGAGTCGCCGGAGTGAACGCCGGTGCGCTCCACCAGCTCCATGATGCCGGGGACGAACACGTCCGTCCCGTCGCAGATGGCGTCGATCTCCACCTCTTTGCCACGAATATACTTATCCACCAGCACAGGCTTGTCCGCGTCGATTTCCACGGCGGTGTGGAGGTAATGCCGCAGCTGCTCCTCGTTGGCGACGATCTGCATTGCCCGTCCGCCCAGCACGAAGCTGGGACGCACCAGAACGGGATAGCCGATCTCCCGGGCGGCGGCGACGCCGTCCTCAATGCGGGTGACGGCCTTTCCCTTGGGCTGGGGGATGTTCAGGGAAATCAGAAGCTTTTCAAAGGCGTCCCGGTTTTCCGCCTTTTCGATGGCGGCGCAGTCGGTGCCGATGATGTTCACGCCCAAATCCGTCAGGGGCTGCGCCAGATTGATGGCGGTCTGGCCGCCCAGAGAGGCAATGACGCCCTCGGGCTTCTCCTGCTCCACCACATTCATCACGTCCTCCACCGTCAGCGGCTCAAAGTACAGCTTGTCGGAGGTGGTGTAATCCGTGGAAACGGTTTCCGGGTTGTTGTTGATGATGATGGCCTCATAGCCTGCGTTTTTGATGGTCTGGATGGCGTGGACGGTGGAATAGTCGAATTCCACGCCCTGACCAATACGGATGGGGCCGGAGCCGAGGACGATGACCTTCTTCTTGTCGGAGACGACGGACTCGTTTTCCGTCTCGTAGGTGGAGTAAAAATACGGGATATAGCTGTCGAATTCTCCTGCGCAGGAGTCGATCATCTTGTACACCGGTCGGATGCTGCTGCTCTGACGCAGGGCAAACACCTTCCGCTCCGGGACGTTCCAGAGCTGCGCCACCGCCCGGTCGGAGAAGCCCATCTTCTTTGCCTGATAATACACGCTGCTGTCCATGACCGCGCCGGAAAGCTCCCGCTCCATGGCAGTAATGTTTTGCAGCTTGCGGATGAAGAAGGCGTCGATGGTGCTTTTCTCTACAATTTCTTCCACGCTCACGCCCATGCGAAGCAGCTGGGCGATGGCGTAGATGCGGTCGTCGGTGCCGATTTTGATATAGTCCAGCAGGTCTTCCCTGCCCCAGCTGTCGAATTTTGGCATGTGCAGGTGGTACACGCCAATCTCCAGAGAGCGGATGCCCTTGAGCAGACTCTCTTCAAAGGTGCGGCCGACGCTCATGGTTTCGCCCGTGGCCTTCATCTGAGTGCCGAGACGGTTGTTGGCGTCGGAGAATTTGTCGAAGGGGAACCGGGGCATTTTGGTGACCACATAGTCCAGCGCCGGCTCGAAGGCCGCGCAGGTGTTGGCCAGACGAATTTCGTCCAGCGTCATGCCAACGCAGATCTTCGCGGAGACCCGGGCGATTGGATAGCCGGAAGCCTTGGAGGCAAGTGCGGAGGAACGGGACACTCTGGGATTGACCTCGATGAGGTAATACTGGAAGGATTTGGGGTCCAGCGCGAACTGGACGTTGCAGCCGCCCTGAATTTTCAGCGCGCGAATCAGGCGCAGGGCGGAATCCCGGAGCATATGATACTCTTTGTTGGTCAGCGTTTGCGACGGGCAGACCACGATGGAGTCGCCGGTGTGGATGCCCACGGGGTCAAGGTTCTCCATGTTGCAGATGGCAATGGCGGTGTCGTTGGCGTCTCGCATGACCTCGTATTCGATTTCCTTGAAGCCCTTGATGCTCTTCTCCACCAGAACCTGATGGACGGGAGACAGCACCAGAGCGTTTTTCATGATCTCCCGGAATTCGTCCTCGTTATCGGCAAATCCGCCGCCGGTGCCGCCCAGAGTAAAGGCAGGGCGAAGCACCACGGGATAGCCGATGGTTTCCGCCGCGGCAAGACCTTCCTCCATGGTATTGGCGATCTGAGAAGGAAGCACCGGCTCGCCAAGGCGCTCGCAAAGCTCCTTGAACAGTTCCCGATCCTCCGCCTGCTCAATAGATTCGCTGGGCGTTCCCAGCAGCTGCACGTGGCATTCCTTCAGAATGCCCTTCTTTTCCAGCTGCATGGCAAGATTCAGTCCCGTCTGACCGCCGATGCCGGGGATGATGGCGTCCGGCCGCTCAAAGCGGACGATACGGGCGATATATTCCAGCGTCAGCGGCTCCATGTAAACCTTGTCCGCGATGGCGGGGTCGGTCATGATGGTCGCGGGGTTGCTGTTGCACAGAATGACCTCATAGCCCTCTTCTTTCAGGGCAAGGCAGGCCTGCGTGCCGGCATAGTCAAATTCCGCCGCCTGACCGATGACGATGGGGCCGGAGCCAATGACCAGAATTTTCTTCAAATCAGTGCGTTTCGGCATGTTACTTTCCCTCCATCATGGCGATGAATTCATCGAACAGGTAGGCGCTGTCCTGCGGGCCGGGGGCGCTTTCCGGATGGTACTGGACGCTGAATACCCGGTCGGCGGCGCACTTCTGCCCCTCCACCGTACCGTCCAGCAGGTTGACATGGGTCACGGTCAGGCCGGTTCCCGCCAGAGAATCCGCCTTTACCGCGTAGGAATGGTTCTGGGAGGTGATCTCCACCTTCCCTGTCTGGAGATTTTTGACAGGGTGATTTCCGCCCCGGTGGCCGAATTTCAGCTTGTAAGTGGACGCACCGTAGGCAAGGGCGATGATCTGATGTCCAAGACAGATGCCGAAAATCGGCAGCTTTCCGCGAAGGGCGCGGACGAGGTCGATCACCGGCTTTGCGTCCTCCGGGTTGCCGGGGCCGTTGGAAATGAACAGGCCATCCGGGTGCATGGCCATCACTTCCTCGACGGTTGTTTCAGTTTCCAAGGGAAGTTCTTTCACTTCCTCGCCATCAACAGGCACAGGGAAATTGAATACAATCTTCTTTATCCAGCTTCCGTCTTTTCTCTTTTCCGGGAACATCTCAATTCGCTCGATAAAGGCTTTCATAAACTCTTTCTGTTCCGCTTCTGTTGCGGAATGGTAGACTTCATCAAATGCCAGTAAGAGCCGATAAATGTTATCGCCGGATATTTTCTCCTGCTGGATACTGCGTATCTGACTTTGCAATTCGCCAATCTGAACTTCGATTTCCTCTATCGTATCATACTGCTCATCATAGCGGCGTTGCAAGTCCAAAATCTTTCTGTCATAGTGGGCATCGTTGATGTCCAAGGTATCCATCTGACGCTCCAAGCGGCTTTTCGTTCCAAAGGCTTGCTTTAGCTGCCCTTGCAGGACGGCGATCTGCTTTTCCATATCCTCTGTATCAACCGCTGTTCCGATTTTCGCTTGAATTGCTTCTACAAATCGGGGATTGTTGACCATAGCGGAAATAATCTTCGCCACAAATTTGTTGATCTCTGTCTGTTCGATATTCAGCCGGAAACTGCACTCATGCCCTGTCGGCGTAACTGTATTTTTGCAGTAGTAATAATACCGTGTTTTCTTGTCCTTGCTATGAGCCTTGGCAATATTGCCGTACATACTCTTTCCGCAGCATGGGCATTTCAAGATACCGGACAGGATGTGTGCGTGGTCTGGATTGTTGACCTTTTCCCGCTTAAAGGAATTGATCTTGCGCTTTTCCTGTGCCAGATACCAATCCTCTTCAGAAATGATAGCTTCGTGCTGTCCTTCATAAACCGGAAACTCCGACTGCTCAACCACGTGAATCTCGTTTCTTGTACCCTGTTTCTTTTCAGTTCTTCGTCTGCCGTAAGCAATCTTTCCCATATAAACAGGATTGTACAATACATTTTTCACAAAATCTCTTGAAAATCCCGGAATGGTATTATTCTGTCTTAGTTTCTTTACATAACCATTGCGGTTCAGATATTTTGCAACTCCTGCAACACCCTCGTTTGTATGAATATAACGATCATAGATTACTCGGATAACTTCCACTTCATCCTCTGCAATGACAAGGTTTCCGTTTTCCAGTTTGTATCCATAGGGAGCGAAACCGCCGTTCCATTTGCCTTCACGAGCCTTTTGCTCCCGTCCTGCCATTGTCTGTGTGCGGATATTTTCTCGCTCAATCTCTGCCACCGCAGACAGCACAGAGATCATCAGCTTTCCGGCATCCTTGGAGCTGTCAATGCCATCCTCCACGCAAATCAGGTTGACACCAAAATCCTGCATGAGCTGCAAAGAGTTCAGAACATCGGCTGCATTTCTGCCAAATCTGGAGAGCTTAAAGACAAGCACATAGGAAACGCCGTCTTTGCAGTCCTGGATGTCGTTCAGCATCCGTTGAAACTCCTGCCTCCCTTGGATGTTCTTGCCGGAAAATCCTTCGTCAGAATACTCCCCGGCAACGACCATATCCTCGTATGCCGCATACTTCCGCAACTTGTCCCGCTGGGCATCCAAGCTGTATCCGTCTACCTGCATGGAGGTGGACACTCTCGTATATAGATAACATTTAAGTTGCTTCTTTTTCAGAATCGCTACCTCCTTCGCTCATTTCTTTTACCATCAATCCCTCGTTGCGGATATAATACTCCAAAAGTCTAAGCACATAATCCGGTGCATGGCGGTTGTCCAATTCCCACTCGGTCATAGTCCGGT
>ENA-OURS01002904-OURS01002904.1-human-gut-metagenome-genome-assembly--contig:-NODE-2904-length-11412-cov-7.903584_pt1 | contig 11412 bp, 7 predicted proteins | sample MGYA00242109_ERZ509010 | MGnify/ENA primary metagenome ERZ509010 (study PRJEB26280, sample SAMEA2338774) | human gut metagenome | biome: human gut; feature: human-associated habitat; material: faeces... | reverse complement strand
GTACGTACGGTTCAATGGGAGGGGCGATAATTCTATTTTATCCCTCTACCCTATTTAATTTATCTTGTACGATTTTCTTTACCATTGGATAGGCAATAAGTGCAATCACAATACCTGCAACTCCTTGGACTATGTTGGCTGGAATTTCACTTGCGGCTACGATCCAGCTTCCTTTTAATATGTATTTGGCAATGAAGTATCCAAATACCATAATGACAGATCCTAATACGTAGCTTGAGATTTGTTTCGGTTTAGAGTAGTTTTTCATAAGTAGGGATACTACGATAGCTTCTAGTCCTTTGATGATTAGGGTAAAGAAGAAGTAGTGGCCGTATCCTCCGGCTACATCGGCTAGTGCGCTTCCTAAGCCTCCAATCAAGAAGCTTTCAAATGGATTTAAAAAGCTTGCGAATAATAGGATGAATCCGTCTCCTAGGTTGAAGTATCCGTCTAATGCGTTTGGTACTTTGATGAACATGGTTGCGACAAATACAAGTGCCATACCTAGTCCGGTTAGTACGATTTCGTATGTTTGTTTGTTTTTCATAATCTTTCCCTCTTTCTGTAACTTAGTGACTATTATACTTGTTTCTGTATATAAAAAAATATACAATTATAAAAAATAAATAGGGGACAGTTGCATGAAGAAATATCAGGTAATTTATGATTTGTATAAGGAGTCGATACTTTCTGGGATCTTAAAGTATGGGGATCGTGTGGATTCGATTCGTGAATGTGTAAAGAAGATGAATGTATCTAAGACTACGGTGGAAAATGCATATAATAAGTTGGTGTTGGATGGATTTATTTCGAGTCAAGAAAAAGTGGGTTATGTGGTGAGTATGAATCCGGAGCGTATCTTACTGCATCAGGAAATCTTGGATTATTCTTCAAGTCACAAAGAAAAATCGTATGATTATGATTTTCGGATTCAGTCAGTTTCTTTTGATTCATTTGAAACGACGATTTGGAAACGATATATGAAGGGTGTTTTGAATGATAAGCGTTTGATGTCAAGTTATGGTTTAGCGCAGGGTGAGTATGGATTAAGACAGGCTCTATGTAAGTATGTGTATCAGAATCGGAATATTTTGTGTTTTCCTGAGCAGATGGTGATTGGTTCAAACTATCAGTCTTTGTTGTATATATTTTGTGGAATGTTAGATAAGAATAAAGTGATTGGTTTAAGTACTTTAGTGGATGATCAGGCTAAGCAGGTATTTTTATCGTATGGTTTTCATGTGGAATATTTAAATCCAAATTCTTTTGTGAAGGATATTCAAAGGTTGAATGTGGATGTTGTCTATGTGAATACGACTTGTTTTACGTCGGATAGGCAATCTATGAGTGAAAGGGTTCGTGAAGAATTGGTTTCTTTAGAGAATGTTTTGATTCTTGAGGATGATTATAATGGGGAGCTTGTGTATGCTTCTAAAATCAAGACTTCGTTGTGTTCGAAAAGTAAGAATGTGATTTATTTTTCTTCGTTTTCAAGACTATTATTACCGAGTCTTCGTATTGGGTATATGATTTTAAATGAGGAGTATATGCGTAAGTATAGTGCTTCTTATTTTGGTCCAACGACGAGTAAAATTGAGCAGGTGGCTTTTACGCAGTATATTGTGGATGGGTATTTGCAGAAGCATTTAAGAAAGCTTGTTCGTGAGTATAAGGAGAAGCATTTATATTTAAAGAAATTGATTGATACGTATATGGGTTGTTCGTATATTTTGGATGAGACGTATATGGCGTATTGGTTAAATTTAGATGTGGATATCTCTCATTTTAAGAATTTGTGTGAATCGAATGGTGTTGCCATTAGTATTTCAAATGGGCGTATAGGATTGTCTTTTGCGAGTATGAGTAAAGAATTGATGTTAGATGGTGTGATTCGTCTTGCAGAAATATGGAAAGAGTGTTAAAATTTTATCGATTCGACAGTGAAGAAGATAAGTAGGATTAAAAGTTCTTGTATATAGAGAGAGGGCGTTTGGTGAAAGCTCTTCGGGTATTTTAATTTGAAGCTACTTTGGAGTTGAAACGTAGTCGGCGTTAACGAGTGAATTGAGGGCATTTTCTATTTTAGAAAATGAACTAGGATGGTACCGCGTAATTATACGTTCCTAGAAATAGGAGCGTTTTTTTATTGGAGGAAAGAAAAGATGAAACAATTAACTGGTAATCAGATTCGTCAGATGTTCTTGGATTATTTTAAATCTAAAGGGCATATGATTGAGCCGGGCGCAAGTTTGATTCCGCACAATGACCCAACATTATTATGGATCAATGCGGGTGTTGCGGCTTTGAAGAAATATTTTGATGGTAGTGAAAAACCGGCTTCAAATCGTATTGCGAATGCGCAGAAATCAATTCGTACGAATGATATTGAAAATGTGGGTCGTACGGCTCGTCACCACACATTCTTTGAAATGTTAGGAAACTTCTCAATTGGAGATTATTTCAAGGATGAGGCCATTCAGTTTGCGTGGGAATTTTTAACAAGTGAAGAATGGATGGGTATTGATAAGGAAAAATTGTATGTTTCTGTATATACAGATGATGCTCGTGCATATGAAGTTTGGACTACAATTTGTGGCGTAGATCCTAGTCATATTTTAAAGACAGATGATAACTTCTGGGAAATTGGTAAGGGACCTGGTGGACCTGACAGTGAAATTTTCTTTGATCGTGGAGAAAAATATGATCCTGAGGGATTGGGAGAAAAATTATTCTTTGATGAAATGGAAAATGATCGTTATGTAGAAGTATGGAATGTCGTATTCTCTCAATATGATTGTGATCCAAGTGTTGATCGTAAAGATTATAAGGAACTTCCTCAGAAGAATATTGATACAGGTATGGGTCTTGAGCGTTTGGTTGCCTTAGTTCAGGATGGAGAAACAAACTTCGATACGGATTTATTCTTGCCTATTATTCGTGCTACTGAGGCTATGGCGAAACATCCTTATGAAGGTGAATATAAGATGGCTTACCGTGTTATTGCGGACCACGTTCGTACAGTGACTTTTGCGTTGAGTGATGGTGCTAACTTCTCAAATAGTGGTCGTGGTTATGTACTTCGTCGTGTACTTCGTCGTGCAGTTCGTTATGGTTTAAAATTAGGTTTGGATGAACCATTCTTATATAAACTAGTTCCTGTTGTTGCAGATTTAATGCAGGATTTCTATCCATACTTACAGGAGCATGTTGCGTTCAACCAGAAGTTGATTAAGGTGGAAGAAGAAACTTTCAAGAAGACTTTAAAGGTTGGTCAGGCATTACTAGACGAAGAAATCAGCAAGGCTAAGGATGGAAAGCTTAGTGGTGAAGTTGTCTTCAAATTGTATGATACTTATGGATTCCCATTTGAATTGACACAAGAAATTGCCGAGGAAAGTGGAATCACTGTAAGTCGTGATGAATTTGATGCAGAAATGAACAAACAAAAAGAGCGTGCTCGTAATGCGCGTAATGTAAAGGATTCTTTTGCGTCTCAAAATGAAGAATTGATGAACTTCAATGAGCCTAGTGAATTTATTGGTTATGATCACTTAACTTGTGATGGTAAGATCATTGCGTTATTTAATGCTGAAGGTAAAATGGTTGATTCTTTAGAAGATGAAGGTATGATCATTTTAGATGAAACTTGTTTCTATGCAGAAAGTGGTGGACAGGTTGCCGATAAGGGAACATTTACTGCGGATGGTGTAGAAGTAGAAGTATTAGATGTTCAAAAGACGCGTAATAAACAGCATATTCACACAGTTAAAATCAATAGTGGTGTATTAGAAAAGGGTATGTCTTTACATGGTGAAGTCAATGTCAAAGATCGTTTGGCAACTACAGCAAACCACTCTTGTACACACTTGTTGCAGTCGGCTTTAGTTAAGGTGTTGGGTGATCATATTCACCAGGCTGGTTCTTATAATTGTCCTGAATATTTGCGTTTTGACTTTAATCATTATGAAAAGGTTACAGCTGAACAATTGGCTGAAGTAGAACGTATTGTGAATGAATATATTAGTGCGGCATATCCAGTAACGAAAGAAGTAATGCCTATTGAAGAGGCTAAGAAGTCTGGTGCCACTGCATTATTTGATGAGAAGTATGGAGATACAGTTCGTGTTGTAACAATGGGTGATGTATCTAAGGAATTCTGTGCTGGATGTCACGTAGAAAATACGGCTCAGATTGGTCTATGCAAGATCATTAGTGAGGAAAGTATTGGTTCAGATTCTCGTCGTATTACGGCTAAGACTAAGTTTGCGGCTTATGAAGATTTTGCACAAGAACACAATATGTTGGAAAATATTGCGGATAGTGCTAAACAAAAGGGTATTAAGAATATTGATACAAAGGTTGAGGCTGCTTATAAGACTATGCATGATATGCAAAAGGAAATCGATAACTTGAAGAACCAAATCTTTACATTGAAGTCTAAAGAGTGGGCTACTGAGGCTAAAGATTTTGGAAAAGTAAATGTATTGATCAAGTCTGTTTCTGGAATGGATGCAGGTGCATTGAAGGATATTGTTTCTAACTTAAAGGCTAGTGATGACAAGATGGTTGTATTCTTCGTTAACACAAATGGAGAAAAGGTTGTCTTTGTATCTGGTGCAGGTAAAGAGGCTGTTAAGGCTGGTGTACATGCGGGTCAATTGGTTAAGAAAGCGGCTCAAATCTGTTCTGGTAATGGTGGTGGAAAGCCAGATATGGCTCAAGCCGGTGGTAAGGATGCTTCTAAGGTTGATGAAGCAATCAATGCAATCACAGAAGAGTTGAAAAGTTTATAGTAGATATTAGGGTATACTTAGTGTGTACCCTTATTTTTTGGTGTATGAAAAAGAAGAGTAAATATAGAATTCGTAAGAATGAATTAAGAAAATTTGAAAAGGAAAATAAACTCACAAAGAAAGAGAAAGAAAGAGTCGAAATGTGGGTGGAATCTGGTCATAGTGCGTATGATTTACAGTGGTTGTATGAATTGCGTGAGGAAGAAGAACTTGATGAATTACTAAGTGGTTTGACGGACGCACAAGTAAATTATGTATATAGTCATTGTATGAATTGGGATCCATTCATGGAAGAACCATTTTTTGACTTTAATCGATTGGATGATTTGGATTTAAAGAATTTACCGACTTTTGAAGAAGAGGAAGAGAAAGAGATAGAGATTGATTTACCGTTTTAATAGATTTGACATAGCTAATTAACCACTTTATACTTTTAGTATAGGAAATGAAAGGGTTTTATATATGAATTTGGATGAACATTGGTATGTATTATTGACCATACGTTCTAAGGAAGAGGAAGTATGTAAATACTTGAATGAAAACGAGGGTATTTTTGCGTTTAGTCCTAAGATGGAGTTTTATCATAGGGTTTCTAAACAGATTCAATTGCGAACTTTATTCGGTGGCTATGTATTTGTGGTGAGTAAATTGTCACAGGTAGAAGTGGATCGTATTTTTAGAAAGTTTCCTTTGGAGAGTGTTTTTATTCATGAATTAAAATATAAAGAGGATATTTCTGCATTAACAGATGAAGAGATTCGTATTCTTACTATGTTGATGGATGACAAGAAGATTCTTCGTATGTCTTATGGTGTATTACTCAATAATAAGATTCATGTGACAAGAGGTCCACTTGTAAATATGGATGATTATATTATTAAGTATGATAAGCATAATCGTTTGGCTACATTGAATCTTAATTTCTTGAATCAAATCTGGAAAGTGGGAGTCACCTTAATTGAATAGTGTGATAGAATGGATGTGTTGAGGACATGTCCATTTTTTATGTATTTATAGACATGTTTAATGTAAGGATGGGATGAAGTTGAAAGTACATGTAACAAATATTACGAATCAAGTATATTGGAGTGTTGCGAAAATGGCTCAAAATGAAGTGGTAAAAATATTAAGTCCATTAGATGCAGTAGAACTTCCAATATATTTATATGATAGTTCAAAGGAGCCTTGGAATGAAATGAGTGCTCGTTTTGATGGATTAATTTCTGGAATCACAGAAGGGGATATTGTCATTTTTCAGTTTCCAACGTGGAATGCGATGGAATGGGATGATTCATTAATTGATCGAATGAAGTTGTATCAAGCTAAAACTATTTTGTTTATTCATGATATTGTGCCACTTCAGTTTGAATCCAATTATTATTTGATGGATAAGTTTGTGAGTATATGTAATAAGTGTGATGTTTTAGTTGTTCCTTCAGAAAAAATGTATAGATGCCTAGTGGAACATGGTGTTAAGAATGAGAAATATGTGATTCAAAAGATGTGGGATTTTAAAAATGATATTCGTTTATATGATCCTAAATTCGAAAGAAAATTATATTTTACTGGAGAAGCATCTAGATTTCCTTTTGTGAGAAATTGGCATCAAGAAATCCCTTTATATGTGTTTGGAAAAGAGGATATTACAGATTCTACAAATGTTAATTTTGGTGGCTGGTTGAATAAATATGAATTATTATTACAACTATCTAAAGGTGGCTTTGGTCTTGTTTGGGGAAATTCAGAAAATCCTGAGGATGAAAGGGATTACTACAAGATGAATTGTTCGTATAAGCTGGCTTCTTATTTGTCTGCAGGTATACCGGTTATAATTCCAGATTATTTATCCAATGCAGATTTCATTAAAGAAAAAGGTATAGGATTTGTGGTATCGAGTTTAGAAGAAGCTAGTCAAGTTGTTCAGAGTTGTTCTGAAGAAGAGTATAATCGAATGGTTTCTAATTTAAAACAAGTACAATATTTAATCAACAATGGCTATTTCACTAAGAAATTGTTTGTGGATGCGATCATGAAATTAGAATAATTAGTTACTAAGATTATAACTATAGTTATAAAAGTGGTTATATAATTTAAGAGCATGTTTACAAAGGTGATTTTGCATATTAACATTTGTGTATTTAATGTTAAAAAATGGTTAGAAATCAATTATTTTACTTGAATAAATCAAGCTTTCCGTTTACTATTAAACCTAGTAAGGGAAGAGTGCATTCTTTTCATGTACTCTGCTTGATTTTTTTATTTTTAATTGATGGGCTTCGTATAGATTAAAAAGTTTAAGGGAAGGAATGAGTGTATATGTCGAAAAAGAAAAAGAATATAAGAAGAAAAAAATCCAATAATCTACTTAAAGGAGTTGCTGCTGCTGGTGCTGTTGTAGGTGGCGGAACTATTTTTGCGGGTAACAATGCGGTTTATGCTGCTGAATTAGATAATGAGTCACAAGTTAGTGACCTTAGTGAATCTCAGGCTTCTACATCTTCATATATGTCTGAATCATTATCTCAAAGTGATTCGACTACTGAAGATTACACAAGTATTGAAAATAGTACAAATGCTTCTGTACTAGCAAGTGCATCTGATTCTACGGTTGAATCAGAAAATAATTCAATTGTTGAAAGCAATTCAATTTCTGATTCTGTAAGTCTTAGTGAATCTCAATTAACGAGTACTTCACAGAGTGAATCTACTTCTGCGTCTTTATCTGTAAGTGATAGTGAATCATTAGTAAATTCTGAAACTGTAAAAAATGATGAGGTTTCATCAAATCAATTTGGAAATTTAATTAATGGTTTATTCAAAGATAAAAACGTATCGGCTGCAAATTATACAACGAATGCAGTTGGAAATTCTACAATGCCTATCGCAGAAAGTGGAAGCGTTGATCCTTCAACAAGTATGAGTAAGTATTTTAGTGAATCGCAATCTCTTTCTAATTCTTTAACTTCAACATATGGAAGTGATCTAGCGGGTGCAGTATTAAGTGATAAGGCTTATGTTGTGAAGAGTAATGATGCTTTAAACAAAGAAGGTGTTTTAGTTCAGATTGATGATAATAAATACGTATATAAATATATTATTAGTAGTGGCGATCAAAAATCCATTATACTTACTGGAGATAATGTAAAGATAGATAAATCAGGAAATGTAAAAATCAACTGGAAAGGATATTATATTAAGGATGATGGAACAATTGAATTAACTTCAGAAACCCCAGATATTAATGGAAATTCTGGTGATAAAACATTCATTACAATTACTGAGAATAATGTAGAAAAAAATGTATACGCAATTATTATAGAAGGTTATTGGGTTCCGGTTAAGGTTGAAGATAATTATGTTGAATATATAGGTAAAGTTTATGATTCAGGATATCATAAAAAAGGAAATGTTCAAATAAAAATTGGGACCGAATTTTACTATTTGGATGGTTCAACGGTTCAAGGTGATTCTTTTTTAGCAACTATATGGGATGAGCGTAATAATGTTTTTGGTTATTATCCTAATAGAGGTAAAGTTGGATCAGTTGATTATGATTACGGTAATAAGAAACGTGCAATTAGTGAAATGCATGCTGATAAAACTTCATATGCAGAAACAAATAAAAAAGTTGTATCTGAATCTGCATCAGCTAGTGCAAGTGAATCTGCTTCAACATCAGCTTCTGAATCAGCAAGTACTTCAGCATCAATCAGTGCAAGTCAATCAGCATCAGCTTCAGAAAGTGCTTCAATATCAGCAAGTCAGAGTGCTTCAACAAGCGCAATCCAATCAGCAAGTACATCAGCATCAATCAGTGCAAGTGAATCAGCATCAGCATCTGTATCTGCTTCAGAAAGTGCTTCAATATCAGCAAGTCAAAGTGCTTCAACAAGCGCAATCCAATCAGCAAGTGCATCAGTAAGTGCTAGTCAATCAGCAAGTACTTCAGCATCAATCAGTGCAAGTGAATCAGCATCTGCATCTGAATCTGCATCAGCTAGTGCAAGTGAATCTGCTTCAACATCAGCTTCTGAATCAGCAAGTACTTCAGCATCAATCAGTGCAAGTCAATCAGCATCAGCATCTGCATCAGCTTCAGAAAGTGCTTCAATATCAGCAAGTCAGAGTGCTTCAACAAGCGCAATCCAATCAGCAAGTACATCAGCATCAATCAGTGCAAGTGAATCAGCATCAGCATCTGTATCTGCTTCAGAAAGTGCTTCAATATCAATCAGTGCAAGTCAATCAGCATCTGCATCTGAATCTGCATCAGCTAGTGCAAGTGAATCTGCTTCAACATCAGCTTCTGAATCAGCAAGTACTTCAGCATCAATCAGTGCAAGTCAATCAGTTTCAACAAGCGTAAGCCAGTCAGTAAGCTCATCATTATCAGCATCAACAAGTGCATCTGCATCAGAAAGTGCTTCAGCAAGCGCATCAGCTAGTACAAGTGCTTCAACAAGCGCATCATTGAGTGCTAGTCAATCCGCTTCAGAATCTGCATCAACTAGTGCAAGTGAATCAGCTAGTGCTTCGGTATCTGCATCAGAAAGCGCATCAGCTAGTGCAAGTGAATCTGCTTCAGCATCTGCTTCTGAGTCTGCTTCAACAAGTGCAAGCGAAAGTGCTTCAACAAGCGCATCATTGAGTGCTAGTCAATCCGCTTCAGAATCTGCATCAACTAGTGCAAGTGAATCAGCTAGTGCTTCGGTATCTGCATCAGAAAGCGCATCAGCTAGTGCAAGTGCTTCAGCAAGTGAATCTGCTTCAACTTCAGCATCAACTAGTGCAAGTGAATCTGCTTCAACTTCAGCATCTGAGTCAGCAAGTACATCAGCAAGCCAAAGTGCTTCAGCATCATCTAGTCAATCTACATCTGAATCAGTAAGTGCAAGTCAAAGTGCTTCAGCATCTGCTTCTGAGTCAGCATCAGCTAGTGCTTCGGTATCTGCATCAGAAAGCGCATCAGGTAGTGTAAGTGCTTCAGCAAGTGAATCTGCTTCAACTTCAGCATCAACTAGTGCAAGTGCTTCTGCTTCTGAATCAGCTTCAACAAGCGTAAGCCAATCTGAAAGCGCATCAGCTAGTACAAGTGCTTCAACTTCAGCATCAACTAGTGCAAGTGAATCAGCTAGTGCTTCGGTATCTGCATCAGAAAGCGCATCATTGAGTGCTAGTCAATCCGCTTCAGAATCTGCATCAACAAGTGCATCTGAGTCAGCTTCTACATCAGCATCTGAGTCAGCAAGTACATCAGCAAGCCAGAGTGCAAGCGAAAGTGCTTCAACAAGTGCTAGTGAATCAGCAAGTCAAAGTGCTTCAGCATCATTAAGTGCTTCAATCAGTGCAAGCCAAAGTACTTCAGCATCTGCTTCTGAGTCAGCATCAGCTAGTGCATCTGCATCAGAAAGTGCTTCAGCATCTGCTTCTGAGTCTGCTTCAACAAGTGCAAGCGAAAGTGCTTCAACAAGCGCATCATTGAGTGCTAGTCAATCCGCTTCAGAATCTGCATCAACTAGTGCAAGTGAATCAGCTTCAACTTCAGCATCTGAGTCAGCAAGTACATCAGCAAGCCAAAGTGCTTCAGCATCATCTAGTCAATCTACATCTGAATCAGTAAGTGCAAGTCAAAGTGCTTCAGCATCTGCTTCTGAGTCAGCATCAGCTAGTGCTTCGGTATCTGCATCAGAAAGCGCATCAGGTAGTGCAAGTGCTTCTGCTTCTGAATCAGCTTCAACAAGCGTAAGCCAATCTGAAAGCGCATCAGCTAGTACAAGTGCTTCAACAAGCGCATCATTGAGTGCTAGTCAATCCGCTTCAGAATCTGCATCAACTAGTGCAAGTGAATCTGCTTCAACTTCAGCATCTGAGTCTGCATCAACAAGCGCAAGTGAAAGTGCTTCAGCTAGTGAATCAACTTCAGGATCTGTTAGTGCTAGTGAAAGTATAAGCACTTCAGTATCAGTAAGTGAATCAACTTCAGAATCTATTTCTGGCTCAGTCAGTGAAAGTTTAAGCGTTTCAGAATCTGAATCTATTTCTGGAAGTATGAGTGATTCTGTATCAACTTCTACTGCTGTTTCTGAATCATTGTCTAATAGTTTAAGTTCAAGTGAATCTAACTCTTTGAGTAGTTCTGAATCTGCTTCTGTATCCGACAGTTTCACAACTAGTGTAACTACAACGACTACTGGTGGAGATACATCATATCGTCGAGTTGTAGTAGATACACGTGCCCCATTACAGGTAGCTCCTCGTGAAACTGAAGAAGTTGTAGAGGATGAGACTCCAAAGGCAAATCCTGAGGAACAAACTGAAACAATTGAAAAAGAAAAAATGCCTAAATCAACATTGGATGTAACTCATAGAGTATGGTGGTCTTGGGTACCAATCGTTGGTGCATTAGTTTCTCTTGGAAACGCATTTGCTTCTAAGAAGAATCGTAATGATGCTTCAAAAGAAAGAAACGATGCTTCTAAAGAAAAAGAAGATAAATAAATAAAATAATGATAAAATAACAGTAGCTAACTTTTAGTTACTGTTATTTTTATTTGGGAGTGATGTTTATGGTGCGCCAGTTCGGTGCAGTTGATTTAGTTAGGTGAAACTCCTAACCTGG
>ENA-OURS01002900-OURS01002900.1-human-gut-metagenome-genome-assembly--contig:-NODE-2900-length-11429-cov-30.467382_pt1 | contig 11429 bp, 10 predicted proteins | sample MGYA00242109_ERZ509010 | MGnify/ENA primary metagenome ERZ509010 (study PRJEB26280, sample SAMEA2338774) | human gut metagenome | biome: human gut; feature: human-associated habitat; material: faeces... | reverse complement strand
TCATGTGCGGCGATATCCGCTCCGGCGGCCTCTGCGGCCCCCAGCGCCATCTGCGCCGCCACCGGGGCCGACACCACATTGTACCGCGCGATGACCTCTGGCTCCACGCCCACCAGCTTCGCCTTCGCCTGTTCCCAATAGGTCACAAAGCCGTAGCCGAACACCTCGCTGGAGCCGGACACCGACGTGATGCGCTCTGCAATCAGGCCGCCGGTGCAGCTCTCCGCCGTGGCGATGGTGAGGCCCTTTTCTTTCAGGGTGCGCACCAGCGTTTCTTCCAACCCGGCTACATCCTCATCATACACCGCATCGCCCAGCAGATCGTAGAACTTTTTGGCATATGCGCGGCACATTTTTTCGCCGTCCTCGTCGGTGGCGGCACGGGCCGTGATACGGATCTCGCACTCGCCGGTCTTGCAGTAGATGGCGGCGGTAGGGTTCGTATTCTCCAAAAGGTCCCGCACCTTGTATTCCAAGTTGCTTTCGCCCCCCAGCACCCGCAGGGTGATGGAGTGCAGGGTGCAGTTCTGGCGTTCCAGCAGCATGGGCCGGATGCTCTCGGTCCACATGGCCTTCATCTCGGAGGGGACGCCCGGCATCAGGACGGCGCAGCGGCCATCCTGCTCGAACCACGCGCCGGGGGCGGTGCCGTGGTGGTTGACGATCTTTTTCCCGTGCACCGGCACCATGGCCTGTTTGCGGTTGTTGGGGGTGGTCTCCCGGCCGGAGCGGGCAAAGTATTCCTGAATGCCCGCCCACTCGGCTTCGTCCAGCTCCAGCGTATCGCCGAAGCACGCGGCCACCGTCTCTTTGGTCAGGTCGTCCGCCGTGGGGCCCAAGCCGCCGGTAAACACCAGCAGGTCACACCGCGCCTTCGCCTCGTTGACGAACTCCGCCAAGCGGCCGTGGTTGTCGCCGATGGTGCTCTCCCGCTGGACCGTGATGCCCAGCGCCGCCAGCTCCCGGCTCAGGTACTGGGCGTTGGTGTTCAGGATGTTGCCGAGCAGCAGCTCGGTGCCCACACTGATGATCTCCGCCGTCATCTTCCTCACCCCTCAAACTCGATCTCGTCGGTGATCCGGATGCGGATGCGCTCGGTCTCCTCGGCGGCCTTGGCTTCCAGCTCGGTCAGACCGGGCATGGCCGCCTCGGCTTCGAGGATCTCGTCCAGCTCCGGGCGGATCTTCGGGTGCGGCGGGGTGAAGATGGTGCAGCAGTCCTCGTAGGGCAGGATGCTCGTCTCAAAGGTGCCGATATGGCGGGACGTCTCGATGATCTCGGTCTTGTCCATGCCGATGAGCGGACGGAGGATGGGCAGATCCTGCGCCGCATCGGTGCACTGGATGGCCTTCACGGTCTGGCTGGCCACCTGCGCCAGACTCTCGCCGGTGATGAGGGCCTCGCTGCCCTGCTTTTGGGCGATGAGGTTGGCAATGCGCATCATGCTGCGGCGCATCAGCACCGTGAACAGCACATCGGGGGCGTTGTCCCGGATGTACTCCTGCGGCTTGGTGTAGGGCACCACAAAGAGGTTCGTGCTGCCGGTGTAGGGGGTGATCTTCTGGGCCAAAGCCTTAACTTTTAGTTTTGCGCGTTCCGAAGTATACGGAGGGGACGCGAAATGGATGTGATCCAGCGCCAGACCGCGCTTGGCCATCCGGTAGGCGGCCACCGGGCTGTCGATGCCGCCGGAGAGCATGTTCAGCGCACGACCGGAGGTGCCTACCGGCAGACCGCCCTCGCCGGGTATTTTCGGGCCGTGAATATACGCGCCGTAATCGCGGATCTCCACGATGACCTTGAACTGGGGGTTGCGCACATCGACTTTCAGGTAGTTGTGCTTGCCCAGCAGGTAGGCCCCCAGCTCCCGCATCAGTTCGGGGCTGGTCATGGGGTAGGTCTTGTCAGAGCGGCGGGCCTCCACTTTAAAGGTCTTGATGCCGTGGAGGCTGTCGCCGAGGTAATCTTCCGCCGTCTGGCAGATGGTGTCGAAGTCCTTTTCGCAGACCACGGCGCGGCTCAGCGCAGCCAGACCAAAGACGGTGCGCACCCGGTCAAAGGCAAGGTCCATGTCGATGTCCTCTTCCTCCGGCTCCATGTAAAAGGTGGACTGGGTGCAGTAGACCTTGAACTTGCCCACGGTCTTGAGCCGGTAGCGCAGGATCTTCATCATCGCCGACTCGAACTGGTTGCGGTTGAGGCCCTTGAGCGACATCTCGCCCTGATAGCCCATAATAATTTCACGCATAGTTATCTCCTGATCTTCTGTAAATTCTTCATGCCGTCCTCAAAGCGGTTGAGGAACGCATCCACGTCTTCGGGGGTGTTGTCGGCGCAGAACGACACCCGGATGGCCGTGTCAATGGCCAGCGGGTCCCGGCCCATGGCCGCAAGGGTGTGGCTGGGCTGGCCTCGCCCACAGGCACTGGCCGAGGAAACATAGATCTGCTGTTCGGCCAGATAGGCCAGCATCGTTTCGCTCTTGATGCAGTTTTCGCTGAAGTTCAGCACCTCCGGCACCGCGCTGTCCGGGCTGTTGATGACCACATCGGGGAAAGCGTTCAGCCCCTCCCGCAGCCGGGCGTTCAGGGCGCGGACGGCGGCATCCCGGCTCTTCATGTTCTTGGAAAGGCGGCTCACCGCCGCTGCCAGACCCACCGCATAGGGCAGATTCTCGGTGCCGGGGCGCTTCTCGCGCTCCTGCTCGCCGCCGAGGTAGGGCGGTTGGAACGCCTGTGCCAGACTGTCGCTCAGATAGAGAGCACCCACGCCCTTGGGCGCATGGATCTTGTGGCCGCTGACCGCCAGCGTGTCGATGTTCGCCAACTTGATGGGCACCCGCATCCACGCCTGTACCGCGTCCACATGAACGATGGTGCGGTTATTTTTGCGTTTCACCTCGGCGGCCAGCCGCTCCACGTCGTTCCGGGTGCCGATCTCGTTGTTGACCATCATGCACGCCACGAGGATGGTGTTCTTGTCCACCGCATCCAGCATTTTGTTGATGTCCAGCATGCCGTCCGGGTTCGGGGCCACCACCGTGACGTCATATCCCATGGCCGCCAACCGCTCCAGCGGTTTCTGGACGCTGGGGTGTTCGAAACCGGACACCACGATGCCCCTGCCGAACTTCCGGGTCAGGGCCGCGCCCAGCAGGGCCATGTTGTTGCCCTCGCTGCCGCAGGAGGTGAAGTACAGTTCCCGCGACTTGCAGCCGAGGCTCCGGGCTACCACGGCGCGGGCCGCGTTCAGCGCCTCTTCGCTGCGGGCACCGGGGGCGTAGAGGGAGGACGGGTTCGCCCAGTGCTCCCCCATGGCCTTGTAGATGGCATCCGCCACCTCCGGGGCCACCATGGTGGTGGCGGCGTTGTCCAGATAATGCAATTCCGAATTTTGCAGCATAAAATTTGATTCCTGCCTTTTTCCGTTCCAGCCGGAGGCGGCTTTTTACCCGCATCCGACGTTTTTTCATAGTAAACCAGAATAAGTATAGCACAAACAGCCCCATAACGCAAAGTGTTTGCGCCGCCGCTTGCACCGGGGCGTGTCCTGCTGTATAATGAAGAAAAACGTTCCAGAAAGCAGGGTGTCTTATGGCCGATTATCAGGAATACCGCCGCCGCATTCTCCGCAAGCGTTGGCGCAGGATGTTTGCCGTGGCAGGGCTGTTGTTCCTGCTGGTGCTGCTCAGCGCCGTGGGGGTGCTGTGGAAGCGGCTCCACCGGGAGCAGTCCCCCGCCGTGGTGCAGGGGCCGACTATCTTCCAACAGGAATTGCAGGGCAGCGAGTGGAACACCATCAGCTACACGCCCGCCCGGCGGCTGAGCGTCCAGACCACCGAAAACGGCACCACCGCCATGGATTTCCGCCTCGCCGCGCTGGACGAGAGCCCCGCCGTGGACCGCAGCTATTTTTCCCAAGCCTGTTTCCTTGGCGACAGCCTGACGCAGGGCATGGAGATGTACAGCACCGGCCTGCCGGAGGCCTCCTACTGCGCCTATAAGGGCATCGGCCCCAGCGCCGTGGTCAACGGCACCACCTGCACCCGCCGGGACGGCGCCAAGGAGGTGCCCATGGAGGCGCTGGCCGCCCAGCAGCCGAAGGTGCTCTACATCCTGCTGGGTACCAACGTCCTCAACCGGGACGACGATTATTCCAACTTCCTCACCTATTACCGCCTCATGCTGGATATGGTCACCCAGACGCTGCCCAACACCCAGATCTACGTTCAGTCCATCACGCCCGTCCGGCCCGATGTCCGCGCCACCCACCCCGGCCTGTACAAGGAGCGGCTGTGCGAGATCAACAACGAGCTGGCCGCCATCGCGCTGGAAAAGAACTGCGCCTTCCTCAATCTGTGGGAAGTCCTCGCCGACGAAAACGGCGACCTGAAAGCCGAGTACGCCCAGAAGGACGGCTACCACGTCAAGCCCGAAGGCTACACCGTCTGGGTCGATTACCTCCGCACCCATACCGTCACCACCACCACCGCCGCGGCGGCGTAAACTTACAGCAAAAAAATCCTCCCGATCAGACGACCGGGAGGATTTTTTTGTTACCGGAAACGCTCAGAACAGGCCGGTGATCTTGCCATCGGCATCGACGTCGATGTTGACGGCAGCGGGCTTTTTGGGCAGACCGGGCATGGTCATGATATTGCCGCAGATGACCACGATGAAACCGGCACCGGCGGCGAGGCGGACCTCGCGCACCTCCATGGTGAAGCCGGTGGGCGCGGCCAGCAGCTTTGCATTATCGCTGAAGCTGTACTGGGTCTTGGCGATGCAGACGGGCAGGTCGCCATAGCCCAGCTCGGTCAGCTCGGCCAGCATCTTGCTGGCGGCGGCGCTGAAGTTCACATCGTCGGCGCGGTAGATCTTCTTGGCAATGGCCTTGACCTTGTCCTTCAGGGGCATATCCAGCGGGTAAGTGTAGTGGATGGGGCGGTCTTCCATGATCTCCAGCACCTTTTCAGCCAGTGCCTTGCCGCCCTCGCCGCCCTTGGCGAAGACTTCGCTCAGCACGCAGGGCACACCCTGCTCGGCGCAGACCTGCTCGACGTAGGCCTGTTCTTCGGGGGTGTCGGTGGGGAAGGCATTGATGGCCACCACCACCGGCAGACCAAAGCCGTTTTTCAGGTTGTCGATGTGGCGGACGAGGTTGGCCGCACCGGCCTTGACGGCTTCGAGGTTGGGCTGGTTCAGGTCGGCTTTGGCCACGCCGCCGTGGCTCTTGAGGGCGCGGACGGTGGCAACCAGCACACAGGCGCTGGGCGCGATGCCCGCATAGCGGCACTTGATGTCGAGGAATTTTTCCGCGCCGAGGTCGGCACCGAAACCCGCCTCGGTGATGACGTAATCGGCCAGCGAGAGGCTGAGCTTGGTGGCCATGACGCTGTTGCAGCCGTGGGCGATGTTGGCGAAGGGGCCGCCGTGGATGATGGCGGGGTTGTTCTCCAGCGTCTGCACAAGGTTCGGGTCGAGGGCGTCCTTCAGCAGGGCGGTCATAGCACCGGCGGCACCGATCTCGCCCGCCGTGACGGGCTTGCCGTCGTAGGTGTAGGCACAGACGATCTTTGCCAGCCGCTCTTTCAAATCAGAGATGCTGGTGGCGAGGCAGAAGATGGCCATGACCTCGCTGGCAACGGTGATGTCAAAGCCGTCCTCGCGGGGGGTGCCGTTGACCTTGCCGCCGAGGCCGTCCACGATAAAGCGGAGCTGGCGGTCGTTCATGTCCATGCAGCGCTTCCACGTGATGCGGCGGGGGTCGATGTTCAGGGGGTTGCCCTGCTGGATGCTGTTGTCGATCATGGCTGCCAGCAGGTTGTTGGCCGCGCCGATGGCGTGGAGGTCGCCGGTGAAGTGGAGGTTGATGTCTTCCATGGGCACCACCTGCGCGTAGCCGCCGCCGGCTGCGCCGCCCTTGACGCCGAACACGGGGCCGAGGGAGGGTTCGCGGAGGCAGAGCATGGTCTTTTTGCCCAGAGCATTCATGGCGTCGGCCAGACCCACGCTGGTGGTGGTCTTGCCCTCGCCCGCCGGGGTGGGGCTGATAGCAGTCACAAGGATCATCTTGCCCTGCTTGGACGCCTTGTGGATCAGGCGGTGGTTGATCTTGGCCTTGTAGCGGCCATAGGGGATCACGTCCTCGTCGGCAATGCCGAGGGATGCGGCGATCTCGGCAATGGGCTTCATTTTCGCTTCCTGTGCGATCTCGATATCAGACTTCATGGGAAACAACCTCCTTCAAACAAAAAAGGCAGCTTTGCGCAGCAGTTGCGCAAGGCTGCCCAGACGGTCGGCATTGACAAAACCAGCTTTTTGCCGCACTGTGGTGCTCCACAACGTTCCGTCAGCGGCAAAAACCTCTTATGAGCGAATGATAACACAACCCAACACCGTTTGTCAAGGAAAAATCTCCCGCGCCAAAAAAGTCCACTCGAAAGCTCCCATTGGCTTGCACCACCCCCGGATGTGTGATATACTAAAGTGAATCTAAACGATAGGGAGGCTTTCACGATGCCATTTACACCCAAACTGACTTATAAAGGCAAGCCCCTCGTCCGCAAGGACAACGAGCTGTATTACGGCCGTATGACCGACCCTTATGTGCTGCGTATGCAGATCCTGAGCACCAAGTCCGTAGGCGGGGTCGAGGTGGCCGATAAGGTCCACCTGCAGGTGTTCTCCACCAACGACAGCCTTGCCCCCGAAGCCCACGTGTTCCGCCAGACCACCAAGAACGGCCTGTACAACGCACTGGATATCGGCAGCATCTGGCTCCAGAAAGCAAACGAGAACCGCTGATCTTACGCGGTGACGAAAAAAAGGCCCTGCCTCCCACGGGAGACAGGGTCTTTTTGTATGCGCGATTACTCCTCGGTCACTTCAAAATCGAGGGGTTTGCCGCAGTTGGGGCAGGTGGGCTCACCGTCCAGCAGGTCGCCTTCCTCGAACACGGCCGTTGCGCCACAGGCGGGGCAGGTCACCTCGTACTGCACGGGGCCGTCGTCCTCTTCGTCGCCCTCTTCGGCTTCCTCATCGTCGGCCAGCGCCACTTCAAATGCGACCTTGCAGCTGGGGCAGATGGCCTCCCCCGCGTCCAGATCGTCCTCGCTGACGTAGACGGTCTCGCCGCAGGCCGGGCAGGCGACCTCATAGTAAGGCTCGCTGGCAACATCGGCGTTGTCGTCCTCGTCCTCTTCTGCCTCTGCGTCATCGGTTTCGTCTTCGTCAGCCTCTTCGTCGTCCTCGTAGAGATCGGCCTCGAGGTCTTCCAGCTCCTCGCTCAGGTCGTTGATCTGGTCGTAAGCTTGGGTCACGTCCTCGTCAATGCCGTCGATGGCCTGTGCCATTTCGCACAGCAGCTCGCTCATGGCCTTGATGACTTTGCCTTCCTTGGTGGTCTCGTCAATGCCGAGGCCCTCCACCAAGCCCTTCAGGTATGCAGCCTTTTCTCTCATAAGAATGACCTCCTTCAATTACTCCTCCGGTCCACGGCTTGCGCCGTTTTCCGTTAGCAAAAAACCGGGCACACGGTTGCCCGCTGCCCGGTTTTGTCGGTAAAATTAGACGCGCTCCATATACTCGCCGGTGCGGGTATCGATGCGGATGTGGTCGCCCTCGTTGATGAACAGGGGGACGCGGATCTCAGCACCGGTCTCGACGGTAGCGGGCTTCAGGGTGTTGGTAGCAGTGTTGCCCTTGACGCCCGGCTCGGTCTGGGTGACTTCCAGCTCGATGAAGTTGGGGATCTCAACGCTGAAGACCTTGCCCTTGTAGCTCAGCAGCTTGCACGGCTCGTTCTCCTTGCAGAACTTGAAGTTATCGGGGACATCGGAAGCGTTGACCGGGATATCATCGTAGGTCTCGTTGTCCATGAAGTGATACAGATCGCCATCCTCGTAGCTGTAGGTGACGTCCTTACGCTCGATGAAAGCCTGAGGGAACTTTGCGGTCGGGTTGTAGCTGGTCTCAACCACAGAGCCGGTGATGACGTTCTTGGTCTTGGTACGGACAAAGGCAGCGCCCTTGCCGGGCTTGACGTGCTGGAACTCGACGACCTGAAGAACTTGGCCGTCCTGCTCAAAGGTCACGCCGTTGCGAAACTCGCCTGCAGAAATCATAGGAATTCCTCCATTAGTAAAATCTCATTGATGCTTAACGCATATCTCTATTTATTTTACTCAATCCCACATGATTTGGCAAGGGGTTTGAGTAAAAAAGTTTATAAAGACGAAAAAACCTCTCCGTCATCGCTTGCGCGATGCCACCTCCCCATAGAGCCGTTGCATCGTACAGGCATCCTCCGCCTGTGTCCCGGCGCTCTCGCAGATGATGACAGGCTCCAAGCCCTGTTCGGCCAGCAGCTCCATCAGGGGCTGGGGTTCCGGGCCGAACTGGGTCTCGGCGAAGGTCCAATGGCGTTTTTCGCCGCCCGCCGAATACTCGATGCGGGAAAAGTGGACGTGGAACCGCTTGGCCCGTGCACCGCCGAGGGCAGCTTCGACCTTGTCAAGGATGGCGGCATAGTCGGCCTTGGATGCGATGCCGCCCAGCGTGCGGGCGTTCAGGTGGCCGAAATCGATGCAGGGCGTGATGCGTTCATCCACCTTGCAGAGCTCCAGCACCTCGTCCAGCGTGCCCAATTGGCCGATCTTGCCCATGGTCTCAGGGCAGAGGGTGATGTCCGAAAAGCCCGCCTCGTCCAGCGCGGTCTGGGCCCGGCGGAGGGTGTCCAGCGCCTTTTCGAGGGCGGCTTCCCGGCTCTGCTTGCCGCAGCTCCCGGAGTGGAAGATAACCCGCTGCCCGCCCAGCGCCCGGCAGACGGCAGCACTTTGCAGCAGGTAATTCACACTGTTCAGCCGCTTGTCCTCTTCGAGGCTGGACATGGAAATATAATAGGGGGCATGGACGCTGAACAAGATGTCCTTCGGGGCGGCCAGTGCCGCCATCTTGGCCGCCTTGTCCAGCCCCAGCCGGACGCCGTGGCCGCACTGGTACTCGAAGGCGTTCAGCCCCATCTTGGCCGTGTACTCCGGGATGTCAAGGCTGGTTTTGCCGCCCTGCGCAGCGAAACTGTCGCTGGTGCCCGCCGTGCCGAACCGGATCTTCCACTCACTCACAGGGTCTTTCCTCCCCGGTCGTAATATTCCTGCCAGTGGCGCTTTTCCCACTTGCGTTTCAGGATGACCTGTGCGCCGAGGTCCGGCCCCCGCGGGATGACCATCAGGCCGAGGATGCCGTAGAGCGCCGCGGCCATCTGGTCGGCGTAGAGCTGGTCGCCCACCATGGCCATCTCCCGACGGCGGACTCCCATCCGGCGGCGGGCCACCATCAGCGCAAAGGGCAGCGGCTTCGCCGAGCGGTAGAGGTACGCCAGCCCCAGCTTTTCGGCGAAGGGGCGCACCCGCTTTTCGGCACCGTTGGAAACGATGGTCAGCCCGATGCCCGCGTTTCGCATCTCAGCCAGCCACTGTGCCACCTCCTCCGGCAGCTCCTGACTGCGGTCTGCCGTCAGAGTGTTGTCGATGTCCAGCACCAGCGCCCGGATGCCCTTTGCCGCCAGCCACTCCGGCGTGATGTGGGTGACGTCTTGGAAGACGTATTCAGGGGTAATCAGCATAGATGTTTCCTCGTTTCCAGATGAACGGCTCCTTCATACAACCTCTCAGTCTCGCCTACGGCTCGACAGTCGTCCACCCTCTGTCGCTTACGCGACATCTCCCTCCGGCCGGAGGGAGTCTTTCCTAGTAGGGGAGCCTCTGGCGAAACCGGAAACTTTGCGAGGACTGCCAAGGCCTCCCCTACTAGGGGAGGTGGCAATGCGAAGCATTGACGGAGAGGTTGTACAAAGGAAATCTCAAAATGAAAATAGGAGAGCCTGAAACTCTCAGGCTCTCCTACATCAGCGTTAGCAACACGTTTGAAATCTAAACAACCAGCGATTTCAAGCAGTTAATTACTTGAACTTACGCTTGCGGGCTGCTTCGGACTTCTTCTTGCGCTTAACAGATGGCTTCTCGTAAGCCTCGCGCTTACGGACCTCTGCGAGCACACCGCTGCGAGCAGTGCTCCGCTTGAAGCGACGCAGTGCGCTTTCCAGCGACTCGCCCTCTTTAACACGAATTTCCGACATCTTATTCCCTCCCTTGGACCGTGAGGCAGGAATTTCGTTGTTACATGGTAACTAACAGTAGACAGTATAGCGCATTTTCATGCGTTCGTCAACCTTTTTTTGAAAGTTTTTTCGAAAGAATTCTCTCGCCCATTGTTACGGATCGATTCCATCCATCAAATCCCGCGGTGGGGGATTTGATGGAAAAAGTAATTAACCCTTGGCCGCGAGGTTTACCAGACGGCCCTTGACGTAGATCTCTTTCACGATGGTCTTGCCGGCCAGCACCTCGGCCACAGCGGGCTCAGCCTTGGCGGCGGCAATAGCATCCTCGCTGGTGATGTCGGCAGCGACCTTCAGGCGTGCCTTCACCTTGCCGTTGACCTGCACTGCGATCTCGACGGTGGCCTCGACGCACTTGGCTTCCTCGTACTGGGGCCAAGGATAATAGGCCAGCTGCTCGTCGTGGCTGTGGCCCAGCTTCTCCCACAGCTCCTCGGTCATGTGGGGAGCAAACGGGTTCAGCAGCTGGATGACGGTCTCGTACTCGGCCTTCGTAGCGCCGCCGTTGTCGTACAGGGTGTTGACCAGCGTCATCAGCTGCGCGATGGCGGTGTTCATCTTCAGACCCTCGATGTCTGCGCTGACCTTCTTGATGGTCTGGTGCATCAGAGTCTCCACCTGCGGGCGGTAGCCTTCGCCGTCCACCAGCTTGTCGCTCAGGGTCCACACACGGTCAAGGAAGCGGTTGCAGCCCGCAATGGCGGAAGTCTGCCACGGAGCAGCCTGTTCGAAGTCGCCCATGAACATCTCGTACAGACGCATGGTGTCGGCACCGTACTGGTCCACCACCTCGTCCGGGTTGATGACATTGCCCAGAGACTTGGACATCTTGACGATGGGATGGCGGGCCATCTCACCGTACTTTTCTTCCAGAGCCTTTTCGGCGGCCTTCTGGCTGCCGTACTCCTTCAGCAGCTTGTCCTGCTCCTCTGCGGGCAGGTTGACGAAGCTGTGGGGGTTCAGGCCGAGGATCATGCCATGGGCAGTGCGCTTCTGGTAGGGTTCCGGAGAAGGGACCACGCCAATGTCGTACAGGAACTTGTGCCAGAACCGGCTGTACAGCAGGTGCAGAGTGGTGTGCTCCATGCCGCCGTTGTACCAATCCACCGGAGACCAGTATTCCAGCGCCTCCTTGGAAGCGATGGCGTCCTTGCAGTGGGGGTCCATATAGCGCAGGAAGTACCAAGAGGAACCGGCCCACTGGGGCATGGTGTCGGTCTCGCGGGTAGCGGGGCCGCCGCAGCAGGGGC
>ENA-OURS01002897-OURS01002897.1-human-gut-metagenome-genome-assembly--contig:-NODE-2897-length-11440-cov-3.074484_pt1 | contig 11440 bp, 6 predicted proteins | sample MGYA00242109_ERZ509010 | MGnify/ENA primary metagenome ERZ509010 (study PRJEB26280, sample SAMEA2338774) | human gut metagenome | biome: human gut; feature: human-associated habitat; material: faeces... | reverse complement strand
TAGTTCTTGTTGGCGGTATCGTTCATGGCGGTCTCCCCTTCCCCGGTGGTTCTTGGTTAGCTCAGGCGGATGGCGTCGTTGCCCTGCAACTCGGCGAGCAGACGTGCGCGGAGCTGGGCAAGATAAGCGTCGATATCACTTTCGCTTTCCAGCTTTTTGCGCTCGCCCAGTTCGGCCAGGCGCAGCTTTTTAATCCTCTTGGGAGCAGGAGCAGATGCGGGCTTTGTGGTTGCCGAAGCGTCCTTACCGGGCACCTTGATCGCGGTAACGATCTCGCCGTTGGGCGTGACTTCCTTGTGGCGACTCTCGCGCTGCTGACGGGCCTTCTCCTCCTCGATGGCGGTATCGATCTTCTCGCATGCGCGGTCGCAATACTCAATCAGCTGCTGCTTGAGCGCGGCAAGCTCGCTTGCCTTGGTGGCGGCGTGAGCACGGCTCTCAAACGACTTGGCCATGCGACCGGCGTTCTCGATAGCGCGCTCAGCTAGCTTGGCATAACCATCCTGGCCCTGGGCGTATCCGTGCACCTGGGCCATCTGCGCGGCGATGTTATCGAGCATTTCATTGCGTTTAGCATCGACCATCTGCTTGTGGGCGGCCATGACCGGTTCCATCAGCTCGTGCAGCTCGCGGACCTCACGGTACGGACGCGGGTTCTTAAGAATCTGCTCAATGCGCTTGTTGGCCTCGACCGCCTGGGCGTTAGAGTCCATGTAGAAGCCCTCGTCCTTCATAAGGCCCATAAAGTCAACGGCACTATCAAAGACGGGCTTTTGGCTCTCAAAGAAGAACGTGACCTGGTCGTAGTCCTCTTTCCAGTCATCCAGATCGTCTTGCGCTTTTACAAAGGCGTTGAACAGCGTCTGGGCGTCGTTCTGGTTGTCCAGCAGGCGCGTGGTCAGCTTAATGCCGTCCTCCAGCACCTTTAGGCCCGGATACGGATAGGCCGGGGCCAGGCCCGTAAAGTTGTTGTTCGTGAGCTCCACGCACTCGCTCTTGAAGCCCTTAAGCGTTTCGACCACCGTGGCGGTGAGCTCGTCCTCGTTGGCAATGTCGCGTTTGGCATCGAAGGTCTCGCGCAGCACCCTGTTGACTTTCTTGATGAGCTCGTCGCTCATTTTAACGCGCTCGCGCACCTGGGCCTTGTCGGCGTCCTTGCGCAGGAAGGTAACCATACGCAGGTCGGTGGGGGCAACATTGGCGCCGGCAGCCGTAATGGTCGCGCGCTGCGAAACCACCAGCTGGGCTACCACGTTGGCAATATCGATCTCGCGCCAGCCATAGGGAGCACCCTGGAACTTGCGCTGCAGGTCACCCATGGTCGTATTCAGCGACAGGCGCGCCTGGGCATGCAAAAAGTCCGCGACCTCTTTTTCGGCGCGGGCGTTCTTGGAGCTCTGCCCGTCGAGCGCCACCTGATTGGCGCCACGCAGCGTAGCGCGAATGTCTTCATCGGTCTTGGCGGGGTCGGCGATATAGTCGGCCTTGGTAAAGATGGCATCCGTCAGCTTTGACAGGGCCTGGTCAAACACGTCGGCGGGCTTGGTGGCGCGAACCGTGATCATGGAACCATTCACGGCCACACGGGCATGCAACACGGCCTCTTCCAGCAGTTTGGCTGCCTCGCGCTCAACGAAAGTAGCCTCTTTCATCTTTGCCTGGATAATCTGCTGGGTCGAAGGCGCCAGGGCCTCGGTGTTGATGGTCTTGCGGTACTTGCGGATCTTGGCCACATTCTGCAGGTCGTCAAAGTAGTCGATGTCGTCTGCCAGCACCACCAGCGCGATATTGGACGACTTAACGGCGAGCTCGGCGTCGTCGGCGCGCGAGAGATCATCTGCCACCGTGACCACATTGAGCTTCATGCCACCCTGGGCTACACCATAGGCAGAGTCGTCAACATAGCGATCGAAGGGAAAGTCGTTGGCGCCCACGCGCAACTTGGTGGCCGTATAGATACCGCTAAAGATCGACTTTTTAATACCCTCGATAATCAGGGCAGCATCCACCGGCGTCTCACTAATGGCGCGCGAGATATCCTGCTCCTCGTCGGTGAGGAAGTTATACGCATCGCCCTGGCGCGCCACGTAGTTCTCGCGCACCAAGCGGTCGAGCGACTCCTTAACGCGGTCCTTAAGGGCGGCCTTGTCCACGTCCATGCCGTCGACCATAAGGATGGAGATGTTCTCGACGTTGGACTTGATGTAGTCGATATAGCGGATCAGATACAGCAGCTTTAGGACCTTAACGTCCTCGGCCTTAAGGCCATGGCCGTCCTCGGCCGCACGCTCGGCACGCGTGACCACCTGGATCACGCCGTGCTCCAGGTCCTTGGCGATGGTATCGAAGAAGCGCCAGAACGGCACCAGGGCGCCTACCTCTTGGTCCTGAATGGCCTGGGCCGATTCTTGGAAGGCCGAGAGCATGGAGCGCTCGCCCGTGGACATGTGCTTGGCCTTGACGCCGTGCTTGCGTACCTCGGTCATAACGTCGGGCAGCACCTTAAACTGGTAGTTCACAAACGGGTAGCTGGCCGTAAAGTCGTTGCGGCTGGCATAGCCAATCAGGTCGCCGCGCGAGCCGTCAAAGGAGAATACGTTTTTGAGCACGGTGCTCTGGGCCTCATAGTCCTGCTGGAGCTTTGCCGAGGCGGCATCGTTCTTTTGCAGCACGCGGCGCTGGATAACTTCGTCCACGCTGGAGCTGGAGAGCGAAAGGCGCGTGTTAAAGCGGCCCTGAATCTTGGAGAAGTCATCGCCCACAATCATGGCGACCTCGTCGATGGCTTCCTGGCTGGTCACCATGACCCACACGCGGCCACCACAACGGCTGCCCAGTTCCTCGACGAGCGTCTGCAGCGACAGCATAAGGCTCGTGCTCATGTCAGCATCGGATCCAATAAACTGACCCACCTCGTCTGCCATAAACAGCAGGCGAAACTCGCCGCCGCATTCCTCGGCGCGCTTATCGGCATACTGCTTGACCATCTTGGCAAAGGTGTCGGCAGCGATGGCATCGTCCTCGGTGCCGTCGAACCAATGGCGCGCAGCCTGCTCACTCATGCCCAGGACCTCTTGCAGGGCCTCGACGATGTAATCCTCAAAGTAGCTATAGCTCTCGCGGTCCTCGAGCCAGTTGCCTTCGCTAATGCGCTCGTAGGCATCGCGGAACTCCTGTGTCTTGCCCTTGCTGTCGATATGCTGCTCCAGGCGCGCAAGCTTAAGGTCCTCGCCAAAAAAGCCCAGGTGTTCAAAGAACACGCGCTCAAAGGCGCGCAGCAGGGCCGTGCGCGAGGTGTCGCCCTCTTTCCACTGGCCGCCCTTGCTGTCGATGTTAAACAGAATCGCCTCGGTGGGAACCTCGCAGCAGCGACGAACCCTGGCGGCCACGATGGGGTCGGAAACCTTGCCATCAAAGTAGTCGACGGCGCGCTTGCCGGCAATCTCATCGTTTTGCAGCAGATACGAAAGCATCTTGAGGAAGTGCGATTTACCGGAGCCAAAGAAGCCGCTGATCCACACGCCCATGTTGTCGGTGGGAACGTCGAGCGCCTTATCGTACGCCTCGAAGAAGTGCGCAAAATGACCCTGCAGCTCGCGCGTCACCACGTACTCGTCGAGCTCCTGGCGCACCGATTCGTCGCTGACATCTTGCACCTTGACGACTCCGTTGATGGAACGGTTGATGTCCTTGGAAAACAAGTCTTGGATAATCATCTGTCGCTCCTAAGAGATATCGAACGCGCGGTAATAGTTACTGGCGTTCTCTTTGTTGAACAACTTGAGCTGGCGGCCATCAAAGCTGCCGGGATACATGACGACAACGGGCACGGTGCCGAAATCGGCAAGCATGTCGTTGAGCAGGTTATGCACGCGCAGCAGCGGAAAGACCTCGCCCACGCCCGTGAGCAGGATCACGTCACCGGGTTGGTGCGGTTGGGTATGCTCCAAGAGGTACTGGGCAAAGCTCTTGGAGCTGCAGGGCTTCTGGAGCTCTTTGATCTGGGCCTCCGAGCCGACCTTTGCTTCGCGTCGGGGAATCGCACGAAGGATGCGGCGCTGCTCGCAGATGTCGAGCATCACGTCGTACAGGTTAAAGACCTCCAGATTGCACGGCAGCTTGCCGGCGTGGGCATCTGCCATGAGCTCGTCCACGTAGGCTCGACACTCAAACTCCAGCGAAGGATCGTAGCAAAACGTATAGAAGCCAATCTCGTTACCGATGCCCTTATTGGCCAAGAAATCTTGGTCTTGCAGGCGCTCGCGCAGCACCTCGCGGCGATGGTCAAAGTCCTCATGTATGCGCTCGGCGCGGTTGCGCGGGCGAATGTGCGGCTGGTTTATTGCCATGCCTACATCGCCTGCCCGGTGAGTGCGGCCAGGGCGTCCATATCGCCCAAGTCACGAATGGCCTGCTCCACGTCCGGGTCCAGCAGCAGGGGCTGGAGCGTATCGGTGCGCTGCGATGCCTTAAAACCGGCGCTGCGCAGAATCTGGCGCAGGGTGCTTTTTATACGGTCCAGCGTGGAATCCGACCATTTGACGGCCTCGGCATGCTCAACCTGAAAACGGGTGACAAACGCGTTGAGGTCAACGTCGGTAAAACTGTAGTCGAAGCCGGCCATGCGCTCGCCGATCTCCACCTGGATGAGCTCACGGACCATGGTGTAGCGGCACATCATGGCAAACAGGTTGGCCTGGGCCGCCTGGTCGGGCATGCCGTTGGCGATAAGATCCATGATGCGCATGACCGCTTGATCGGCAGCGTCTTTGTCGATACCGCGGGCAGCGCACTGCGCCTCGTCGAGCGCTACGGCATCAAAGCGGCGCAGACACACGCGAGCGCGATCGGCCAGCATGCGCTCAGTGGGATACTGAAACAGGTTGTCGTGCTTAACGCGCGCGATGATCTCGTCGTCGCTCACGCCCTCCAGACGCAACGCAGCGACGATGCGCATCTCGGGCAGCAAAAACTGCTCGCGCGTAAGCACGCCTCCCAGCGATATTTTTTCGGTGTTATCCACAGGACACACTCCAAGCGTTCGGGCCTTTTTATTCACATCGCGTCGATGCAAACATGCCTTCCAATTCTACCGTTTAAGTACCGGGTCGTGGGGGTTGTTGCTGCCTTACTGACCTAGTTCCTTAAGTGCTTGCAGCGACGCCGCACGCGTCTCGGCGTAGGCAAGGCGCGCGTCGCGGAGCTGCTCGTCAATCTGATCGACCTGGCCACTTAGATCTTTGACCTGCCTGCCGACTTCCTCCATCTCGACAATTGTCCTCCAACCACGTTGATCGGAAAGCTGCTCATGCTTATGACGCAGGACAAGCAGCTGGTTGAGCAAAGAAACGCGTGCCTTGTCGAGCTCATCCATCTTGTCGCGCGCAGCCTTTACTTCCCTTGCGATGCGCAACTTTTCCTGCTCTTTTGCAGAGGGCTCAGGAGCAGGTTCTGGTGCAGGCCCTGGCTCAAGCTCGGACTCGGGCTCAATGTCAGGCTCGGTTTCTGGCGCCGTCTCGGACACCTGCTCAGGCGACACCTCGGGGTTGGGCTCAGACGCCGTCTCGAGCTCAGACTCGGGCTCCTGTTCAACACCGAGCGCCTCCTCGGGTTCAGGCTCCACAGGAGCCGCTTCGTCCATCTCCAAAAACGCGCATATGCCAGGCTCCGTTGCCGGCCTTGCCTCAAACACCGTGGCAACCGATCCGTCACTCAACATAGTGCTCTGCGAGCAAAGCGACTCGACAAAGCTCGCCATAAACAGGCCGAACCCGGAAATCTGCTGAGCCAGACGCTCGTCGTAGGTAACGCGAATCTCGCCCTCATTGCCTTGACGTACCGAAAGCCAGTCGCCCACACACATGAGCTGCACCAGCGTAATGGGCGTCAAGTCGCCCTCAAACAGCAACTGCAGACGGGGCGAAACAACGTCGCGGGGAACAACCGGCTCGGCATGCTTCTCGAGCTCTTCTAGCGTGGTACCGACGTATTGGCACAGATCGATGTTGCTCGGAACATCCGTAAAGTGCTCGCGCGCATGGCTCAGGAGCCGCTCACTTTTGTCAGCATTGATACGAATGCGCTTTACGGCGTGCGACGACCCATCCCACGTCACATCGGAATGCGTCAAAAACAGCCAGCCATCGCAAAACAGCTCCATGGCAAAGATGGGAAAGGCTTTCTGCATCGTTTACATCTCCTTACGTTCTTGCGTATCGCCCGCGACGTCCTGGTCGTTGACCTCGCTCCGCTGCTCCTCGTCATCAAACAGGCCCTTAAACACGAGCTCCAGATCTCGCTCGTCGGTATAGCCGGGCTCCAACGTGCCGCGATCGATCGAGTCGAGCATGACCTGCTCCTTGTGCTGCAATCGCTCGTAGATGTTGCGGTCGAGCGACCAAGGCCCGCCGCGGCGTTCGTACACAGCGCGTAGGTAGTGGTACTGCGTGTACTGTTCTTGCGGCAGACCTAGGCGGTGAATGCGATCTTTGGACTGCAGCAGGTGCACCAGGTTGTAGCTGCACTCAAAGTAGACGGCGTCGTGGCACACGCTGTGGAGCGAGACCGACTCGGCCAGCGTGTGCGGGTTGGTGACCAGCACGCTCGTCTCCCCCGCCTTAAACGAGTCGATGACGCGGGCCCGCGTGGGCATATCGGTCGACCCACTGATAGCGCGGGCCGCAATGCCGCGCTCGCGCAGTTCGTGCACCACATTGCGGATGCTGCGCTTAAAGATGCACCACACGATGACCGACTTGCCCTGGGCTACCAGGGACTCGACCAGGTCCAGGCAGGCGACTATCTTGGCTGTGGGCCGGTCATCTACCTGCAGACCTTCCAGTGCCTTGCCCGCACCCGCCAGCACCTCGCCATCGAACAGGTCGGCATAGTCGCCGGCGCTCAGATCCTCGGCCAGCATGCGCGGGTCGGACGAAAGCTGCAGCAGGCGAATAATCATCTCGAAAGGCTCGCCCGAAAGCGTGCGCAGCACCTTTTGGAACAATTGCTGCTCCCAGCGGTCCACCGGCACATCGACCAAATGGTCCTCGTTGGCCTGAGGAACGCCCAACTGGTACTTGTTGGTGCGACAAAAGAACGGCGCGATGGACTCGTTGATATGCTCAACGTCGTCCTCGCTCGTCGACTTGAGCGAATTGGCGCTCAAACCAAAGTACCAGCTGTAATCGCGCGGCCACAAACAATGGAGCAGGTTGTACAGGTCCTCAAACGAATTGGGAATCGGCGTACCCGTCAGTGCAATAAAATATGGAGCCGCCGCGGCAATCTGCACGGCACTCGCCGCGCGCTTACCGCCCACGCGCTTCACCTTGTGTACCTCGTCAAACACCACCAGGGCGCGATCGGCCGCAATGCGAGCGGCCACCTCCCCCAGCGCGACCGACTCATAGTTGAGCAAAATCATGTCGTAGCGCTTGTAGTCGAACTGCAGGGTGCTGCACTTATCGCGCGTGGAACGACCGCGAAACTCGGGGTCGTGGAAGCACAGCGAGCGCAACGGGCGGTCGGCTCCAAAGCAAGCCGCCCATTCATCACGCCACGAGCCAAAGGCATTCTTAGGCGAAAGTACGATGATGCGGTCGACCAGGTCGCGCTCGCGCAGGTACGCAAACGTGCCCAGGACCGAAGCCGTCTTGCCCGAACCGGGAACGGAAAAGTTGGCGCTGCGGCCCATGGCGCTCATAAAAAACGCGTCCCACAGCTGGCGGTCCTTAAGCGGGCGTTCCATCAGGACATCTTCTGCCTGGCAAAACTCATCGAAGCGATCGGCCACCGACGCGTCGTGCGCTTTGATCAGCAGGCCCACGCGCGCCTTCTCACGCAGATAGTCCTCGCGCGCCGTAAGGCCTCGCAACAAGTCGGGGTCAATTTCGCAGTCCACGCCAAAGTTTGCCGCCTGCTGCAGCAGCTCAACAACGCGCTTGGCGCCCGGATCGTCAATCCCCAGAGAAAAGAGCACGTCCGCCTCTCGATAGCTCGGCGCATAGCGGCGCAGCGCCGAAAGCCGGATCTTCCAGACCGGCTCGCGGCGCAGCTGCTCAACCGTCATGTCGAGCGGCACGACGGAAATGCCGTCGCTATACGAGAGGCGGAGTTTCATTTAGGCTTCCTCGCCGCCCATCTTGTACGCAATCTTGTCTTTGATCATATGCACCCTGGCCTCGAGCTTGGCAACCTCGGCAGCGATATTGGCAATCTCGTCCGCAGGCAGCAGACCAAAGGTGGACTCCTCCACCTGATCGAGGTCCTTGATGGCGCGAATGATCGAGAGCGAAGGCGACTTGAGGGCCTTGTTCATCTTGGTGGTGTTCTCGGCCGACTCCATAACCTCACGGAAGGTCGTCGCCAGCTGAACATCGTCGCGAATCTCGGCGATGTCAGTCGAGGTCACGACCTCTTTGTTCTTCAGGCGCTCGACAACCTCAAAGGCCAGCTCGTTTTCGCGCTCGATAAAGCGGTCCGCATCGGGGCCTTCCAGAATCGGCTTCATCTTGCGGACAAAGCGCACAATGTCGCCCTGCGGTTCGGCAATCATGTTGGCGAAGACGATGTTCTTGACGTCCTCTTCCTGATCGTCGCTCTTGCACTTTTTTAGCACGCCCTGCAGGTCGTTGATAACGCCGGCAACCTTGAGCTCGCGCGCCAGGTGGAACTGGTCCTTGGCGTTGGCAAACTCCAGGAATTCGTTCATATAGCGGGCTTTTACAATCTCCTTCTCGAGCTCCTTGGGCTCAACGCCAATGCACTGGGCGTATTCCTCCTTCGAGAGCAAGTTGGAGCTGATGATGTCGTTGTAGATACCCACCAGGCGGTCGACGGGATCGTAGCCAACCTTCTCTTCCTCGCCATGCTGAATCGAAAGCTCCAGCATCTTGATCTTCTTGGAATCGTTACCCAGGCTCTCGGGAAGAATAACAGCCTCAAACCAGCCAAAACTTGGGTTTTCGGCGGCAAGACGACGCAGGCAGGTAAAGCGACGGTTGCCGTCGACAATCAGGCCGTCGGCCAGCACCACGCCGGGACGCTCTTGCGAACGCAGGGCAATGCTACGCTGCGTCTTTTCGATGGCATCCTTGTTGCTGTCGACGATAAAGCCCTCGATGATGTCATTGCAGGCCGCGACGTCCAGCTCGTTAAACGCGCCCTCGCCATGCTCGGCCTTGTAGCGGCTGATCCAGGAGGCAATACGGTCGTTCTGCACGTTGTAGCGCAGATAGTCGAGCTTGATGCTGTAGACGGGATACATCTCGGGCTTGCCGTCGATCACGATCTTGTGGTTGGCACCGGTCGGCTTAATGTTGACGCCGTCGCCGATCATCTCGAGCAGGTTCATGTTGACTCCTCCTATTGGTTGTTTTTGATATACAGTTCGCGCAGGTAAGCTGCATTCGCTTCCTTGTTGGGCATGACCATGTCAAGGTCCTCGTTGTAGAACAGGTCTTTGTCCTTGACCGCCCTGTTGATGTCGTAAGCGGTAACGACCACACCGTAATCGTCCTGGAACGCATCGATAAGGTCGTCTACACCAATGGGGCCCTTTTGCTTGGCGACATATTCGACCGCATCGGCAATGGAGAAACTCCCTTCCTTTCGGCAGAACATGTAGGTGCCGCCAAAGCGGGTGCGCCTAATCTGTTCTTGCGGCAGCCCGTACACAACAATCGAGTCGAAAAACGCATCGTCAAAGCCACACTCCTCTGCCACAGCATCGAGCTTGTGCTCAAAGCCCTGCTTGCGCAGGCTTGCCACTGTAAATGGCACGCCCGACTCCGTACGACCAGAAACGGCATATGCATATGAGCTTAGGTCTATACGTCGAATTCCCACCGACTCCTCTAGGTGCTTGAGCGAAATAAATGAACCGTGATTACACTCGATAAAGGTGAAGTTGCGTAGCAGCTGAGCTATTGCCAACCTAAAGTCCTGGTGGTTAATGACTTCATCACCAAACCCCGGCGCTCCATAGGCAAAGCTATCGCGCGACATAAGCAGATTTTCAAACGATTTCCGCAGGTCAACGCCCTTTTTAACGATCAGGTCTCTCGAGACCTCCAAGCCCAGGGGCGCGAGCGTCTGATCGTTAATGAGACGACCGGACGTGGAGCCAAACTTAGCAATAAAGCTCGCCCTGACGTACGGCAGCGATACGTAGTCTTCGGTCACCATGTCCTTGATGAATTGTTGCTGCTCGGCAGAAAGGTCGACATCGACATACGAGTAGCGATCGTTGCGCAGATATGCGTTCATGTCGCGCAGGTAGTTGCTGCGAACCGTCTTCGTGTCTATGCAGTACTTGTCCGCGTAGCGCTGGGCAAACTCCTCGCGCGACAGCTCGGTGCCCGCGTCGCGCAGTACATCGAGCATCTGACGCTTGCGATCCGTCTCGCCCAAGCGTATCACGGGGGACACAACCGTCCGCAAACCGTGCACCGTATCCGGGCGCACGTACGTGCGGATAATCTCGTAGAGCTCCTCGTCATCACGCACGTCGTATAGGTCGCACAACTCCTTGTTCTCGCGCAGGATAAGACCCGCGCCGCACTCGATATTGCGCCCCACGGCGAGCGTCAAGATCTGACGCAACTCGGACGTAAGGCGGTTGTCAATCTTGTAGGAGCGTATCTTGTTGCCACGCGCCACCAAAAAACTTCCGGTGCCGCGTAATTCGTTAAGGCACTTGGTGTCTTCGGAAGGCATCACCAACATCTGTTTAAAGCCGCACTTGTTATCATTCAAAAACCGCTGGTACTTGATGCGGATGTCGTTGAGCGTGTGATATTCCTCAACAGCTCCGGTCTCGGCAAAGGCACGCAGCGCGGCGCAGCGAGTGGAGAAGCTGCCCAGCTTTTTACGCGCAATTTGCTCGAGCTGAGAGGCGTTGTCCTTTTCGATGTTTACAGGCGCTCGAAGCGTATCCGCGGCAGGACGGCGGTACAGCCGCGCTATCCTATCACGCCACTCCTGCGGCAATGTCGGATCATTGACGGCGCGGCGAAGACTAAACCTGTTCGAGACTTTAATGGCCTTCAGATAGCCAAAGGCCATCGGAGACGCCTGCGTTATCTCGCAAAACGTCTCCACGGTAAGGTCGTAACACGTGTAAAACGAACTAAACTGATCCTCGTCCAATTGCGGACGGCTGCTGATCAGGTCATCACGACGTCGACGCAGAGGACCGAGTCCGGCCGGCTTGCGAGGGTAATCCATAAGGGGCTTGTCGCTAAAGACCCAACGCAGCAGGTCGGCATCGTCGGCGGGCAACAGCGCCAGCCATTCCTCGATGGAATGCGGGCGATTGACCGCGCACAGGCCCTTGTAAAACCACGCGCTCACCTCGTCATCCGTGTAGCCAAGATTCATCGCGTGGTGTGCATAGGCGGCCATGCCTTTCATGCCGAACAGCAGCGTGCCGAAGTTGATG
>ENA-OURS01002890-OURS01002890.1-human-gut-metagenome-genome-assembly--contig:-NODE-2890-length-11457-cov-3.988862_pt1 | contig 11457 bp, 8 predicted proteins | sample MGYA00242109_ERZ509010 | MGnify/ENA primary metagenome ERZ509010 (study PRJEB26280, sample SAMEA2338774) | human gut metagenome | biome: human gut; feature: human-associated habitat; material: faeces... | reverse complement strand
CTTGGCATCACTGACTCCAACATCAAGATTACCAGATTCAGCGCAGAATCCGTCAACGGTGAGAAACGCAACGTCATCGAGGCACGGCTGACCTACAATGTGGACAGATGCCCCTACTGCGAATCCGAAAAGGTCGTCAGGAACGGATCTAAGATACTGCACACGCGCCTTACGGAGCTTCACCAGGAACGCTTTGAAGTGCTGTACAAGCAGCGCTATCTCTGTAAGGAATGCCTGAAAACATGGAGTGCACGGACTGACATTGTCGAAGAAGGTCACACACTTTCGCATCAGCTGAAGCGAAGCGTCCTGCATATGGCACGGGAGGGAATCACTGCGACAGGCATCGCCAGAATCTGTCACTGTTCGCCTTCAAGCGTCATCAGAATAATTGACGAAGACAATCAGGGAGCACTTCATGAACCGCTACACGAACCGGGAAAGAGCTGCGGTGAAATCCGTAGTTGTCGACCTGAATGCCCAGTACATCAAGTTCATCAAGGCATTGTTTCCGAATGCCCTTGACCTGATTGTCAAAAATCACCCGCAGTTTGAAAAGGTCTACGATGCGTATCAGGATGTATTCAATGCACTGAAGGAAAAAAACAGGGAGAGGCTCATTGATGTTCTGGAAAACTACCGTCGTTTGGGTCAGAACATGGACACAGCCATCTCCACCTTGAAGAAGAACATGACAACTGTTCTTAACAGCGTCCATTTTTTGACGGACTTTTTTGATTATTTCCATTACATCAGCAGATTGACATGTATACAAAAAAACGGATGATTGCAATTGATTGCTAATCATCCGAGGTTCAATTTGAGGCATATGGTTTCTCTCAGCCTCTTTTTGAGCTAGTCAAGATATTTTCTGAAGAAGGAGAGTTCGTCAAGATTGCACCGTTCACCGACGGGATTGCGTACGTCGCAATGAAAGCAATGCTTTTGAGGAGCTTCTTTCGTACCGTAATCATGGAATTCATAGAGAACATTTCTGGCCTTCAGATATCCGGCGAATGCGAGACTGCAGTCGCGGATGAAGTCTTCATTGGAAGTCATGAGAAAAATCGGCGGCCATGCTGGTGTGATGTAGCTTTCTGTCTGAAGCATGTCGAGATGATTTTTCAAGATATCCTCCGTAAAGTAGGCTTTGCTTGAATCGTAAAGCATCCCCGGCGTGTCTAAAAATGCAGGGGCGCAGTTCAACGCGGCGGCCTTGACCGTCATTTGCGGCTTGCTGTATCCGAATTTTTCTCTGAAAACGTCATTTGTCAGAATCGTCAGGTACTGACTGACCATCTGTCCTCCGGCACTGTCTCCGATGAGGAATGCGTTTTTGAGATCCAGATCGTACTTCTTGGCGTGGTCGCATGTCCAATGAATTGCCTGGTCGACGTCATCGAGGCTTCCTGGGAAAACAACGTCAGGCGGGAGCCGGTAACTGATGTTGACGAATGCAAACCCGTGCTTGGCAAGACTCATTCCATAAAACTGCGCATTTTCCTTGATCCCGGAAATCCAGCTTCCGCCATGAAAATAAAAGATGACAGGGACTTTTTTTGCGTGTTCTTCTGGCAGATAGACGTCCAAAAGGTTCCACTTGGAATCAGGACCGTATTGCAGGTCGTCAATGCGCGTGACTTCCGGAATTTTGCGGTCAAGTCCTGCATTTTGTTCTTCAGCGCATTTCATGGCTTTTTGGGCAAGTTCCAGTGCCAGTCTGACGTTTTCTTGATGTGTTCCCAAAATAATTCCTCCAGTGATTTTTTCTTCTATTATAAACTAACTATTCGCTGATTTCGATTTCATTTTCGGGCTGATTGCGAATTTTTTGAATCAGCCTGAAACAAACGAACCACAAAACTGCACCGAGTGCTGGTCCAAAGGAAGAGCGGTTCAAGAAAAGCGACAGGAAAATAAAGATAAAGAACACGATGGTGGCCGGGTTCGTGCATTTATAAGCAGGAAGCTTGAAGCCTTCCTCTAAAAACGCATCCGATCTGCGGTAGCGATAATGCGCAATCATGGTCAGGATGCAAACGAGAATATAAATATCGCACGAAACCGAAGCAACGAAGGAAAATGCATCGCTCAAAGCTTTAAAACAGCTGAGAATTGGCGCAAACAGCATGACTGAAGCAGAAAACAAAACGCTGTTGACGGGAATGCCTCGATCTGAAACTTTCGTCAAAAACTTCATCTTCTGGCTGTGAGATTCGCGTGCCAGTTGATACAGGTGGCGCCCCGTTGAAAAGATGGCGCTGTTCAAAGTCGAACAAGCGGCAACGATGACGACAAAGTTGATGATCGAAGCGGCAGCCGGAATTCCTGCCAGAGAAAAGATTTGAACGAACGGACTGCCTTGTTCTGAGATCGTCTTCCAGGGAGTGATTGCCATAATGACGAATAAAGCACCGATGTAGAAGAGCAGGATGCGCACGATGACCTGGTTGATGGCTTTTGGCAAAACTTCCCTGGGATTCTTTGTTTCGGCCGTTGTGATTCCGACGAATTCCATTCCTTGAAAGGCGAAGAAGACCATCGGAAAGGCATTGATGAACTCATGAAAACCGTTCGGAAACATGGAGAATCCGTCAAAGATGTTGCCTGAAGAAGCGTGCGTCCCGGAAGGATTTTCATGATGCGTTGCAATCATATAAATGCCCACGATAATTAAAAAGATGATTGCAACAACCTTGATGCCCGAAAGAATCGTTTCAGAATTGCCAAAAAACTTCACAACGTTTAAATTGATCAACGTTAAAGCCGCCAGGACAACGACTTGAATCAGCCACGAAGGAACGCTTGGCAGCCATAACTTGACGTAGGTCGCAATCGCAATCAGTTCGGCCATTGCGGCAAGCGTCAACTCGAGCCAATAGCTCCATTCGGCAAATTTGCCAAGTGACGGTCCAAGATGGTGATAAATAAAGGAAACGAACGTGTGCTGTTCAGGATCCGAATACATCATCTCGCCGATTGCCCGGAGCATGAAGAAGAAAAAGATTCCGACGATCAGATATACGAACAGAATTGATGGACCGGTTCTGTGAATCGTACTGCCGGACCCAAGGAACAGTCCCGTGCCGATGCTCCCTCCAAGGGCAATCATCTGAACGTTCAGATTCGTCAGTTCTCGTCTTGTTCCGTCTTTGTTGATTTCTGCCATTCGTGTCACTTCCCGGTTCCAAGTTAGATTCTGGCCAATGCCTGGTCAAGATCCGCAATCAGGTCGTCAACGTTTTCGATGCCGACGGAAACGCGAATCAGATCAGGCGTGATGCCTGATTCTTTCAATTCTTCTTCTGAAAGTTGCGCATGAGTCGTTGAAGCAGGGTGAATGATCAAAGATTTTGCATCTCCGACGTTTGCGAGCAGCGTAAACAGTTCGAGATTTTCAATCAGTTTCTTGCCGGCTTCTTCGCCGCCCTTAAGTCCCAACGTGAAGATGGAACCGACGCCTTTTGGAAAATCGCGCACTGCCAAGTCGTGATATTTGCTTGATTCAAGCCCAGGGTATTTGATCCATGCGACTTTTGGATGCTTGGAGAGGTAATCAATGATTTTTTCGGCATTTGAAACGTGGCGTTCAACGCGAAGGGACAGCGTTTCAAGGCCTTGAAGCAGGAGGAAGGAGTTAAACGGAGAGATGGCAGCGCCCGTGTCGCGCAGAGCACCGGTGCGAATCTTCGTGACAAATGCAGCGCCTTTGAGATCCGCATAGACAAGACCGTTGTATTGCGGGTTCGGTGTCGTGAATCCAGGGTAGCGGCCGCTCTTTGCGTAATCGAAGTCGCCTTTTTCGACAACTACGCCGCCCATGGTCGTTCCGTGACCGCCGATGAATTTTGTTGCCGATTCAACGACGACGTCTGCGCCGTGTTCGAGCGGACGATAAAGATATGGAGAAGCAAACGTGTTGTCAACGATCAGCAAAAGACCGTTTGAGTGAGCGATTTCTGCCAAGGCATCGATATCGACGAGGTTGATGTCAGGATTGCCGATCGTTTCAACGTAGATGGCCTTCGTCTTGTCGTTGATTTCTTTTTCAAAATTGGAAAGATCGTCAGGGTCGACGAAGTGCGTCTTGATGCCAAACGCATCAAGCGTCGTGTTGAAGAGGTTGAACGTGCCGCCGTAAATCGTTGATGAAGAAATGATTTCATCGCCTTCTCCCGCAATGTTCGTAATTGCCGCCGCAACTGCGGCGAGTCCTGAGGCAAGCGTGATGCCGGCCGTGCCATGTTCCAGCTTTGCGATGCGTTCGTCGAGAACTGCCGTCGTCGGATTGGACAAACGCGAATAGATGTTGCCCGGACGCTGCAGAGCGAATTTGGCAGCTGCATCCTTTGCGTCCTTGAAGACGTAGGAAGTTGCCTGATAAATCGGCGTCGTGCAGGCCCCCGTTTCGTCGATGACCTGACCTGCGTGAATTTGCAGCGTTTCAAATTTGTAATCTTGATTGCTCATAAAAGAGACCCCCTGTATTTTTTCAGAGACGTCGAATCGGACAAGCAGCAAATAAAAAACGCCCCCGTGAAAGAACATCTTTCACAGGGACGCATTCCGCGCGGTACCACCCATCTTCGCTGCAAGCTGCAGCCTTTTCCGGCACTATCATGCCTGGGATTGTATCGTATCCTTACGAACCTCGAGCTTGCACCCTCGGTTAAACTTAGAGCTCATCTTCAGTCTGTCCGATCCGCCTTCTCTCACCGCTTGAAGGCTCTCTGTCGGATCGAAGGCCACTTACTCTTCTCTTCAACGTTTCTTGTTATTTGATTTGTTGACTGAAGTTTAAACCCATTTTTAAATCTTGTCAACACTTTAGTTTAATTTTTTTGCAATTTTATGCTAATGTCCTCATCAGATACCAAGTGCTTTTGACTAAATAAAACAAGACCTCATCGTCGCGTTGCATGTTTTTTTCCGGATAATCTTTTTGTTTTCTTCATGCGACATGGCAGCGATTTTTTTGAATTGAGGACTCTGAATTTATCGTCAGAATGCTTTTAAAGATATGTTTCTGCTTAAATCATCTTGAAATTTATCTTTTGACAATCAGCCATGAATAAGGCCGCTTTTTTCAAGGATTCTGATTTAATTTTTTTATAACTTTATGATAAGATATTTTTTTGAAAGGGTGATACGGATGGAAAGACAAGAATTTGACGAAATCATCTTAAAAAATGCAGAGTCTTTTTTCGACTATTTTCGCTTGGCATGCATCGCCGTCAGAAATGAAAAAGTTGCTGAAACAAGCGCTTTTTTAGAAAAAACATTTGAAAAACTCGGTGCCAAAAAGGTTGAACAGTGGAGGGAAGAAGGAGCTAATCCGGTCGTCTTTGCTGAATTTTCCGGAAAAAGCAAAGAAACGATTCTGTTTTACAATCATTATGACGTTCAGCCGCCTGAACCCGTCGAAGAGTGGAATTCTGATCCGTTCGAACCGACGATTGAAGACGAAAGACTCATCGTTCGCGGAGCTTGCGATGACAAGGGCGAACTCGTCATGCGTCTGGCCTTGCTCAAATATTTCAACGAACACGGCGGATTGCCGGTAAACGTCAAGTTCTTCGTTGAGGGTGAAGAAGAGGTCGGAAGTCCGAACGTTGAAAAATATATCCAAGCCCATCTTGATGAATTGAAGTGTGACGCCTGCATTTGGGAAGGAGGGCAAAAAGATGCAAACGAACGTTTTGAAATCGTCGGCGGCTTGAAAGGAATCGTTGCTTTTGAGGCCGAGGTCAAAACTTCAAACGGTGATCTGCATTCTTCAAAGTCATGTTATGCTCCAAATGCGGCAGTCCGTCTGACAAAAGGGCTTGCGTCTTTATTTGACGATTCGGGAAAGATTTTGGTCGAAGGATTGAACCTCACCGAAGATTCTTTGGATCGAACCGAACGAGCACTCGTCAAAAAGATGCGGTGCAATCAAAAAGAACTCAAAGAAAATGACGGCATCATTGAGGATCTGATAACGGACGACGTGTCCTCAGCTCTTGTCTGTGAACCGTCGCTTTCGATCAACGGTTTGTCTGCCGGATATGAAGCAGACGGAATCAAAACCATCATTCCGGGCTTTGCCAAAGCAAAACTTGATTGTCGCCTGGCACCTTGTCAGGATCCTGAGGAATCTTTTGAAAAAATCCAAGCTCAGCTTGAAAAAAACGGCTACCCCGACATCCGACTGACGTATCTGACGGGACAGCCCGGCTATCGCTCTGACGTTCACTCGCCTTTTGTCAAAATGGTTTTGAAGCAGGCAGAAGAAATTTTTGGAGCAGACGGCACTTCCTACGTTTTGAACAGTCCGATTGCCGGTCCGGCTTATGCGTTCGGAAGAAATCTGAAAGTTCCGATTGCCGGTTTTGGCATCGGTTATCCGGGGCAGAAGATGCATGCGCCAAATGAAAATATCCGTTTAAGCGATTTTTGCGATGCGGCGTGGTATTTGAAATGTCTGCTTGAAAAATATCGATGAAACGCTGAAATTCGTGTCGGCGCTGCATTTTGCCCGTAACGGGTGACTGGATTTTACGGGCAGAATTCAAAAATCAGTGTTTTGCCCGTAACCGAGGGCTGTCATTTACGGGCAAATCTCAAGAATCAGTATTTTGCCCGTAACGGGTGACTGGATTTTACGGGCAGATCTCAAAAATCAGCGATTTGCCCGTAACCGAGGGCTGTCATTTACGGGCAGATCCCAAGAATCAGCGATTTGCCCGTAACGGGTGACTGGATTTTACGGGCAAAATTCAAAAATCGGTGTTTTGCCCGTAAAATTTGAATGAAATCTTGGCTAGATTAGTTGAGCAGCACTGTATTTTAAAAAATAAAGAATGCCGAGCAAAATCAGTCGAATTACGACAGCTTTTGTTCGGCATTTCATTTAATTCGGAAGTGAAAAATAAGCCGGGATTTCCCCGGCCTCTTTATTGATATGCGGATGTCAGGCTTCCTCGGCTGCCGTGGCCGTTTCTCTTTTGGCGATGAAGTGCCGGATCAGACCGATGATGAAGCCGCAGAGGGCAAATGAGATCCAGCCGAATCCGATTGAGAAGAACGGAAAGTAGGATGATGCGAAGGCAACTGCGGCCTTGGCGAATCCCGTTCCGGCAAGGACAGGCGGGAAGTTTCTGATCATGTCGAAGACGGCTGGAATCAGCGCGAAGATTGTCGTCATGCGGTAAACGCGGTTGTCATGACCGAACAGGGGCGACGTGATGCCGAGGATGATCAGCGAGATTGCAAGCGGATAGAGGAACATCAGGACAGGCGTTGACCAGGTGATGATCGTCGTCAGGCCGAGATTTGCAATCAGGAATGAAATCAGGCAGTTGAACGTCAGGAATGTACGGTAGGAAATCTTCGGAAAACGGTGATGGAAGTCCTGCGCGAAGGCAACGACGAGTCCCATGGCGGTCGTCAGGCATGTGACCGTTGCAAGTGTTGCAAGCAGGGCGTCGCCGGCCGCGCCGAGATAGTGGTGTGACAGCTGTGCCAGGGCAATGCCCCCGTTTTCAGAGATATTGTAGTTGTTGAGACTCATCGCACCGAGATAGATGGATGCAAGGTAGATGATGCCGATCAGGGCCACTCCGATGATGCCGGACTTGGCGAGAAAGACGGATGTCTCGCGCTGCTTTTTGATGCCGAGCGCATGGATGGCGGTGATGACGGTGATGCCGAATGCCAGTCCTGCGAGGGCGTCCATGGTGTTGTATCCTTCAAGGAAGCCGCTTGTCATTGCCTGTGTCGTGTATCCTGCCGCCGCATGCTGTCCGGACGTGCTTCCGAGCGGGCTGATGAAGGCGAGAAGGAAGATGATGAAGAGCATGACTAAAAATGCAGGGTTGAGCAGCTTGCCGATGGTATTGACGATGCCGTTTTCATGAACTGAGAAATAATAAACGATGCCAAAGAAAATGGCTGAGTAGATCAAAAGACCGATTGTCTGATAGCGTGCCGGAATATGAGGCGCAAAACCCATTGCAAACGGAACGGTTGCCGTTCTTGGCGTTGCAAACAACGGTCCAAGCGTTGCGTGAACCAAAATCAGAAAAATCAATGCATATTTTGGACTGATCGGTTTTGCAAGATCATAAATGCCATTTGAACGCGTGATGCTGATTGCCAAAAGCGAAAGCAAGGGAAGCAAAACGCCCGAAAGAAGGAAGCCGATTGCTGCTTTTCCCCAGTTTGCACCGGCCAATTGGCCCAGATGAATCGGGAAAATCAGGTTGCCCGCACCGAAGAACATGCCGAAAATCAGCGATCCGATCAGGAAATAGTAGCGTTTGGATATTTTTTTCATAATGTGATCTCCTTAATAAGTCAAATTCGTTATTTTGAGATCTTAGCTAAGATGTCGTTTTTTGAAGTAAAAAAAAATCCCTCCAGATAAAAATCTGAAAGGACGCCTCAGCGTGTTACCACCTTTGTTTCAACAAGCCATTGCTGACCTGAACTTACCCCGTGCTGCATTTTTGACAAATGCAATACGTTGACGCTGTAAAGGGCGCTCCCATTCGAAACTTCGCTGTGACGTCGCATCGACCGCTCGGAGGCTACTTTCGCATCATTTGCGTCCTGTCCCCTCGCACTAACTGGGACTCGCTGCAAAGACGATTGAATGAGCTACTCTCCTCTTCATCGCGTTTTTAATACTTTTCTAACATGCACTTAATTTAACTTATTTTTGAAAGAAAGTCAACCTTTTTTGATTAGATGAATTTATTTCATTTAAAAATGAATAAGTTGAATTTTACTTAATTGATAAAAGAGTGTAAGATAGTGATTGTAAAGAAAAAAGGAAATTATTAGCTTATAAGAATCGAATTATAATTGTAACAGGAGGCAGAGCATATGATTCCACGTTTTTCAAAGCGTTTTGAACGCGATTCGTCCGGACTTGAAAGTTTGTTTACATTATCAGAAAAGAAAGATGCGATTTCGTTTGCGGGCGGATATCCGGCAGAAGAACTTTTCCCTAAGGAAGAACTTGATGCGGCCTTCTTAAAGCGCAGCGAATTGACCGACAATTCCGTTTATCAGTACTCGTCTGCTTTGGGATATGAACCGTTGCGCGCAAAAATTAGAACATATGCGAAAAAAAACGGCATTGACTGCGAAATTGAAAATATCATGATCACTCAAGGAGCGCAGCAGGGTATTAATTTTTTGGCCGATCTGTTCCTTGACGTCGGTGACGGCATGGCAGTTGAGGCACCGACGTATATCGGTGCTTTGGAAGCATTTGCGGCCAGAAGCCCTGAATTTTACGAAATCGAAATGCAAGATGACGGTTTGAACCTCGATCAGTTGGAAGAAGTCTGCAAGCATCACCAATTGAAGATGCTCTATACCGTGCCGAATTTTCAAAATCCGACGGGCATCTGCATGTCGCTTGCAAAACGCAAGCGTTTGGCTAAGATGGCTTCACGATATGACTTTTTGGTAATTGAAGACGATCCTTATCGCGAATTGCGTTATGAAGGGGTCGGACTTCCGTCGATCAAGGCCTTCGACATGTCGGGCAACGTCGTGACGCTCGGAAGCTGCTCGAAGATTTTGTCGCCGGCGCTTCGGACGGGTTGGCTAATAGCCGATGAAACGCTGATGAATGCCTTGAAGAATCTGCGACTCGCAAGCGACTGCAATCCTTCTTCCGTTGTCGGTCAGATGATTGACGAATACCTTGAAGACAACGATATCAACGAACACATCGAAGAAATCAACGACCTGTACCGTGATCGTCGCGATGCGATGATTGACGGACTCAAGCGCTATCTGCCTGAGGAGTGCGATTTCACTGAGCCTCTTGGAGGTTTCTTCATTTGGTTGGAACTTCCGGAAGACGTCGTTGCACAGGAAATTCTTGACAATTACGGTGACGTGACGTTTATTGAAAGCTCGACTTTGTTCCCGGTATCGCATCGCAGAAACTGCATGCGCCTGAATTTCACAGGCGTCAACGATGAAGAAATCGAAGAAGGTTGCCGGCGCCTTGGCGATGCCATCAAGGAAACTTTGTATGAGCGGATTTCAGTTAAATAGCATCAAAGCAGTCTTTCCGGCTGCTTTTTTTTCAATACTGTGAACGATTATAAGAGTGACGGCGGAGATACTTCGTAATTTTCGGATAATTCTTTGACAAAATTCAGAGTTGAAACACAAATGCGCATTTTTGCATGGTATAATAACTTTGTAAGTGCGCAGCTGAAAATTCGATCCGAAGAGAATGTTTGTGCCGACAATTTTTAATTCCAATAGATGGAGGAAGTATGAAAGACATGCAAGAAAATGCTGGAATCAAGCTTTTCGCGCTTAATTCAAATCAGGAATTGGCTGAAAAGATTGCTGAAGAAATGGGCGTTGAACTTTGCGATGCATCCGTCAAGCACTTTAGCGACGGCGAGATTCAGATTAATATCAATGAAAGCGTGCGTGGTGATGACGTATTCATCATCCAATCAATTTCTGATCCGGTCAACGAAAACTTTATGGAACTGATGGTCATGATGGATGCTTTGCGTCGTGCCAGCGCGGGTTCGATTAATGCCGTTATTCCGTATTACGGCTATGCTCGTGCCGATCGCAAAGCAAGAAGTCGTGAACCGATTACTGCCAAGCTCATTGCCAACTTTATTTCCTTGGCAGGTGCAGATCGAGTCGTGACATTGGATCTTCATGCCGGCCAATTGCAAGGGTTCTTCAATATTCCGGTCGACCATCTTTTAGCGATTTATACGCAAGCTCGTTACTTTAAAGAAAGCGGCATTGCTGATGACGTGGTTGTCGTTGCACCAGATCATAACAGCGTTAAATTGGCGCGCAATTTGGCGGAACTTTTGAAAGCACCGATTGCGATCGTTGACAAACGTGATGCTGCGCGTGTTGATGAAGCAGACATCATCGGTGACGTCAAAGGACACAAGTGCATCGTTTTTGACGACATGATCGATACCGGCGGCAAGATGGTCGATGCTGCAACTGCTCTCCATGCTGCCGGTGCTACAAAAATTTATGCATGCGCAACGCATCCGATTTTCTCCGGAAATGCCGTAAAAGAATTGGGAGCTTCAGCCTATGACGAGGTCATTGTTACGGACACGATTGCCATTTCTGAAGAAAAGCAGTTTGACAAGCTTCGCGTCCTTTCTGTCGCACCGATTTTTGCAAAGGCAATTTCTCTCATCTATCACAATCAATCGGTGGATGCGTTGTTTGATAAGAGTGATAGTATTTAGACAAGGTGTGAAGCCGAACGGTTAACTGAATAATGATGAAAATACGTGCCATGATGGCGCGTATTTTTTCTTATTCCGGGCGGCACGCCAAGATTTCACTCAAATTTACGGACAAACCGGCTTCTTCCAATGATTTGTCCGTAAATTTTTGGCCATTATGCTGAGGATTTACGGACACAAGCCGCTTTTTGGAGCATTTGTCCGT
>ENA-OURS01002888-OURS01002888.1-human-gut-metagenome-genome-assembly--contig:-NODE-2888-length-11460-cov-2.476808_pt1 | contig 11460 bp, 25 predicted proteins | sample MGYA00242109_ERZ509010 | MGnify/ENA primary metagenome ERZ509010 (study PRJEB26280, sample SAMEA2338774) | human gut metagenome | biome: human gut; feature: human-associated habitat; material: faeces... | reverse complement strand
GTGGGAGCCGGGCCGCCGGTCATTCTCCATGACTCTGGCCATCAGGGCCATGTGCAGCTTGTGAAACCTCTTTGCGGTCATATCACTTGCCCTCCTTCTTGACCATCAGGTCATACAGCTTCGCCTTCAGCTCCATGATGGTCATGTCCCGGTCATGGACCTCGGCTTCCAGGGAGCGGATCTTGTCACCCTGCTCACTCCGCTTCCCCCTCTCAACGAGGAGGAACTTGTGCTCCGCATCGGTGCTGATCTTCTGCTCCTTCAGGGCCTCCTTGGTCTTGGAGTGCTCGGCCATCTCCGCCTTCAGCTTCGCCCGGAGCTCCTTGACCTCTTCGTGCTCGGGATTGCTGTGCTGGTTCCAGAAGCGGGTGGCGTCATCCCAATGCCAAATGCGGAACAGGATGGAATAGAAGGTGTTCTGGGTGGCGGGGCGGTTGCTGCTCACAGTCCCCTTCGGGTCCGGCTCACCGTCTCTGTTGTTGCGGCCGATGTCGTTGGCCAGGAACACCAGCTCCTCAATCGGAGCATTACCGAAGATGTCCTGGGCTCGGCAGATGTCTTCCTGGGCCAGGCTCAAACCATTGAGCCGCACCTCTTTCACCAGCTCAGCGGCTGTCTTGATGCTGTCGTACTTACTCATGGTCTCCTCCTTAAATCCGTTCGACTTCCACGTCGGAAATGACGATGGTGTTCTCGGTTCCGCCGATGTGGAGGATGAGCTGAACATCATCTCCGTCCTCCTCATATCCGGCTACCACATACTCACGGTTGGCTTCCAGAACTTCCAGCCCCAGGTCTTCCAGAGACTCAACGAGTTCTTCCATTCTGCTGAACCATCCGAGGTTTTCGACTTGCTCTTTCATGTCAAATGCTCCTTCAAAAACTGACCATCTTGGATAAGTTTCTTACCACATTCTCATTCTAACTTACCGACACGGTTAAGTCAAGTCAAAAACTAAAAATAGCAAAATATTTTTTGCTATCATCAAAACAGTTGATTTTCAGAACTTTCTGGAGGAGTTCAGCCAGTTGTCACGAGCGGGGCAGCTTACCAAATCGGAAGGGGGGCTGGTCATCTCATTTCTTCATCCGGGCGGCCGCTGTAACGGGCCCAGAACCGCTTGGAGGCCTCTTTGCTCAGGGGGGATATGGAGTTGTGGCCGCCCTCCCAAATCTGGTAGTAGGCCAGGAAGTAGGCGCCGGACGGGTCTTTGAACAGCTCCATGTAGAACTTGTCCTCCGGGTGACCTTTGCTGGTGCAGAGGGACTCCGCTTTGCTGGTGTCGTAGGTGGTGCCATCCACCATCTGAACCACCCGGGGGCTGTTGCTGTTTCCCAGGGCCGGGATTTCTGCCCCGGTGCTGCTGACCATCTTCACGGAGTAGCCGACGAAGCCCAGGGCCTTGTTCAGCTCGTCGAAGGTCAGGGTGTCGGCCTTCAGGCGGCCGCTCAGGTTTTGGGGACTCCACCCCATGTACTCAGCAAGCTCCTTCTGGGTCTTGCCGGCTTCGGCCAGGGCCGAGCGAATCATCTCAGAAGCGGTCATCAGTCACCAGTCCCTCCATTACCGCCATGGCCACCAGGTCCTTCAGGACTTTCTCCATGGCTGCTTCACGCTTGTCCGCCGGTTCCTTCAAGGCGGACTGTGCTTTGCTGGCCAGCATGGAGACCGTGCCCCGGATGTTGACCAGCTTGGTGTAGTCCCTTTCGGCATTCGCCGCCATTCTCATGGCCGAAGCCAGGTCATCGGCGTTGCGGTGCTCACGGTCATATCTGGTGATCCCGGTCTCCTGGTAGTTCTGGTATGCTCTTGCGGCCTTGGCCTCGTACTTCTCAACCAGGGCATCCAATTCAGCTTTGCTCAACATAGTATCATTCCTCCTCGCCTCTCCAATATTTCTCTGTCTCCTCGATGGTGGCTCCCGCCGGGAGACCACGCTTGCGCCGGTTCTTCTTCCAACCGGCATATACCTTCAGGTCTCGCTCGTCGATGCTGTACCCGCAGCCGCCGGTGGAGCGATTGTGGACCAGGAGCGGCCGGGGGTAGTCGGGGCGCCTGGCCCGCAAGACCTCATAGGCTCCGACCGTGGGCTCCAGGGTCCATCCGCTACGGACCAGGTAGGCTTTCAGGTCATACAGCGTTCCATGCTGTACGGTAGTTCGGTTTTTCATACGGCCACAACCTCCTCAAACTCTTCCATTGTTGAGATGGTCAGCCCGCACCACTCTGGGAGGTTTGCTCGAACCAGCGCCGTAGCGAACGGCGGAGGAACAGCATTACCGCACCTTGCCACCTGCTTTGCTTTCCCGTACTCTCTCCCGGTATAGTCACGGTCGATGATGTAGTCGTCTGGGAACCCATTGGCTCGGTAGAGTTCCCTGGGGGTCAGCATTCGGAGTCCAATATCGGACATGAAATACAGTCCGCCCGAGATAAGGAACAAGATTACCTCATTTTCTTGCAGGTCATATCCGCAGTATGTGTTCAGAAGCTCCCGGATTTTGGGCCAGTTCTTCAGGTCTGACTCAGAGGAAACAGGGGCCACAGTAGTTGTTACCAGTCCGTGATGGGCGCCGCTTGCGGTCACAGTTGACAGCGGACGGCTCATAGGTTCTCCAAACTCAGTACCGTAGAACTTTGCCATGTGGGCCATCTGTACTGCATTGTGGTCAATGGAGGTCACAGTGGGGAGTGGTTGGGACATCTCTGTCCCTACCACGCCCCCGTAGAACTTGGAGAGGCTGGCAGCCACCACCCCCTCACGGTCCTTGGCCGTGATGGTGTGCAGTGGCTCCCCGGAGCCCTGGCCGGTTGCCGTTCCATAGTATTTCTCCAGGCAGACAGCAGACAGGCCGTAGCGGTTGGAGGCGTCCACGGTCAGGAGAGGTGCGTCAAGCCCCTGGCCCCTCACCCGCTCCCCCTGCTCCGTGTGGTACTGCACCAGGCTTGCGGATAGGAACATCTGGCCCCCTCCGCCGCCGGTCCTGGCGGTGTCCACAGGATCAGAGACTGGGTGCCCGGTGGAGTTTGTGGTATTTGTCACGGTCCATGGGGACAGCACGGGGGATGCCACGCACTCCTCGGCCTTGGAGACCTGAGTATGTGTCGGGCTCTCTACGCTCCGGCACCTATTCCCGCCTCCGGTTTGTCCGATTGCTACCATGACCGGCATAGCTACACCATACCCATGCTTGGATGTCACAGTCTGAAGGGGTACCTCAGGGTCCTGTCCCCGGAACTCCCCGGAGTGGTTGACCACCACCAGGAAGGGGGAGGCAGTCTTGATGACGAACTTATCTCCCCCACGGGCCACACGAGCCATCGTATTGGGCCGCAGCGGGCGCTGTGCAGTAAGGTTATACTTCTCCTTGATGCTTTCTTTGCTGTCAAAGATAGAGGGTGTCGGGAGGCTCCAGTCGATGATTTCTGCGGCGCTTCTCCACGGCCGCTTCAGTCCAGCCTTTACCTCCGGGCTTTCAGCGGGGGCATGGGTGGGGGTTGGCCACACGATGGGTTGTCCGTCACACCTGGCAATCAGGAAAAACCGTTTGCGGGTGGTAGGAGCTCCATAGTCTGCGGCCACCAACTCCCGCCACTCCACGGAGTAGCCCAGGTTGCGGAGCTGGTCCAGCCATTTCCTGAAGGTTTGGCCGGTGCGCTTCTTCACGGGCTTTCCCTTTCGGACAGGTCCCCAGGTTTGGAACTCCTCCACATTCTCCAGGATGATGACCCTGGGGCGGACAGTCCCAGCCCACCGCAGCACAATCCAGGCAAGCCCACGGATGTTCTTGTCCACAGGCTTACCTCCTTTTGCTTTGCTGAAATGCTTGCAGTCAGGGGAAAACCAGGCAAGCCCAACCTTGCGCCCTCGGCAGACCTCAACGGGGTCCACATCCCATACGCTGGCCTGATAGTGGGTGGTGTGGGGGTGGTTGGTGCGGTGCATCAGGATTGCGTCCGGGTCGTGGTTGATGGCAATATCCACCACCCGTCCGGTTGCCAGTTCTATTCCAGTAGAAGCGCCTCCACCGCCAGCGAAGTTGTCTACGATAATTTCTTCGAGAATATTGATTTGTCCGATGCCCATGTACTTTTACCCCCGTTCCTCAGATTTGGAGGCCATTTCCAGGCATCCGTCTTCATCCGTGATGATGGGGACACGGTGGTGGACCAGGGGGAACCGGCACTCGCAGGCGTCGTTGTAGGCGCAGCCGGTCGTCTCGCAGTCCCGGCACAGAGACTCATAGTAGACCGCCATCGTGGAGCGGCTGACAGCCTCTTCGCCATAAAGCAGGAAGGCTACGCCCTTGCTGTGCCGCTCATCAAACCAGTGCCAGATCTCCTCCCGGCTGGTCCCCGGTTCCCACCCCATGAACTTCTCCTCGATGCACTCGGTTTCCGGGTTCATGGGGACATCGGCGAAGGACGCCCACATCTCCTCCAGTTCCTCATCCCGGTCCCGAAGGGCCTCGATGTCCTGGAGTCCATCCATCACTGTGCAGTAGGCATCATACGGAATGGTACGGTGAAGCTCATCCATGACTTCAACCGCCATCTGCTTCACATCGTTCACAGATTACTCCTCCTTCATGTAGTCATCGAACTCCGGCTCCTCATCGGCGGCGATGGTTTCTTCGTATTCACTGACTCCGATGAGCTTATCGGTTCCGCCGTTTCCGACAAACGACATGATGCCTCCGAAGTTCTCCCTGGCCCGGTCGTAGATTTCCTCCTCGGTCAGGCTTTCATCATCCTTGACCTCAATGACGGTCGAGACCGTGACCGTGGCGTGGCCGAACACTCTCAGCCTCTTCATCCGTAGATCACCTCCCCGAACAGCGCACACTGGACGATTTCGTCGGCGCAGCCGGCGTCAATCTCGCCGCAGTCCACCACGATGGCTCCGCCAGCCTCCCCCTGGACAGCTCCGTACTGATCCATGCCGGACTCCACCCAGAGCTTGAAGCCATTCAGGAACTTCTCCAGGGTCAGCTCCCAGGTCTGGTCGGGGTCCTCAACGTCGTGGAGAACAAGGGTACCGCCTCTGGCGATCTGCTCATGGCCCCATTCGGACACCCGCTTCTCCTCGATGACCTCGGCCTCACCGCACCAGTAGTTGATGCCGCCCTCCAGGGCGCAAACCATGATGTCGTCGATGTCCTGCTGGGTGATCTGGATATTGAGCTCGGCCTTGACCTCATACTTCTTCTCTTCCATGGTCTTCTTCCTCCTTCAAATAGTCTATCAGCGCCTCACGCAGAGGGCTTTCCTTGTAACCGCTGCCTTTGACAGAAACCGGGGCCAGGATGCCCATGCCGCCGGTCTTCTCAATCAAGTCCCTAAAGGCAGCCTCGTTCTCTTCGGTACACGGAATGTCATGGAACAGGACCTTGGTCTGTCCATCTTCATTCCAGACAGACTTCACCGTGAGAACGAGGGCTCCGTGCCGGACCTTATCGCCCGGCTTCAGTTCGGATGCCTTCTTCATCTGTCCTCCTTTCACCAGGCGCAACGCCACTCGGGAGACTCAACGATCTCTTTGACCTGGTTCTCTTTCTGATCGAAGTCAAACTGCTCTTCGGCGGTGACATACACAGGGACATCCAGGTCGAAAACTTCGACATCGAGGTCGTCTCTTTTTGAGTAGACCGCCTGAACCATCCCACCCCTTACCACGATTGCGACATCCATAGGCTACTCCTCTTCTCTCCTCAGCCACCGAAGGCAGCTCTCTTTGTCCGGGAACTCCTCGGTCCAGGCGTTCCCGTCGCTGTTGTCGATGCCGACAAACTTGTCTCCCTCCTGCAGGTAGAACAGGCCCAGGGGCTCGTAGCGGCCCCCGGGCTCATCGCAGCTACTAAGGAGCTGCTTTGCGGTATCTTGGGTGATCTCCTGGAGGGTAACGGGCTCACTCATCGTCGTCGCCCTCCTTCCGCTCCAGGCGGCTGAACAGGGTATCAATCTCCCCCTGGTCGAAGTCCTCGATGATGCCCTGATCCTTGCAGAAGCTCAGGAAGTCGTCGAACAGGTGGCGGCCAGCCCGGGCCTCTTCTTCGCTCAGGCGCTCCTCGTTGTTGATGGCATCGAGGCAATCCTCCAGGTCGAGCCGGGTGTTGTGGAACCGGCAGTAACTCATATTCGCCATATCGGCATCTCCTTTCAAATCAGGCCTTCTTGGCCTGCTCATACCCTCGTTACCTCCGGGGCGGGCGGCAGTTCAGCTCAGTGGTCCCAGTGGGGGAAGCTCTGGGACCAGGCGACCTCTCCGGACTCATCCCGGAAGGTGAAGGTCATACCCGGCTCCCAGCCGTCGTACTTATAGTGCTTGCCCTCGTGGACGACCTCCATCACTTCGATGTCGGTGCAGTCGTCGAAGGCGTACATTTTGGCTGCGGAGCTCAGAACCTGGTCCAGGTCGCAACCCGCCATGTTGTCGGCGAAGATCTCGCCGTCCATCTTGTACCGGATGTAGCTTTCCATGCTGTTCTCCTCCTGCCCTCGTGACCTCCGGGGCGGGTTCTTAATTTATTGCTCGACCTTCTTGACGATGTTCCGCAGGGCCTTGATGGCGAGGCGGGCGTGGCAGCTCTCGACAGCAGACACATCGGACTCATCAAAGTCCTCTCGGCTCTCGATCCAGGCAAGCAGCTCATCCGGGGTCTGGCATAAACTCGACAGGGTTCCGAGGGTATCGAACACCCTCATCCTCTCCTTGCCGTCGTCATTGAGGTAATAGCTTACCTCGACCAGCTTCTTGTGCTCAGCGGTGACCGCCGATTTCCACTCAGCATAATTGGTGACCATCTCTTACTCCTCCTCTTCTTCGTCCCAGTCGGGAAGGCTGTCCAGGTACTTCTGGATAAACGGAATGTGCGGGAAAACATAATCAGCAATCAGGCCCCCGATACCGAGGACCGCCAGGAATCCGGACAGGATGCCCAGGCCAACGACCGCTTCACCCAGCAGTTCTTCCATGGCGGCCACCTCAAATCAGGTACGGAAGCTCGTACTTCACGAAGTCCGCCTCCATGCTGGCCAGCTCATCATCCAGGTCGATGCACCAGGCGGACAGGTAACCGTCCCGGGCCTCCTTGTTCTTCCAGTTCTCCCGGCTCAGACCGATGCTGTCCAGGATGATGTAGCCGTCGCCGCCGATACCGAGGAGGCTGCGTCCGTCGTGGGTCCGCTTCCACTCCTCATCGGCCTCCAGGTCATCCTTGTCGGCCTTCATGATGTACTCCACGATGCAGGTGTCGAAGTTGTAGCGGAACAGCTTGCCGTTCAGCTTGTAGGGGCTGCTTTTCATTTCGGTCATCCTTTCTTGACTATCTCCTGGTAAGAGGTCACGCCCCACCTTTTCAGGCGGGGCGCTCAACAACTTACCATTTTGGTAACTTATTGTATCTTCACTCTACCTTACCGACACGGTAATGTCAAGTCAAATATTGATTTTTTCTGAAATATTTTTCTCCGTAAACTTACAGCTTCATTTTGCACCCTTTCGGCGCTTTTACGGCTCTTTTGGGCAAAAAAAGAGCGCCCTACCTGCGTTCACCGGCTGGTCAGATTACCAGCTAAATGCAGGTAGGGCGTGTGGCTGCATAGGAGCCGTTTTAAGGGTGCTTTCCGTTATGGTATGTAATTTGGTGTGTTCGCCCCATTATTCGCTTGTAGGTGGTTTTACGGGGCTTGTGGGGTGCATTTTGACTTTCCGGTGATAGGAGGTGTGCAGATCCTCCTTTTCAAGGCCATTTTCCATGTCCGTGGGAGACGGAATTTATGGCATTTTCGTCCGTGTGAGAAAACATGGCTTAGAAGCCGCTTAGAGGCGCTTAGAGGGCCTCTTGTCTCAGGGGGTATAAGTATATTCTGGACTCCCAAACTCATTTTTACCATTTTTCTCCATTCTGAAAAACGTGAAAAATCTCAAAAAATCAACATTTTTTCATTCTAAAAGTTAGAATTTGACCTTTTGCATAGTTTTTGTCAACTTTCTTCGTGCATAAAAGCAAAAAAGGCCCCCTCCCAAGACCGCTTGTAACGGCCCAGGAGGGGGTCTTGTCATAAGTCTCTTTTTACGCTGTCCGTGGTCGAGCCGGAGATTTTCCGGGCAACATTTTCGACGCCGGATTTGACGAAGTATCCTCCGACTCCGGCAACAACCTCAACCATGACATACCTGGACAGAGTTTCGAGGTCAGCCGAGCTGCCACGGTGGGCCAGGTAGTAGGAAGCTCCTCCGAGGATCGTTCCGGTCCACACCATCCAGATAACCAGGATGTGGGACACTGTGATTCTCTTGGACTTCCAGAGCCATCGGATCACCCAGCCCCACCCGGCGCCCGTACCGGAGACGACCAGGATGAGCACGGCCTCCAGGCCGAAGTGCCGGAGTATGTAGAGGACACTGGCACTCAGCACCAGGACCCCGACCACGGACAACGCAACCATCAGCATGAGCTGGCGCTTCTTCTTACTCATCAGTACCGCTGAGGCTTGATGCCGGCCGCTTCAATCTTGTCATCGTAGACACCGGCTCGGTAGTTGAAAATCAGCATCCGTACCATGTCGTGGGACAGGTCGATTACATCGTCGTTGCCGTCCGGATCAGAGCCGTCACCTCCGATGATACCGGCCGTCATCAGGTCATCCACGATATTGCGGAAGTTGCAGCTCTCAGGGATGTCACTGAGCTTTTTGTAGCGAACCATGTCTTCATCATTCTCCTCTTCTTTTTTTTCTTCCAGGCGGGCGTTGACCTCCTCGGCAATCTGCCCGTGGTGCTCATAGAGCCAGTCACCAGGGCAGGCCTTGGCCGCAAACCACCGGTGTACGGACATATTCTGACGGTCCACCTGGCCGATCAGGTTCTTGTTGCCCTCCCATAGCAGCTTCTTGATGCCGTTGCGCTGGCAGATGTCCACCAACAGGTCGATGAGGGCATTGTAGGCGGCATCGCTGATAGGCCAGGGGTCGGCTGCCACGGTGTTGGCCACCTCGATGGTGATGGCCCTCTGGTCATTTGCCTTGGACGAGGTACACCAGCTCCGGTTGGCCTCATCGACATAGAGGGCGATGCGGCCATCGCTGCCGATTCCGTAGTTGCTGGACGCCTCCCTGCTGCTTTTGGCAAACAGGGCGCCGCAGGACTCGACCGACAGGTTTCCGGCCATACAGTGGACGGAGATGGTGTCGATTACATGGGTACGCTTTCCCGAGTGGTTCGGGCTCCGCTTGGTGTAGGACACCAGGGGGCTGTTACTCATCTTCATCATCTCCCTTCCCGTCACTGGCGCAGAAGGTTCCCAGGGTGTCCTCGTCCACGACATCGCCGTCCTCGTCGTAGATGTGGCCGGTCTCTGGGTCAACATTCAGAACGCCGGTGTAGGGCAGTTCATCGTCGATCTCCTTGTTGTAGTACCGATAATTCAGGGTCGGCCTCTCCATGATTACACCTCCCCGCTTTTCTGCTCGGTGGAGCCAGTGACAAAGGCAGCGACTGCGGTGTTGGTGTCCAGCAGATGTCTCATTTCATCCAACGCCTCATCTACCATCGTCGAGAATAGCTCGAACGAAATCAACTTTGCCAGCCAGGGGAAGCGGGTGACGAACAGGTCATACACCTGCCTTAGCTTCAACTGCCCGGTTCCTCCGCCCAGCTCCTTCTCGGCCTCGGTCACGGCCCACAAGAGCCATTCTTTGACTTTGGCAAGCTGGGATGCCGTTGGAAGACCAACGAACCGGACGATGGCCACGATGGCCACCGCCACAATAGCAAGGGTCGCCACAAGGACGGCCCAATTATCCACAATGAACTCCATGTAGTTCCTCCTTTTCAGTCTTCTGCGTCCTCCCTCTCCTCCGAAGAAGAGCGCAGGAAATCATGGTTTTCGAGACGCTTATCATACACTCTGCTGATGTTGGCGATGGCATGGACGGCCCTGTTGTTCTTGTAGTCCTTGTGCTTTTCGCAGTACCGCTCATAGAAGTCAATGTCAGCCAGCACCTCGATGAACTCCTCGTGGGTATGGGGGATGTCCCGCAGCAGCTCGTTGTTGAAACGAAGGATGCGGGTCCTGTGCTCGTCAGCGTCCCTTTCGCCATCTGTTCGGATGTGGTCAGCGAGTTCCTGCCTTACCGTGTTGAGGTCACGGAGGACTTCTGCGTTGATGGCCCGGCCAATAGCTTTAGCTATATAGGACCAGGGCTTGATCTCAACGGGGGCGATCTGCACGATGGACATAGCGACCAGGAGCACCCCGCCCCCGCTCAAAAGTATGTCTTGGATGCTCATGCTTTCCTCCAATGTCAGATTTGGGGGGAGGTGGATCTCTCCACCTCCCCCCTCGCCTGGGACTTAGATGGTGACCTCCAGGGCCTCCAGGATCTCCTCAACCTGAGTACGGATGAGGGTAGGGACCTGCTCCAGGGTCTTCAGGCCCTTCACGATCAGGGTAGCGTACACGACCGCCATGACATTCACCTCCTTTCGCAGCAGCAATCTAAGCAAAAACTCACGGAGGATGCTCATACCGCTTCCTCCGTGAGAAGTGCTTCCACTTCAGCTCTCAGGTTCTCGGGGACATCCTCGATGGTCTTCAGTCCCTTCCTGATGAGATCCGCATATACCTTGGCCATTCTTTACACCTCCCCGGCGCTGGCCACCATGATGACCTGCTCATACACATCGCAGAGCGCAAGCTGGGTGTCGGTGACCTGGGTTTCCAGGGAGGACACCTTCGCCTGCAGCTCCTCGTTCTCTTTCTGGAGCTCCGCCCGGCTCTTCTGGGTGCGAAGCTCGGCCACACTGTCTTTTCTCCACTTCACTGCCATTACTGGAACCCTCCCTGAATCGAACTGATGTAGCCGCCGATGCCGCTGGAGCCCCGGGAAGCGATCACCTTGAAGTTGAAGGCAAACCCGTTCTGAGCGGACTGGTTCTCGAACAGGTAGTTGCTGCCGTTCTTAACTTCGGCGGTGGCGTCCTCCCAGACCGGCTCGGTATCGTTGGCGTTGTTGGTCAGGAGCACCTGGTAGTTGGCGTCCGACGGGATGTCGCCGCTCACGGACAGGGCCGCAATCGTGATTTGGGCGTCCGCCTCCATGGCCTCGGCCAGGGTGATGGAGAGCGCCGTCACCGACTTCGTAAAGAGCAGCGTGTGTTCCACCGACTTGCCGCCGGCGTCCGTGGCCTTCATCTTCATGGTGTGCTGGCCATTCAGGAGCTGCTGGAAGTAGGCGCCCGTCACCTGGAACTGGTTCGTCGCCTCCAGCGTGGCGTCGAAGGTCCGCTTGGTGGTGCCATCCATGCTCTCGACCACGGAAACGGCGTCTCCGTCGGCATCATCCACCGAGTAGCTGATGGAGAATCCGGCGGACTTCGTGCCGAGGTTGGAGCCGCTGGCCTGGTCACAGGTGATGGTGGGCGCCGTGTTGTTGTCCACGGTCCGGGTCTCGCT
>ENA-OURS01002866-OURS01002866.1-human-gut-metagenome-genome-assembly--contig:-NODE-2866-length-11558-cov-2.383117_pt1 | contig 11558 bp, 10 predicted proteins | sample MGYA00242109_ERZ509010 | MGnify/ENA primary metagenome ERZ509010 (study PRJEB26280, sample SAMEA2338774) | human gut metagenome | biome: human gut; feature: human-associated habitat; material: faeces... | reverse complement strand
CTAATGCTATTTCTTCTTTTGATACCTTTAAAATTTCCGCTATTTGCTCTACCTTTAATTCTTCTCCATTCTTATCCATTGCTTCTTTTTGAATTTGATTTATTTTTACAGCCAATTCTTTTATGCTTCTACTTACTTTTATTCGTCCGTCATCTCGTATATATCTTTTTATTTCTCCTATTATAAAAGGAACAGCATATGTAGATAGCTGAACATTGTAATTTGTGTCAAATTTCTTTATAGACTTAACCAATCCCATTGCTCCAATTTGATTTAAATCTTCTATCTCATATCCTCTTCCTACAAACCTTTTTGCTATGTTATAGACAAGCCCCATATTGTTTTTTACGAGGCTTTCTAGCACTTCTGTGTTTCCCTGCTGAGCCTTTATGATATTTTCATATGTACTTTCCAGCATTCTGAAACCTTCCTTTATTCTTGTGTTCGCATTCTTTTTATATACTATTTACTAACTTTTTCTATATCTTCTACTTCATTTTTATCTTCTCTAGCAGTCATTATGTATTTTCTCATAGTTACTTTTGTTCCCATATCTGGAATAGATTCAACTTTTAGCTCGTCCATAAAGCTTTCCATTATTGTGAACCCCATTCCCGACCTTTCCAAATTAGCCTTTGTTGTATATAACGGCTTTTTAGCCAATTCGATATCTTCTATTCCTTTTCCCGAATCTGATATTTGTATTTCTACACAATTATCTTTTAATTTACACTCTACCTTAACAATTCCTTCAGAATTTTCGTACCCATGTATTATAGAATTTGTTACAGCTTCAGATACAGCCGTTTTTATGTCTGCAAGTTCTTCTATTGTTGGGTCAAGCTGTGATGCAAACGCAGCCACTGTTATACGTGCAAATGCTTCATTAGAAGATTTGCTTACAAACTCCAATTTCATTTCATTATCATAAATTCCAACCATTTTAGCCTCCATCTAACCAACATTTTCTTCATTATTTTTTATTAATGGTATAATCTTTAATATTCCACTAATTTCAAAAACTTTTTCAACTTGCTTATTCACATTCATAAGTTCTAGCTGTCCACCAAGCATCTTAATAACCTTGTATCTTCCTAGCAACATTCCTATTCCTGCACTGTCCATGAAAGCAACGTTACTAAAATCAAATATAACTTTTCTAGGCAAAAATCGCGTAATTTCATTGTCAATCTTCCTCCTTAATTTTTCTGTTGTGTGTTCATCAATCTCTTCTGCTATTTTTAAAGTTAATTGCTTGTCCTTTGGCACATAAATACATTCCAATATTTTTTCCCCCTTTTTAGCACACATTATTAGTTTTGTGTTCTGTTTTTTGTTTTATACAAGCATACTACATATTCCATAAATTTCCAATAGCAAAATTTGACTAGTTTTATCGATTTATAAGAAGTTTTCGACATTTTTCCCTTCTGAGCCATTCCATATTAAGCAACAAAAATCAGCACCCATATTCTGAATGCTGATTTTTTATTATTTTATTTTTGTTTTTATTGTTTCTATAGCTTTTTTCACTTGTGCGTCTTTATCAAATTCTGTTTCGTATTTTCCTTCTGCATTTTTCGTTAAATCTACTTCAACATCTGGAGTAATACCCTCTTTATTTATTTTGTTATGGTTTGGTGTGTAATATTCTTCTGTTGTTATTTTTAATCCACTTCCATCTGATAAACTATATAGTGTCTGAATTACACCTTTTCCATAGGTTTTCATTCCTACTATTGTTGTATTTGGATATTTGTCTTTCAATGCTCCTGCTAATATTTCTGATGCACTTGCTGTACCTTCATTTACAAGTATGACTACTGGAATATCTGTTATAATTGCATCATTCTTAGATACTGTTAATTGTTCATTTGCTATTTTTGATTTGGTTATAAGAATTGTCTCATCTTTCTTTAAGAATAAGTCTGCAATTCCTGTTGCTTCACTAACTATTCCTCCGCCATTGCTTCTTAAATCTATTATTATTCCCTTTGCACCTTTATTAACTAGCTCTGTTACTTGTTTTTTGAATGACTCTGCAACACCGCTATCAAATGAATCTACTTGAAGATATGCGATATTGTTTTCTACCATTTTTGAAGAAACATGCTCTACTGTAATTTTCTTTCTTGTTACAGTTAAATCAATTTCTTTTCCATCTCTTAAAACTGTTACCTTTGCTGATGTTCCTTCTTCGCCTTTTAGTACTTTTATTGCATCATCCATTGTCTCTCCTGTATAAGCAACATCATTTACTTTTTCTATTATATCACCTGCTTGCATTCCTGCCTCTAGAGCTGGTGAGCCATTCATAGTACCTACAACAAGTATGGTATTTGTTGTCTTATCATTTGTTAAATATATACCTATTCCAACATATTGGCTACTTGTTTCTTCTGTAAACTCAGTCATTTCTTCTTTAGGTAAATATTCTGTGTATGGATCTCCTAAACCTTCAACAAAGCCTTTTATTGCTCCTTCTACCATTTTTTCTTCATCAACTTCACCAATGTACTTTTGCTTTATCATTGTTTTAAAAGTCTCTAACGTTTTTACTAAGTCAGTAGTACTAATTGAGCTTGTTCCGTCTGTATTTGTTTTAATTCCTATACTACCATAAGATGTTACAAATTTATTATACATTATCATCGTTGTTAGCATGAACGTAATAGTTGCTGTCAAAATAACAAGCATAATAATTTTATAAATATTCTGTCTTTTTATTCTTTTATCTTCCATTTTTATGTCCTTTCTTCTTAAGCCAATTATGATAAACATTGGCTATTTGTATTATACTTTATAAATACTAATTTTATTACATTTTTTAATTTTTACATTAATAGTCTAACTTCTTAAGTATCATTAATAGTTTGATTATTATTTACATTCCCATTTTCAATTGTATTATTAGTTTCATCATTTGCATTATCACCTTGCAAATATGGAATCGGATCTACTGCTACCCCAAATTTTCTTACTTCAAAGTGTAAGTGTGGACCAGTTGAATTTCCGGTTGAACCAACAGCCATTATTACATCGCCTTGTTTTACAGTTGCACCAAGTTCTGTATATATTTCTTGCCCGTGTCCATATAAAGTTACTATTCCATCTCCATGGTTTATCATTACACAGTTACCATATCCACTCATTACACCCGCATATGTTACAATTCCATCTGCTGCTGCAATAACTGGAGCTCCATAGCCTGCATTTCCAATGTCTATACCATCATGGTATCTATACACTCCTTGTATTGGGTGTAATCTGTTTCCATATGGAGATGTTATATATGTTCCATCTACTGCTATTGGCCATAACATTACTCCACCTTTGTATTGTATTGCTAAGGCTCCACTCCAATTTATAGCTGCTTGAATTTGATTTTCTAAATCTTCTTGCTCTTTTTTATATTGCTCTATTTGTTCATATAAATTCTTTTCTTCTTCACTTAATTTTGATGCATAACTTACTTGCAAAGTTTTCTGGTTTTCCATTAATATTTGCATTTGCCCTTGTTTTGCCTTTGCAACTCTTAAATCTGTTTTTTTCTTTTCTTGTTCTGCTTTTTTTACTTCTATGTTCTGTTTTTGTTCATCTAATTCATTTAATAAGTTACTGTCAAATTCTATAATTTGTTCTAACATATAATAATTAGATAAGAAATCGAATAAATTTTTAGATGACAACAATACATCTAAATAAGTAGTTTCACCACCTTCATATAGTGCTACTACTCTCTTTTTTAGTAAATTTTCTTTTCTCGCATATTCTTGTTCAGTTTTTGTTAAGTCATTTTGTGTTGAAGAAATTTCTGCTTCTAATGATGCTATTTGTGATTGTAATTCATTATATTTATTTTGATAATCGTTTATCGAATCATCTAGTTCTTGCACCTTCTGCATTGAAGCAGAAATTTCACTTTTTACATATTCAAGTCTAGAATTTGATTCATTTAGTTTATTATCTACCTCTGTTTTCTGTTCAAATAGAGTTTTATTAGTTGCTTCACTATTGGTTTCTCCATCTATTATTTCATTTTGTGAAACCTCATTAGCAGAAAAAACATTTATGGAGAAGCATACTAAAATTAAACAAATGGTAATTAGTGTTAGTATTTTCTTCTTCATAAATGTTCCCTCCTTTTATGTATTTAATTTATTGTTAATCTACTATTGTGTATCCACCAGGCAAATAATCTAATGGGTCTTTCCAGTTGTTTCCGAAGAAGTCTCCTATTGACGTTGCCTTTCTTATTTCAAAATGTAAGTGAGGTGCAACACCACCAGTGTTTCCAGAGTACCCAATTAATTGTCCTTGTGATACTTTTTGCCCTGTACTTACTACTTTTGAATTCATGTGTGCATATAATGAGCAATATCCATTTCCATGATAAATAATCAAGTAATTTCCATAACCTGCACTTGATGATGAACCTGCTTGATATGCACTATATATTACTGTTCCAGATGCTGCTGCTATAACTCTTTTTCCTATTTCAGCATTTGTTCCAATGTCTATACCCTTGTGCCATCTGCCCCATCTGTATTTCATTCTAGAAGTTACTCTTCTTGGTGAATAATCTAATGGCCATGCAAAAGTTCCATCAAAGCTACTTCCATTTCCACCATTTGTTGCATTATTTTTTTTCTCTTGTTCTTGAGCTTTTCTCAAAGCCTCTGCAATTGCATCATCAATCTCTTTTAACTTAGCATTATAGGCATCTAACTCTGCTTGTTTTGCCTTTTCATCAGCTGATAGTTTATTAATTTCTGATTGTTTTTTCTCTTGCAATGCAGATAGCTGAGCTCTTTTAACTTCTTGATCTGCTTTTACTGATATAACTTTTGCCTTATCTTCTTCTAAATTATCTTTATCTTTTTGCAATTGTTCCTTCTTGGCTTCCAATTCATCAATCAAAGCCGAGTCAGTTTCAACAATTTGTTGTATCATCGAATAGTTAGATAAGAAATCTAGTATATTTTCCGAATTAAACAGTACGTCTAAATATGAAGTTTCTCCAATTTCGTATAAAGCAACCATTCTCTCTTTTAATAGATTATCTGTCTTTTCAATTTCTGCTTCTTCATCTTCAATCTCTTTTTGTTTCTCATCTATTGTATCATTTAGCTCATCTATTTGTGCTGCTAATGTGTCTAATTGCTTTTGTGCTTCTGTAACTTGTGTAGTAATTTTTTGCAATTCTGTTTCTGCTTCATCTTTGTCGTCAGATATGTCGTTTAACGCATTTTTAGCTTCATTTATCTTGTTTTGCACATCACTCTTATCGTCCGTAAGAGATGCATATGACTTTACTACTATTGATGATATTAGCATAAGTACTGTTAAAGCTGACAGTACAGTTAATAACATTCTTTTTTTCATAGTTTTTCTCCTTTATACCTGTAAGTATTTTCTCATTGAAATAGAACTTCCTAATGCACCAATTCCTATTCCTAATACCATATACACAATAACTAATAATGTTGTCATATCTGTAAATGATAGAAGTTTTATTCCCATTGTACTTATTATTGAGTTTGCTGCTGCATTTGTAATTAAGCTATATGCAATTCCAAGAACTAGTATTGAAAGTAATGCTGCAACAATACCAATTATTATACCTTCAATTACGAATGGCCATCTAATGAAGCTGTCTGTTGCTCCAACATATTTCATAATTGATATTTCTTTTCTTCTTGCATGTACTGTAAGCTTTATTGTATTTGATATTATAAATATTGAAATAATAATTAAAATTACAAGTATTACTCCTGTTATTATCCTAATTCCATTTGCTAGATTAATTAATGTAGTTATTGTTTCATCACTACTTGTTATTTTCTTTATTACCTTTTCGGTGTCAGGCTTATCTTTATCATACTCATCTATCTTTTGTTTTACTTCATTATTTTTAGTTAAGTCTGTTAATGTTACAACATAAGATGCTGGAAATATATTATTCTCATCATATCCAGATAATAAATCTTCCCTATCTTTAAACTGACTTTTTAATTGATTTAACGCATCTTCTTTTGACTTATATTCTACTGTATTTATACCATCAATATTTCTTATGTAATCTTCTAGCGCTTTTGTTTGATCTTCTGAAATATCATAAAGGAATACTTCTATTCCTTGTTCACTTTCTATTTGTTTCATTATACTGTTAATATTTTGAGTTATTACGAAAAATACTCCAAATATTAACATTGTAAGACTCATTATAATTATTGAAGCACTCGTTGATTTTTTATTTTTAAAAACATTCCTTATTCCTTCTCCTAATAGATAAGTTATAACATTATATCTCACAATTCATACCCACCTTTTTCATCATCTTTTACTATAGAGCCTTTACGAATATGAATAACTCTCTTATTCATTTGGTCTACAATATCCTTTGCATGAGTTGCAACAACTACTGTTGTTCCTCTTAAATTAATATCATTTAAAAGAGTCATAATATCCCAAGCTGTGTCTGGATCTAAGTTTCCTGTAGGCTCGTCAGCAATTAACATTGAAGGATTGTTAACTAAAGCTCTAGCAAGTGCTACTCTTTGTTGCTCTCCTCCTGATAATTCGTTTGGATACATTTTAGCTTTTGCACTTAATCCAACCAATGATAATACCATTGGTACCTGTCTTCTAATGTGTCTTGGTGTAGCTTTTACAATATACATAGCAAAAGCTACATTTTCATAAACAGTTTTGTCTGGTAATAATCTGAAGTCTTGAAATACAACTCCCATACTTCTTCTTAAGTATGGAATCCTGTTTGGTTTTAAAAATGTAGTATCTTTTCCATTTATTATAATATTTCCTGATGTAGGTTCTTCTTCTTTTAATATTAATTTTATTAATGTTGATTTTCCTGAGCCTGAAGCACCAACAAGGAATGCAAATTCACCTTTTTCTATAACAAAATTGGCATTTTTTACAGCTTCTGTTCCTGTTTCGTATTTTTTGCAAACATTTCTAAATTCTATCATCTTAATTGCTCCTTAATTCGATATATTTTTATTTATATCTACAAGATATAATAACAATAAATAAGATTTATTGCAATAGGGTACATAAAAATTTACATCAATTATTTTCTGTAACAGCATTTATAATAGCACTTTTATCAATTTGGAAATATTTTAATAAATCATCTGCTTTACCAGACTTTCCAAACTCATCTTTTATACCCATTCTATATACTTTTGTAGGATAATTTTCTGCTAATACTTCGCATACAGCAGAGCCTAATCCACCTATTATATTATGGTCTTCTACAGTTATAAGTTTCTTTGTTTCTTTTGCCGCTTTTATAATGATATCCTTGTCTATTGGCTTTATTGTATGCATATCTATAACTCGTACATTTATCCCCATATTTTTTAATTCTTCCATTGCTTCTATAGCTTCTGATACTACAACTCCTGTAGCTATTATTGTAGCATCTGTTCCGTCTCCTATTTGGACTCCTTTACCTATTTCAAATTTTTCATCTTCGTATATTTTTGGTGTTGCTAATCTACATAGTCTTAAATATACAGGTCCTTCAAATTTAGCAATTTCATTTACTGCCCATCTTGTTTGTGTATCATCTGATGTACATATAACAGTCATGTTTGGAATCGTTCTCATTAGAGATATATCTTCTATCATTTGATGTGTAGCTCCATCTTCTCCTACTGTTATTCCCGCATGAGTGGCACAAATCTTAACATTTAATTTTGGATAACAAATACTGTTTCTTATTTGGTCATATGCTCTTCCAGCAGCAAACATAGCAAATGTGCTTGCAAATGGAATCTTACCACATGTAGCAAGTCCAGCTGCAGTTCCTATCATATTTTGCTCTGCTATTCCCATATCGAAAAACCTGTCTGGAAATTTTTTAGCAAAAATACTCGTTTTGGTTGCAGCTGATAAATCAGCGTCTAATACAACTACTTTATTATTTTTCTCTCCTAAATTTGCTAATTCTTCTCCATAACTTTGTCTTGTCGCCTTTTTTTCCTCCTTATTCATCAGCTTCGCCTCCTAACTCTGTTAATGCCAACTTATATTCTTCTTCGTTTGGTGCTTTTCCGTGCCAACCAACATTATCTTCCATAAAAGAAACTCCCTTACCTTTTATTGTTTTTGCAATAATCGCTGTAGGCATTCCTTTTATTTGTTTTGCTTTATTTAAAGCTTCTTCTATTTCTTTAGTGTCATTACCATTTATATTTATTACATAAAATCCAAAACTTTCTAATTTTTTATCTATAGGATATGGATTTATTATTTTGTCTATAGTTCCATCAATTTGTAGATTATTATTATCTACAAATATGCATAAATTATCTAATTTATATCTTGCTGAAGCCATTGCTGCTTCCCATACTTGTCCTTCCTCTATTTCTCCATCACCTAATATTGCATAAACCCTATAATCCTTATTATCTAATTTTCCTGCTATCGCCATTCCATTAGCTGCTGATAACCCTTGACCTAATGAACCTGTAGACATATCCACTCCTGGTATTTTCTTCATATCTGGATGTCCTTGAAGAATTGAATTTATATTTCTAAAGTTCTTTAATTCATCCATACTAAAAAAACCTTTTAAAGCTAAAGTGGCATATAGCGCTGGAGAGCAATGACCTTTAGACAATACAAATCTATCTCTATTTTCATCTTTTGGATTTTTAGGATCTATTTTCATTTCTTTAAAATAAAGTACTGCCAATATATCTGCTATAGATAAAGAACCTCCTGGATGCCCAGATTGAGCATAATATACTTCTTTTACAGTATTAATCCTTATTTTATTTGCTATTTCTTCTAAATTATTTTCCATACTATCTCCTCACACTCACAAAATTTTATGGCTTTATTTACAAATGGGCAATAAGATAGAATTAACTTATTGCCCCCTTTTTTCTTTATTTAATTTTTATATCTCTATATCTTCTATAATTAAAATATGAAATAATAAATATACCTATAACTACTGGTAATACCCATCTCGCCATATCTGTTCCTGTCTTAGGCAAAAGTTCATCTGCTAATGTCTTATTCACTGTCCCATTATAGTAATACGCAGAATTATTATTTGAATTATTATTACTATTAGTTGTACCTGTTCCAGAATTTGAATTACTATTGGTATTTGGATTATTCGTATTTGTGTTAGTATTTTGGTTGTTATTACCTGTGTTTGTATTAGTATTTTGATTATTGTTACCAGCATCTGTATTTGTATTCTGATTGTTATTATTTACATTAGAATTTTGGTTTTCATTACCAGTATTTGTGTTTGCATTCTGATTGTTATTATTCGTGTTTGTATTGTCATTATTATTATTTGTATTTGGTTGTTCTGGCTTGCTTGAAGCTTCCTTTGTTGTTATCGCCTTAACACATAAGTTAGATTGTTTAAAAGTGGTATCATCTAATTGTAATGTAGTAAAGTCATCCCAAGATTGTAAACTATCTAAAGATATATAACTCTCTCCTGGGTTTGCACTTACATTATCAAACATTGTTGGCGCTGTAGTTAATTTACTATCCGCATAATTGCATTCAATACCGATATTAAATTGTTCTGTAGCAGTTAATTTTACCACAACTGCAAATTTTTCTCCAGTTATCTTTACTGGATTTTTTAGCTTTAAAGTGTTATAGGTCGCATCTAATGTTGATGAATCTACTTCAACTTTCTGTAGCTTAGCTGAATCTAAACTAGAATCTGCTGGATTAACATATACTTCTGCTGTAACATTTCCGCTTGTAGCAACTTGTACTTGATCTATATATTCATCCTCATTACCTTCTTTAGTGAATACATTAGCCATACCAATTGCCCCTTGTGGATTGACTGTTAAATATATTGTTGCACCATAAAAATCATTTTGATAAATGTTTTGGTCATCTGAAATATCTTCTGTTCCCATTACACCAGTCAAATTTTTTTCTATATTAACATCATCGTATGATACATATGTATATCCATCAGCAAAACTTTCTGTTCCATATGAGTTTAAACAAATATATGCTCCTGGATTCTTTGGCTTATTTTCTGGATTAAAATTATCTACAGAATAATTATCATCCCACCCTACTATTGTAATTGCATGGTCTATGTTATAAAAATTATTATCACAGAAATATGCTGCTGAATGCATTGGATCTTCTGGATTGCTATAATAATTTTTATTATTTCCAACTGTTGTTGCAGCTAAAGCACCATATTTCATAATATATTGTTTTATATCATTTCTTATTAATGTAACTTCTTCATCTGTATATTCTTTATAAGAATCATCTCTATATGTTACATTTCCTTCATCGTCTATATATTTATTTATATTTGGAAATACTTTCGCGTCTGTTACTCTTAAAACAGCTTCTTTATCTTGAATTTCTGACAAATTTATTTTATCTTCATTATCTTCAAAAGGCATATCTTCTTCCAGAACTGCTCCTGTTCCATTTGTAAGATATCCTAATGCCATTGTTGAATTACCACCAGTTCCAACTTCTCTACTATATCCTATTGGATTCTTTCCATCCAAAAAAGTCTCTGAAGTAGCATAATCCATATGTCTTGCAGAATATCTTGGTATAACTGCTTTTTGTTCAGATAATGCTAAATATGACTCTAGCACACTTGTCATAGAAAAAGCCCAACACTCTCCTGTAGTTCCTTGATGCTTTACAGGAACATTAATATCTTCTGTTAAACTATATTTGGTTGGAATTGAAGCTTTTGCAAATAAGTTCTGAACTCCAAATAAAAAAGAATTAGCGTTATTCTTATCTTCTTCATTAATATTTGTTGATGTAGCCATTGGCATAATTACATTATCTTTTTCTTCTTCTGAAAGCTTGTTCCAGTTTTTAAAATCTTCTGATAAATTTATCGAAATAGTAGATTTCTTTTCATCTGTTGTTGCGAAAGATATATTACTTAATTCGAAAACTATTGTAATAATAATTAGTATTGGTATAAGTTTTATTATTTTTTTCATAACCGCATTCTCCCCTTATATTTATATAATAACATATAAGCCTCTTGTTTTATATAACATGTTTTTTTCTTTTTAATTACAGCTTTATTACAAACTCTTTACTATCTTTCAAGTCAATTTTTCTATATTGTACGTTACATGAGTCTAATAATTTCTTGGACGCTATTGTTTCGTCAGTATCTGCGTATTTATCTGATAAATAAACTACTTCTTTTATTCCAGCTTGAATAATCTCTTTTGCGCATTCATTGCAAGGAAACAAATCCACATATATCTTAGAATTTTCTAAGTCTTTTCTTGATCCTCTATAATTTAATATAGCATTTCTTTCTGCATGTACAACATATAAATATTTTGTCTCTAATGGATTTCCTTCCCTTCCCCATGGGAATTTTTCATCATTAAATCCATTTGGAGCTCCATTATATCCTATTGATAAAATTCTGTTATCATTACTTACTATACAAGCTCCTACTTGAGTATGTGGGTCTTTACTCCTCATTGCTGATAATTTTGCTACTGCCATAAAATACTCATCCCAACTTAAAT
>ENA-OURS01002860-OURS01002860.1-human-gut-metagenome-genome-assembly--contig:-NODE-2860-length-11580-cov-4.908807_pt1 | contig 11580 bp, 12 predicted proteins | sample MGYA00242109_ERZ509010 | MGnify/ENA primary metagenome ERZ509010 (study PRJEB26280, sample SAMEA2338774) | human gut metagenome | biome: human gut; feature: human-associated habitat; material: faeces... | reverse complement strand
GGGCCGCCGCAAAAGCGCCCGCCGGGCGCTTAAAGGTGCTGCCGGCGCTGGGCTTGTCCAGCGGCTGTTTGTCGATGCGCTTCTGCATCAGCTCGTTCATCCGGGCCTTGATGGCATCCGGGTCGCCTTTTTCCAGGTGGAACACTGCGCCAAGGATGCAGGCATCATTCTCTTCAAACGCGCTGTGCCGGTAGGAAAAGTCCAGCTCGGACGCTTCACTGTCCACCCAGCGGCCGTCGGCGGTGAGATAGCTGACGGCTTCCAGCACATCCTTCATTTCGCCGCCGTAAGCACCGGCGTTCATGTAGACGGCACCGCCCACCGTGCCGGGGATGCCATAGGCAAATTCCAGCCCGGTGTAGCCGTGCTGGAGGGCAAATTTGCACAGCTCGGAAAGTTTCAGACCTGCCGGTGCCGAAATATAATCGCCGTCGGCATTTTGATAAATCGACAGTCCCATTCCCGCTGCTTCGGCAGAAACATCAATGACTGCTCCTCGAAAGCCCTCATCCGCAAACAGGATGTTGCTGCCATTGCCCAGCAGGTAATAGCGGATCTCCGCCTGTTTGCAGAACTGAACGGTCTGACAAAGCTGATCTTCATCCCGCGGCATCACAAACAGGTCGGCCGGGCCGCCAATGCGGAAAGTGCAGTGTGCCGAGAGCGGCTCGTTTTCTTTATAAAGGATTCCAGCCGCCTGCAGCTGCTGCTTGAGTTGTTCCATGGTGCGTGCTCCTTTAGTCCAGTTTATCGTCCAGACCCAGACGGATCAGCAGCTCCTTGGCCGCATTGTAACCCATCTTTTTCTGGCGGTTGTTGATGGCCGCGGTTTCCAGCACCACAGCAAGGTTGCGTCCGGGCGAGACCGGAATGCTGGTGCTGGGAATGCTGACGCCCAGAATGTCGTAATATTCGTTTTCCAGACCCGTACGCTGGTAATTCTTGGTAGGGTCCCAGGCTTCCAGCTGGACCACCAGGTCCAGGCTCTCGCTCAGCTTGACTGCACCCACACCGAACACCCGGGCCACATTGACGATGCCAATGCCGCGCAGCTCAATGAAGTGGCGGATATTCTCCGGAGCGGTGCCCATGATCTGCCGGTTGGAAACCTTGCGCAACTCTACCGCATCGTCGGCCACCAGACGGTGCCCGCGCTTGACCAGCTCAATGGCCAGCTCGCTCTTGCCGATGCCGCTGTCGCCCAGGATCAGGATGCCCTCGCCGTACACCTCCACCAGCACGCCGTGCCGGGTGATGCGGGGCGCCAGCTCCAGGTTCAGCACGCTGATCAGACTGCCCATCAGGGTGCAGGTCGTCTCGTTGGAGCGCAGCAGCGCCACGCTGTGCTTTTTGGCCAGCTCCAGCATCTCCGGGAACGGTTCCAACTCTTCGCTGCGGCCCACGATAACGGCCGGCGGCTGCTGGCGGAACAGCTGTTCCAGCGCCTCGTAGCGCTTTTCGGCCGAGAGCCCGGACAGAAAATTCATCTCTGCCAGACCCATGATCTGCAGACGGAGTTTATCAAAATAGTCATAGTATCCGGCCAGAAACAGACCCGGACGGTTGACCTCTGCGATCTCAACATTGATCTGGTCCAGTTCTTTGGGGGTATAGACCACCTCCAGGCTGACGCGCTCGGTCAGCGTTTTGAGCGAGACGTTGAACGTACCCATCCTTGTTCCTCCTGTGTTCTTGTGCCCGGCTGTGCGCCGGCAGCGGCACAATATATTCCTCCTTATATTATAATCGAGACGATTCCAGATTACAATCACTCTTTTCGGAAAAGTTCCTGACAATTTCCCGGGTCCTGAACTTCCACCCGAAAAAGCAAAGCACCCCATCTGCCGTACAAATTTTACCGTGTACCGCAGATGAGGTGCTTTTCCCTGCCTTGTTTTTTATCTTTTGAAAATATATTTTAGCAAGGCTATGACCACAAGGATTGGAAGGCCAAAAATAACAAGGATCATAATTAATTCGTTCGGGGTCATGATTTTGCTCCTCTCTGCGCTTGAAATTCTTCCAAGGATAAGCAAGGCTCATCCACTTATACAGCAATTATATAACGTTTTGTTTTATATGTCAATATAACAATTCGTTATGCGCTATATTCCCATTATCGCAAGATTAGAAGTCAGCGTAGCTGCAACGGCATAGTTGCGATACACAAACCAACGTTGTTGCTATTGCATTAAAAAGTTGGTTTGCTAGAAAGTTCTCCAGGATGAGAGGTGTTTGCCAATGTATCAACGCATCCGCGATCTGCGCGAAGACCGGGATCTGATGCAAAAAGACCTTGCAGCATATCTGAAATGCACACAGGTTTGTTATTCCAATTACGAAACTGGAAAGCGTGATATCCCGACCGATGTGCTCAAGGCGCTTTCCCTATACTATGATACAAGTGTTGACTATATCCTTGGTTTGACCGACGAACCAAAGCCTTATCCAAAACCGACCCGATAACACAGTCTGGCAGGAACGACCTGCTATGCTGTGTTTTTTTGTGCCCCGTGCACAAGATTTTTACATTTTTCTTACTTTACATGAGTTTTACATTCCGCAGATTTCAAATTTTACATTGCCGCCCTATACTGAGATCAGGAAGAAAACACGTCAAATCAAAGTGAGGAAAATCCTTATGACTATTTTCAATGTCTTTTCTCTGCTGGGCGGCCTGGCCCTGTTCCTGTTCGGCATGGACATCATGGGCAAGGCGCTGGAAAAGCAGGCCGGCGGCCAGCTGCAGAAGATTCTGAGCAAGCTGACCGACAGCCCGCTCAAAGGTTTCTTTCTGGGTCTGTGCGTAACGGCCATCATCCAGAGCTCCAGCGCCACCACCGTCATGGTGGTCGGTTTTGTCAACAGCGGCATCATGGAGCTGCATCAGGCCATCGGCGTGATCATGGGCAGCAACGTGGGCACCACCGTCACCAGCTGGATCCTGAGCCTTTCGGGTCTGCAGGGCGACAGTGTGCTGATCAAGATGCTCAAACCCACTTCTTTCAGTCCTTTGCTTGCATTTATCGGCATTTTGCTGTATATGTGTAAGAGTGAGAAGAAAAAAGGTGTGGGCACCATCCTCATCGGCTTTGCCGTGCTGATGACCGGCATGACCACCATGTCCAACGCAGTGCTGCCGCTGCAGGGCGAAGAGTGGTTCACCAGCCTGTTCGTCCGCTTCTCCAACCCCATCCTTGGTGTGCTGGTGGGCGCACTGGTCACCGGCATCATCCAGAGTTCCAGCGCTAGCGTGGGCATTCTGCAGGCACTGAGCGCCACCGGCGTGATCACCTACGGCAGTGCCATCCCAATCATCATGGGCCAGAACATCGGCACCTGTGTCACAGCGCTGATCTCCTCGGTGGGTGCCACCAAGAATGCCCGCCGGGCCGCCATGGTGCACCTGTACTTCAACATCATCGGCGTGACCATCTTCCTGTTTGGTTTCTACGGTCTGAACGCCGTGTGCCACTTTGCCTTTGTGGATTCCACCATTGAAGCCTGGGGCATCGCCGTGGTGCACTCCGCCTTCAACATCCTGGCCACCCTCATCCTGCTGCCTTTTGCCAACGGGCTGGAAAAGCTGGCCATCCTCACCATCCCGGATTCCCCGGAAAAAGAGAGCTTTGCCCTGCTGGATGAGCGTCTGCTGAACACCCCGGCTGTGGCCGTGGAGCGCGCCCGCAGCGCCACCGCTGACATGGCAGAGCTGGCCCGCGTGGGCGTGGTGCAGGCCATGAGCCTGACCCACCAGTGGAACGACGAGCTGGCCCAGAAGGTGCGTGACGAGGAAAGCACCGTGGACCGTTATGAGGACGCTCTGGGCACCTACCTTGTCAAGCTGTCCGGCCGCGAGCTGAGCCACGCCGACAGCCAGAGCGTGAATACCCTGCTGCACACCATCAGCGATTTCGAGCGCATCAGTGACCACTCGGTCAACCTGCTGGAATCCGCAGAGGAAATGCACCAGAAGAACATTGAATTTTCCAAGGACGCACAAGAGGAGCTGCAGGTGCTGGAAGATGCCGTGCAGGATATCCTGAGCCGCACCACCGACGCCTTCCGCAAGGGAGACCTGCACCTGGCCAGCAAGGTAGAGCCGCTGGAAGCTGTGGTCAACGAGCTGGTGCGTGCCATCAAGGCACACCACATCGCCCGCCTGCAGACCGGCAGCTGCTCCATTGAGTACGGCTTTGTGCTGGACGATCTGCTGACCAACTACGAGCGTGTGTGCGACCACTGCAGCAATGTGGCTGTTGCCCAGATCGAGGTAGCACAGGACAGTTTTGACACCCACGCTTACCTCAACGATCTGCGCCATGGCAAAGATACCAAGGAGAGCGAAGAATTTCATCGTCGACTGGACAAATACCGGGAGCGGTATCTCTTCCCGGACAATCAATCTGCGGAGGAATTTGACAAATGATCTATATCGTAGAAGATGATGACGCCATCCGTGAGCTGGAGCAGTATGCCCTGCAGTCCAACGGTTATGAAGTGGCCAGCTTTGCCAGTTCCGAACCGTTCTGGCAGGCCATGCGCACCGAAGCCCCGGAGCTTGTGATCCTGGACGTGATGCTGCCCGGCGAGGATGGGTTCTCCATCCTGAAAAAGCTGCGCAACACCCCTTCCCTGCACCGGCTGCCCATCATTATGGTCACGGCCAAATCCAGCGAGCTGGACACCGTGCGCGGGCTGGACTGCGGTGCCGACGACTACATTTCCAAGCCGTTCGGCATCATGGAGTTCCTCAGCCGGGTGCGTGCTTCTCTGCGCCGGGCGGCTCCGGAGGAACGGCCCAATGTGCTCAGCTTCCATGAGATCCTGCTGGACAATGCACGTCACAGCGTGACGGTGAACAACCAGCCTGTCGAACTGACCTACAAAGAATACAGCCTGCTGCGCCTTCTGCTGGAGAACACCAACCTTGTGGTGACCCGCGAGACGATTTTGCAGGTGGTGTGGGGCACCGACATTTCGGTGGAAAGCCGCACCGTGGACATGCACATCCGCACCCTGCGCAAAAAGCTGGGCGATGCCGGACACTACATTGGCACCATCCGCAAGGTGGGCTACAAGCTGGCCGATGACGAGGAGGCTGGAGACGAATGAAGCCGCACAGCATGGAAGAAAAAATCAGCTACCGGCTGTTCCTCATGGGCTTTCTGGGGCTGCTGTTCACCGCAGCACTGTGCATCTTTGTCTTTCACCGGGCTTTTACCGCCCAGGCCTGGGATGACCTGGAAAAAGAGAGCGATCTCATCCGTGCCGGGTATGACCTGACCAGCGAGCCGCAGCAGCTTTCTTTCTTTGTGACCGGCGACCTGCGCATTACGCTGATCTCTCCGGACGGCGACGTGATCTTTGAGTCTGCCACTGATCAGCCCATGGAGAACCATCTTACCCGTCCGGAGATCGTGCAGGCTCTGCAGGGCAGCATCGGCAAGGACATCCGTGATTCCCAGACCATGGGATATGAGACCTATTATTATGCCGTGCAACTGCCCGGCGGCAACATCCTGCGCGTGGCGCAGGACGCCGAAACGGTGTGGTCGGTCTACGACGGAGCCCTGCCGGCCATCGTGCTGAGCTGCGTTGCCCTGATGTTGGCTGCCGCGATCCTATCCACCCTGCTCACCCGCGCCCTTGTGCAGCCGGTGCTGAACATGACCGAGGATCTGGACCACATTCAGGATAAGGTCCCGTACAAGGAACTGATCCCCTTTGCCGAGAGCATCCATGCCGACCGCATCCTGCGGGAAAACAACGAGAAGATGCGGCAGGATTTCACCGCCAATGTGAGCCACGAGCTCAAGACCCCGCTGACCAGCATTTCCGGGTATGCGGAACTGATCGAGACCGGCATCGCCAAGCCAGAGGATGTGTCCGGTTTTGCTCAGAAGATCCATGGCGAAGCCAGCCGGATGATCCAGCTGGTGAACGATATCCTGCAGCTGTCCAGCCTGGACAACGCCTCCGAGACCTCCTCCATGCCGGAAATGGAGGTCGTGGACCTGCTGGACGTGGCCAAGGAGTGTGTGGAGCGTCAGAAGCTGAACGCCCGCCACGCCTACGTCACCCTGACCTATCTGGGCGAGAGCGCACCGGTGCGGGGCAACCGCAATCTGTTGGATGAATTGTGCCAGAACCTGTGTGACAACGCCATCCGCTACAACCACCCCGGCGGCAAGGTGCAGATCGTGACAGCATGCACCCGGGACGGCCATTGCAGCCTGACCGTGACCGACAACGGCATCGGCATCCCGCGCGAGTCGCAGAGCAGTGTGTTCGAGCGCTTCTACCGGGTGGACAAGAGCCGCAGCAAGGCCACCGGCGGCACCGGTCTGGGGCTGGCCATCGTCAAGCACATTGCCCTCATCCACGGGGCCCGCATCAAGCTGGAAAGTCAGGTGGACGTCGGCACGACCATCACGGTCACCTTCCCCACGGCATCCTGATTTTTCAAGCACCCAGAAATACAACGTCTGCCTGCAGCTGCGGGCAGGCGTTTTTTGTTGGGTCAAACCCGTCGGGAGAGCCTGTGCGCAGCAGACTGTGCTCCCGCAGATGCAGCAGGTCTGTCCCCTGCTGCCAGCAGGAACGTACCACCCCAAGGCAAAGCTCTTCCAACTGTTGACACTGTGCCGCATCCGGCTGCGGCGTGCCGTAGGCCGTCTGGCAGTCCAGACGCAGGGTGGCCGTCTGCTTCCGGAGAGCAACTGAGACGGTGCACCGCCGGATGGTTACACGCTTTCCTTGCAGCCAGAAGGTTCGTTTGCCCGGTGTGCCCGTCAGCAGAAGAAACGCCTCTGTCTCGTTTTCTGTCAGGCGCTGCACCGCACCGCTCCCGGTGCGGAAGGCCCCGCTGCCAGAAACCATCACTTTCCCTTCCTGTGCTTCGGGCAAGCAAAGCACAGGAAGCAACATGCTTTCCTCGTGTGCATACAGCCGGGGCATTGCCGCCGATCCCGCTTTGAGTTTGTCCAGCAGTTTGTCGGGCAGCGTCTCCGTTTTTCCGCACGACTGCAAGAGTATTTCCAGATCAAATTCCGTGCAGGAAAGTCGGGCCGCTGTGCGCCCGCAGCCGCGTTCCAGCACAAGTGCTTCGTATGCAGAGAGCACGCCGTCGTCCGTCTGAACCGGGAAAAGCAAATAGTCACACAGGCGGTAATCGGCCGTCTGCGGCAGGGCTGCTTCGGCGGCGGCAAGGGCTGTTTCCGATGTCTGCCCTCGGCCATCGGCGATGCGCAGTGCGGCTGAGGCATCGGCTGCGTCGGCTGCCGCTTCCGGTGACTGATACAAAAGCCCCACCGACCAGGTCTGTTCCTTCTGTTCCAGATAAACCACCCGTATCATACTTTTTTCAGTGGTCTCACAGCGCAGGAACAGCAGGCACCAACCGACAAGCACCGCATAAAGCAGAATTCGGGCCCACCGCTGCTTCATTGCCGCACTTCCTTTCGCTTTTGTATGGCGTACTCCTGCCCCAGCATCCGGATGGTCGTGCACAGCACCCCGATGCGAAAAATTGCGCAGGTCAGCCAGACCAGCAGCAGCGCCGCGTCCAGCCGGGAAAATGTCCCGGTGCTCCATGCACGCAGCAATTCCCGCGCCGGGTATGTCCGACCGAACACCAGTGCCATGCCAAGCGTTGCCGCCGTTTGTACAAGGGCTGTGAGAATGGGCAGGCAGACACCACGCCGCTCCTCCCGGCCGCAGAGCAGCGGTACCGCAAAGTATTCCGCATAGACCGGAACGGTGAATGCCGTGCTCTGCGGCGCAGCCTGCGCAAACAGCCCGGCCCAGTGCATCTGCCGGGCCAGCCCCAGCAGACACACCGCGCTTCCCACCGCCACAAACCACCACAACACCTGCGCCGGGGCACCCCATGCGCGGGCAGGCATCTGCCAGCCCGCCCAGAGCAGCAGCGGCAAAAACCCCAGCAATGCCAGCGAAGAAAACTCTTCCCGGCAGACTTGCAGAGCCTTCCAGAATGTTCCGGCCAGTTCCACCGCCAGCCAGACCTGCAGGCAAAATGCAGCTGCCCAGGCGGCAGACTTTGGCGGGCCGGACTGCCAAAACCGACTGGCCAAAGCAGAAAGTATCATCAGCAGTACTGCAGCCAGCACCTCCTGCCAGAGGAGTGCCCGGGGCGAACTGCATACCGGCAGACGCTCTGCCGCCGCCGCGGCAAAGATGCTGAGGGTCACTGCCGGCAATGAAAATTTGTCCTGCGTTTTATTCATGCGCGGGGCCTCCGTTTCTGCCAGATGTTGAACCCCTTGCGGGACAGGTGCCGATAGTTGCGCCGGATGACACCGTCCTCGGCCAGCGGGCTTTGCGGGAACGGATGCTGTGCAAGATACGGCACCCCCAGCATCCCGGTGCCGGACAGGCTGAGCAGCAGCACAAAAAAAGCCCCGGCCAGTCCCACCGGCCCGGCAAGCCCCGCAGCCACCACTACGCCGATGCGCAGCAGGGTGGCCGGTTCGTACAAAGCGGGCGTGACGAACACCGCAATGGACGTAATGCTGGCCACAAAGATGACCGGGGTGCTCATCAGGCCGGTGGCAATGGCGGCATCGCCCAGAATGAGGGCGGCCACCAGACTGACCGAATGCCCCAGCGACTGCGGCATCCGCAGCCCGGCCTCCCGGATAACTTCCAGCAGCAGGATGACCAGCAGCATTTCTGCAAACAAGGGCAGCGGCGTAGCCTTTTCGGCGGCTTCGATCTTATACAGCAATTGGGGCGGGATCAGCTCCGGCAGATAGACCGCCAGACAAACGAACGCCCCCGGCAGAAAGACCGTGAGGTAAAAGGAAGCATAGTTCAGCACCCGCAAGAAGGAGGCGAACACAGCAGTGGACGCGTAGTCGTCCAAGCATTCAAAGTTTTCACAGAAGAGCGCCGGCAGCACCATGGCCGACGGGCTGCCATTGACCAGCACTACAATGCGGCCCTCACATAGTTTGGCCGAAGCCGCCGCCGGGCGCTGGGTGTAGCTGACCGGAGTGAACAGCCGTGCCCGGCTGGGCAGAAGCCACGGTACAAAATAGCTGCTGTCCAGCAGCAGCTCCGGCTTTGCAGCGGCAAGGGTCTGCCGTACCTGGCGCACCATGGCAGGGTCTGCTTTGCCCCTGCAGTAGCAAATAGCGTACTCTGTCCCTGCGGCGGTGTCGGCCTGCGCCACCTCCAACACCAGATCATCGGTACGGACCAGACGACGCAGCAGACTCAGGTTCACCCGCAGCAGGTCAGCAAAGCCCTCCCGCGAGCCGCGCAGGTTGCCCTCTCCTTCCGGCTCATCCACCGAGCGGTACTTGAGGGCCTGCACCGAAAAAGCAATGCCTTTCGCGCAGCCATCCAGCAGCAGCACAGCCATGCCTGCCGTTAACCGCTTGACAAGATCCGGCAGATCCTCCACCGGGGTGCTCTCGGCCGGGGAAGCGGAACCATACAGGATGCGCTCATACACTTCCTGCCCGGTGCATGGGCAGGGCTGCTGCAGCGCCTGCCGACTGGCCGCATCCAACAGCAGCTCCCACAGTGAATCCAGACTGGCCATGCCGTCAAACAGCACAATGCAGCCCCGGCAATGATAAATCATGATTTCCTTGGCATAATAATCCGCAGAGGCACCGAACCGGGCGTCCAGCTCTGCCAGATTTTCGGCCAGATGCAACGACAACTGCTGCACACAACATCCACTCCTTTGCACAGCAGTATGCCCGCCCGGAGCCGGTTCCATACCGGCGGGTGCCGACAGGAGGTTTCCACGATGAAGTTGTTGATCTTCCGCACGATTTTGATCTACCTGTGCGTGCTGTTTGCCATGCGGCTGATGGGCAAGCGTCAGCTGGGGGAACTGCAGCCCGAAGAGCTGGTGTCCACCATCCTGATCTCCAATCTGGCGTCCATCTCCATTGAATCGGAGGATGTTCCGGTGACGGCCAGCCTGATCCCACTGTTTCTCATTGCTGCGCTGGAACTGCTGGGCTCCGCGCTGAGCTTCCGCAGCCAGAAGTTTTTCAATCTGTTGTCCGGGCGGCCCAAAACCGTGATCCTGAACGGAGAGATCGACCAGAACGCTCTGCGCACCCTGCGCCTGACGGTGGCCGACCTGATGGAAGCGCTGCGCGGCAAGGACGTCTTTGATCCGCGGGATGTATCCTACGCGGTCATTGAGACGAACGGGACTCTTTCGGTGGCATTGCGGCCGGAAAAGGAACCTGCGCGGCTGTCCGACCTGCAGCTGCGGGTGGAGCACTGCCACGCAACCATCCCCTTTGTGCTGGATGGGCAGGTGCTGGAGGACAACCTGCACTGGTGCGGCAAAGACCGTGCCTGGCTGGAACGCACGGCGCAGGCCAATACCCTGCTGCCGCAGGAAATCCTACTTCTTGTCGGCAATGAAACCGAGGACTATTTTCTTTTGAAAAAGGAACACCGCGCTACGGTGCATGAGGGCCGGAAATGAAACGGATCTACGCCTGCTTTGCCATCGTGGCCGCTTTGCTGGCCACTGCCTTTTACAGCAGCTTTCAGGTACAGCGCTTTGCCGATGACATTTCCACCGACCTAGACTGTGCCATTGAGGCCATTCGCAACAGTGACCTACCCACCGCCCGGCAGGCACTGGCTCGCGGGGCCGACCGGTGTGACCGGATGCGGGAAAAGATGAACCACCTGCTGCGCACGGAAGATTTTACCGAGTTGGAAGCCGCCCTGCGCACCGCTGATGGGCACCTGGAGCAGAACGCCCCCGAAGAAGCCTTTGGGGAGCTGCGCCGGGCACAGGTACAGGTGGAAACACTGCAATGGCTGGCCCGGCGGTTTGTGTAAACATAAAAAGCACCGCTTCCCTGCTGCTGTACAGAGAAAGCGGTGCTTTGCAAATTACGGGTTACTGTGCGTCCTTCCGGTCGCCCATGAGCTTTTTCAGTTCATTGAAAAAGCTCTCCACGTCGGCAAACTGCCGGTAGACCGAGGCAAAGCGGACATAGGCCACCTCGTCGATCTTTTTCAGTTCCTGCATGGTCAGCTCCCCGATGCGCACGCTGGGGATCTCGCGGTCGTAGGAACTGAGCAGGGTCTGCTCGATGCTGGTGACCGCGCGCTCAATGGCCTCGTAGCTCACGGGGCGCTTGGCGCAGGCCCGCAGCATGGCATTCAGCAGCTTCTGCCGGTCAAACGGCTCCCGGGAGTTGTCCTTTTTGATGACCACGAGCGGGACTGTTTCCACCACCTCGTAGGTCGTGAACCGCATATGGCAGCTCAGACATTCCCGGCGGCGGCGGATGCGCTCACTGTCTTCGGTAGGGCGCGAGTCGATCACCTTGGATTCCTCAGCACCGCAATAGGGACATTTCATGTTCTGTTCCTCCTGAACCTCTGCGGGAATTTTGCGTCAGGCCTTTTTGCCGGACTTGGGGCTGCGCTCGCTCCACAGCATCCATGCCGAGGTGGAGACGCACAGCGAAGTGTACACGCCGCTGATCATGCCCATCATCAGCGGGAAGGCAAAGGTAAAGATGCTGTCCAGACCGTAGAGCTTTGCCACGATGCACAGCACAC
>ENA-OURS01002857-OURS01002857.1-human-gut-metagenome-genome-assembly--contig:-NODE-2857-length-11588-cov-1.977109_pt1 | contig 11588 bp, 12 predicted proteins | sample MGYA00242109_ERZ509010 | MGnify/ENA primary metagenome ERZ509010 (study PRJEB26280, sample SAMEA2338774) | human gut metagenome | biome: human gut; feature: human-associated habitat; material: faeces... | reverse complement strand
GTGTTTCCAGTCACTGATCCTGGATATGGCAGGAAATGTCGGAACACAGTCACTGGCCGTAACAATCCGTGTTCTGATGGACGAGTCCCTGACCGGAAAACAGAAGGCAGAATTAGTATGGAAGGAAATGACAATCGGATTTTCGAACGGTCTGATTCTGGGAACATTGTCATTTATTGTAATCGGACTTTATATTGCACTCTTTAAAGGAAAGACTTTTATGTTTGCTTATGCAGTTTCAGGCTGCATCGGAATAGCACTTGTAGTTGCAATGGTCATTTCCGGAGCAGTCGGAACATGTATTCCGCTGTTCTTTAAGAAAATTAATGTTGATCCGGCTGTAGCATCCGGACCATTGATCACGACCATCAACGACCTGGTAGCAGTTGTGACTTACTATGGACTGAGCTGGATTTTCCTTATTGAGATGTTGCATCTTGCGGGGTAAGAAACTATATGATAAAAGCAGTTATTTTTGATATGTATGAGACCTTGATCACACAGTATGGCGGACCGGTATATTTCCGGGCGCAGATGGCAGCAGATGCCGGCATAGATCCGATGTTATTTGATGCACTTTGGATTCCGAGTGAGAATGACCGGACCATTGGAAAGCAGACATTGGAAGAGACAATTGAGCAGATATTGAGACAGACCGGAAAATACAGCGAGGAGACATTCCAGACTATTATTTCCGGAAGAAAGGCAGCAAAAGCAGACTGTTTTTGTCATCTTCATCCGGAAATCATTCCGATGCTTCAGACATTAAAAGAAAAAAAGATTAAAATCGGACTGATCAGTAACTGTTATTCTGAGGAAGCGGTATTAATCCGAGAGAGCCAGTTATTTCCATATTTTGATCAGTCATGTCTGTCTTATGAACTGGGAATGAAAAAGCCAGATCCGGGAATATTCCTAAAGTGTATGGAAGGACTTGGCGTGAGAGCCGGAGAATGTTTGTACATCGGAGATGGCGGGAGCCATGAACTGGAGGCAGCAGATATTATGGGAATGACTGCGCTTCAGGCACGGTGGTATATCAAAGAGGTGCCGGAACTGGATATCCGAAAAGAGAAGTTCGAACAGCTAGAGACACCGATGGCGGTGTTAGAAAAGATATAAAAAATGATTCGTTTATTTTTAGACAAATAATATATCTTAAAAATATACAAAAGTATTGCATGAAAAGCATAGAATTGATACAATAAATGTAAGGTGCTGTCAGCACTGGTGTGTTTGGCGGTTTATTTTTTACAGGGAGTCTATAGCTCTGATTACATAGATGATTCTAACGATGAACTAATATGGAAAGGAGAACATACTTATGCTGACAATGGCTGACTTGATTGCAGTACTTAGTCTCTGCTTAACCTCATTTGGTCTTGGATATACGATTGGGTGTAATAATAAGACCACAAAAAAATAACCGCCTGTTAGCCTGAGAAACTAATACGGTTATTTTTTATTTACAATGATCAGGTAAATCGCCATTGGCAGTACCTTTTATATAAGTATATTAACATTGTTTTGTGTGTGTGTCAAATATATGTTGTATGAAAAGGATAAAGCGACATGAAGATTAATAATCAATATCAGGAAGCGGAAGCGATTTACCCAGTTACAGGATTATATATTGATCCGGACGGGAATACTATGGAAAAGGCGGAGATGCTTTTATCGGAGCATCGTATGGACGTGTATATTAATGATGTGCTGACGATGAAATTAGTGTGTACACCGAAGGATTTGCCGGGGCTGGTACTGGGACGAATGGTCAGCGAAGGCATGATTCATTCATCAGAGGAAGTGGAATACCTTTATATCTGTGAGCATGGGACCAGGGCGAGAGTACAGCTTGGTTCAGAACATTGTGGATTGGTTAATGATAATCTGAGCGCAGAGGTTATGGATACGCCGACTTGTTGTACGGATAATAAGACCATATATAGTGGATTTGCAGTGGAAAAAGAATTGCAGCATCTGGAGCCGGTAGAAGTTAGTCTGGAACTTATGTATGCATTCGACGAAGCCTTTCATCAGGACATGCCATTGCATGAGGCGACATGGTCAACACACAGTTGCTTTCTTGCATATAAGGGAAAGATTGTGTATTCCTGTGAGGATATCGGACGTCATAATGCACTGGACAAAGCGATTGGCTATGCACTTATGCAGGATTATGATTTTCATGAATGTGCAGTCTTTACAACCGGACGTCTCCCAATCGACATGATTACAAAAGTAATACGGGCGGGAATTCCGCTTGTGGCAAGTAAAAAGACTCCGACGGCAGAAGCTGTAAAACTGGCACAGGAATATGGATTGACGATGATTGGAAGAGCGAAGAATCACAAGATGATGCAATATACGCTGTATAAAGAATAAGACATTAGGTTCTGCTCTTGCATGGTTGTTTGCACTCTTTGCAGTGATTGCTCCATTTGGTATTGGAAATATGACACAGGGAAATTCTATTTCAGGTGCACTGCATGCAACATTTTATATCCCGACATGGATCACTGAAATTGTGATCACAGTGCTGGCTTGTAACAATCGGGATTACATTATTTGCATTTTCTACAATTCTCGGATGGGAATATCATGGAGAAAAAGCATTCTTGAACTTGGCTGCACACAGACACTTAATCTTGTATGGAGCTTTTCGGATATAGCAAATGCGCTCATGGCAATCCCGAACCTGATCTGCATGCTCATACTTAGTAAAGAGATAGCACAGGACATCAAAGCATTCCAGCCAGAGATAGACAACAGACATACAGAAAAATGTTCCGAACAAAACACGTATGTGCAAGATGTAAAATAAAAATATGAGAAAAATATAAAAAAGCAGATATTCCAGACAAATCACTTATTCGTAGATTGTAGAATGAAAAGATACAAAAATAAACAAGAAAAATGTATAATGTCATATTTCAAACAGAAAAAGTCCTGTTCTATGACGATAGGGCAAAATTCGTTATGTCTGCGAGCATAGCATGTCTTTCTATGTACTGTCTGAGCCGTAAGGCGAGTTTACATAGAAAGACATAGATAAGCGGCGCAGCAGACATAGAATTTTACCCGTGTCATAGGACAGGACTTTTTCTATTATAGTTGTAAAAGAGCTTTTTGTTTTGCCAATTTTTCCATTTTACAAAAACAACTCTAACAGGAACACCACCACGCATGCGCATACGGATACTTGCAGCAGGCTTTTCCCAAACCATGCAAGTGGCAACGATCAGAGCTGCCCATGCAGACCAGACACTTCCGGTCGCGGACAGGATTGCCGGGAAGGTCATCACTGCCAGTGTGACGTATGGTACATAGTATAGAAATGACCGAATCGTTTTATTTTTAATTTCTTTTCGAATCAAGGTCAGAGGCAGCATACGGATCAGATAAGATACTCCGGCCATGACCAGGATATAGATATAAATATTATGACTCATGACTTGCCTGCCTTTCATTGTTATTTAATACACTAGATTCAGTGCTTTTTGTATCGTCCTCCTCCTCATTGATTGGGAACAGGATTGCAGCACCTCCGGCAATGAGAATCGTAAGCAGAATCGTTCTTGTTCCGGTAGAAAGTGTGTGGACGACTGGAAGTTTTGTAAATGCAAAGCTTGCTCCCATGGAAATCAAGACAACTCCCGCAAGAATCTTATTTTTTCTTGCAGGCGGGATAATGATTGCCAGGAACATGCCGTAAAGACCGACACTTAATGCACTGACGATATTAGCTGGTAGAATGGATCCCATCAAAGTTCCAAAAAGTGTTCCGAAAGCCCAGCCGGGAAGTGCTACAGTATATGCACCAAAAGAATAGTATGGATTCAATTTACCTGGTACGGCCACGGAGATTCCAAATAATTCATCAGTGACATCATAACTTAGAAGCAGACGCTGGATCATCGGTGTGTCTGGTGGAAGTTTCTGGCTTAATGCACAGGACATCAGAAGATAACGGGCATTTGTGATCAATATCAGAATCGCGACCTCCAGATAGCCGCCACCTGCGGCAATCAGCGTAAATCCGGCAAATTCACCGGCTGATGCATTATTAGTAAAACTTACGAGAAATGCCTGAAAGGGTGTGAACCCGGCATTTTTCGCAGCAATACCAAGGGTAAATGAAACTGCGAGATAGCCAAGGGCAATGGGAATTGCGTCCCGCATACCCTTGGCAAACCAAGACTTATTAGTACCTCTCATTTGTGACCTCTTTTCCTATCTCATAAATTCATTGATTACGTGTAACACACCGTCTTCATCGTTGGATTTTGTGATGTAATCTGCAGATTTTTTCACCAGTGGCTGAGCATTTGCCATGGCAACTCCAAGTCCGGCAGTCTCAATCATAGTCAGATCATTGTATCCGTCCCCGCAACAGATCATGGCATCGGTAGAAAGTCCGATGCTGGTGAGCAGCTTTGTAAGGGAGTGAGCTTTGTCAATACCCTGGGGCATAATTTCGAGAAAGAACGGATCTGAGCAGTAAATAGACAGATAAGAGTGAAATTGTTTTTCAGCTTCAGCTTTTACTTCCTGAATCAGTTCCGGTTCTCCGGTAATCAGAAATTTATTGTTATTATTTTTAGTGACGTAAGAGACGAAATCGTCCACTTTTGTAATCGGCATATGATTGATGAAAGATTCTTTTTCGCTGTATTCATTCGTATCTCCACCTGAAATCAGCTCGGTATCGGTGTAGGCAAGAATGTCAATCCCAGGATATTTTTTCACGATTTCAAGAAGCGGAGCCGCAACATCATTTGGAAGATATTTGCTGTAAATGATCTCACCGGATCGGCAGTCTGTGATACGACCACCGTTGTAGGAGAGAATATAACTTCCATAGTCTCCAAGGTGAAGTTCCTCTGCCAGAGGAAGGACGCCCTGAGAAGGACGTCCACTGGCTAATACAACTTTTTTTCCGTTTTTCTGAATGTCGATCAGAGCATCTCTGGTCGATGGTGTGATCTCTTTTCTGGAATTGGTCAGTGTCCCATCCAGATCCAGTGCCAGAAGCTGGTAGTTCATAGTTTTATACTCCTAAAATTTTTGTAATTCATCTACGATTTCAGGGAACTGCATACCATGTGAAGCTTTCACAAGGATATTGTCACCTGGTTGAATCAGATGTTTCATCTCTGCAAGAAAGTCTGCTTTTGCAGGGAACCATTTTGCCTCGCAGCCATGTTCAGAAGCTCCGGCTACAAGCTCTTTGGAAAGCTCGCCAATTCCGCATACAAGGTCGATGCCTATATCACCTGCATGTGCACCGGTTTCGTAGTGGAGTTCTTTTCCGGTCTCGCCCAGTTCGCCCATGTCGCCAAGAACAGCGACTTTTCGTCCGATTGCCATATTCAGAACATCTAAGGAAGCCTGCATGGAAATTGGATTTGCATTATAGCAGTCATCTAAGATGATGATTTTATCTGTCTGAATGATATTATTTCTTCCGGGGATTGAAGGCAGTCCTTCAATTCCGGCTTTGATTTCTGCTGGTGTAAGTCCAAGTTGATAGCCGACAGCAGTTCCGGCAAGAGCGTTTTGTACCATGTGAGCACCAGGAAGTGGAACGATGCAGTCAAAGCTTTCGCCGGACGGAAGATGAATCGTACAGGAAGAACCGCGAAGTCCAAGTGGTTCTACGGCTGTTGCATAGAACTGGCAGTTCTTTCCAAGACCGAAAAATTCAGGATCTACGCCTTTGACCGGTCCCATATCACGGAGCAGATCATCGTCTCCGTTCAGAAGAATAGAACCACCGGTCTTCATATCCTGGATCATCTGAGATTTTTCCTGAAGAATCCCTTCTCTTGTTTTGAAAAATTCCAGATGTGCGATACCGATATTGGTGATCACACAGATATCCGGGCTAGCTACGCTGGAAAGACGACGCATCTCACCAAAGTGGTTGACACCCATTTCCAGAACAGCGACCTGATGCTTTTCATTCATTTCAAAAATTGTAATTGGAAGCCCCCATTCATTGTTGAAGTTTCCAAGTGTTTTATGTACACAGTATTTCTGAGACAGTACAGAAGCAATCATTTCCTTTGTGCTTGTCTTTCCGACACTTCCTGTGATTCCGACAACCTTAATATCGAAAGAATCACGATAAAGCTTTGCAGTATCAAGAAGTGCCTGGCCAGTAGACTCTACCAGAATATATGGAAAATCTGTCTCGCCAAGATCTTCATGGGAAATCACGCACAGTGCGCCTTTTTCAATGGTATCCGGAATGAATTTGTGAGCGTTGACGCGTTCACCGTCAATGGCAATGAACAGATAGTCTTTTTCAACTTTCCGGCTGTCAATTGTAACACCGGCAACTTCTTTGTCCAAAAGATTTTCAGGCCCCCGGTACTCTCCGTGGCAGGCCTTAGTAATATTTCTTAAAGTAAGGTTTTTCATGATGGATTTCCTCTTATCTGTAACGCGCATTCATAGATTCTTCAATGATGCGTTCGCATAATTCGTTGTACTCGATGCCTGCGGCTTTTGCAGCCTTCGGAAGCAGACTTGCGGCAGTCATTCCTGGAAGTGCATTCATTTCCAGACTGTAGAATTCGCCGTCTTCGTCATCAATGATAAAGTCAGCACGTGCATACACATCCATACGGAGTGCGGCAAATGCTTCTTCTCCGGCACGCATCATGCGCTGCTGAGTTTCTTCATCAATAGATACCGGTGGACAGATTTCCTGTGCTCCGCCAGCCTGATATTTATTCTCATAGTTGAAGACACCATCTTTCGGAATGATTTCAACTAATGGGAGTGCTTTTCCGGCAATGACAGCGCTAGCAAACTCACGGCCTTTGATGTAAGGCTCAATGACCAGTTCTTCATCTGGGTTCTTTTCAAATGATTCACGAACTGCATTGTTATATTCTTCTTCTGTATGGCAGATGTAAACTCCGATACTGGAACCATTTTCACATGGTTTTACGACCAGTGGGAGATAATATCCAAGTTCGGATAAAGGAAGATCCTTTGTCTCTTTTGTCAGATGTGTTCCACGAGGAGTCGGTACACCACTCATTTTATAAATCTGTTTTGTTACTAGTTTGTTCATAGACAGGGCACAGAGTTGCAGCCTGTATATTTGATTCCAAGAAGATCAAAAGCAGCCTGAAGCTTACCATTTTCTCCGACAGAGCCGTGCAGAGCGACAAATGTAATGTCTGCCATACGGCACAGTTCAATGACATTTGGTCCAAACATGCAGTCGGACTGATCCGGGCGAGATTTCTTAAGGACTTCAAGGTCAGGTTCTTTTGTGCTGATATTTTTTGCAATCTCAAGACCTGCGCCCGGAAGTGTAAATACATCTTCCAGATTCGCAGGCGCATTTTCAAGACCGAAGTACAGGTCAAGAAGATAAGCCTGGTGTCCGTTTTCCAACAGTGTTTTGCAGATGCCGGCACCGGAAGTCAGTGAGACGTCACGCTCCGGACTTAAGCCGCCTGCTAATACTATAATTTTCATAATGAATGATCTCCTTTTATTCTGGTTTGTGTGCCTGATCGAGTAAGGCTTTCTTTACATCATATAATCTCTGGGATAAATCTACATAAACCCGGTGTGGATAGAAGAGACGTTTTGTCTCGTCCCACAGGGAGTCTTTTTCCTGTTTACAATATTCTGCAATCTCCGTGACAGAAGGGGAAGTGTAAATACATTCTCCGTTTTTGAAGATTGGAACAAGCATTTCACGCATGGTATAAGTGCCGCCTGCAAGCTTTGTTTTCTTCCATGTCTCCAGCGGGTCAAAGAGAAGAAGATCCTGACTTTCGTCAAATGTTTCATCAGCGAAGCAGATCAGATCAGCTTTGATCTTGCCGGTCTCTTTTTCATAGACACGGTAGATTGTCTTATTTCCTGGATTGGTGATCTTTTCTGTGTTTTCAGAAATCTTGATCTTCGGGATAAATTCTCCGTTTTCATTCTTGATTGCAGACAATTTGTATACACCGCCAAATGACGGGCAGTCTTTGGACGTGATCAGATGAGTACCAACACCCCAGGAGTTGATCGCTGCACCCTGTGCCTTCAGATCATGGAGCAGATATTCGTCAAGATCATTGGAAGCGCAGATGGAAGCGTCCGGGAATCCGGCTTCATCTAACATTTTACGTGCTTTTTTGGAAAGATATGCAAGGTCTCCGCTGTCCAGACGGATTCCGTATTTTTTTAATGGTTTTCCTGCGTCTTTAAATTCCTGGAAGACACGGATGGCATTTGGTACGCCAGATTTTAATGTGTCATAAGTGTCTACCAGAAGTGTACAGTTGTCCGGATATAGCTCTGCGTAATATTTAAATGCAGTGTATTCGTCCGGGAATGTCATGATCCAGCTATGTGCGTGAGTTCCCATAACAGGGACATCAAAAAGCTGACCTGCCAGTACATTTGACGTACCGACACATCCGCCGATTATTGCGGCACGTGCTCCGTAAAGTCCGGCATCCGGTCCCTGTGCACGGCGCAGTCCGAACTCCATGATTCCGTCTCCGTCGGCGGCATAGACAACACGGGAAGTCTTAGTAGCGATGAGAGACTGGTGATTGATCAGATTCAGGATAGTCGTCTCGACAAGCTGAGCTTCCATGATCGGAGCAATGACCTTAAGCAGTGGCTCTTTTGGGAATACTACGCTTCCTTCCGGAATCGCATAGATATCTCCTGTAAAGTGAAAACCACTTAAATACTGAAGAAAATCATCATCAAAAATGTGAAGACTTCGTAAGTAGTCCACATCTTCGTAGGTGAAATTCAGGTTCTTAATATAGTCAATGACCTGGTCAAGTCCCGCGCAGACGGAATAACCATTGCCGCAGGGATTGTGACGGTAAAACACATCGAATACAACCGTCTCATGTTGACCTTTTTTATAATAACCCTGCATCATTGTCAGTTCATATAAATCAGTCAGCAGTGTTAAATCTTGTTTGTTCATAGTGAGCTCCTTTCATGACTGAATCGTAAGCTTTGTTTTCATAATTGATGATACTACGGATTGCTTCGTATCGTACATTTCATGATATCTTGTGTATTATATATCATAATGGTACCTTTATACAAGGGTATGATTTTTCTCAATCGTGTCCTTTATGATCTTCTGGCAGTAAACATCGATCTTCTTGCGGTCTTCTTTTTCCATTTCATTCATATATATAGGGGAGCAGTACTCCAAAACAACGTGTGTTTTTTTGATATATGGCAAATGTCCCTCAAAAATATTAATGGTGTTATTCAGTGCAACAGGCACGATCGGACATCCGCTCTTCTCTGCAATTTTAAAGGAACCGGCATGGAATGGAAGAAGACTTAATTCGTCTCCTTTGTTGCGTGTCCCTTCTGGGAAAATAAAAACAGAAATTCCATTTTTTACCTGATCGATCGCAGTCAGGATGGTTTTAAGACCTTCTCTTATATTGTCGCGATCCAAAAACAGGCAGTATACCCGTTTCATCCAGGTGCGAAGGAACGGGTAATTTAACATTTCCTTTTTGGCAACGAATCCGGTCAGATCCCTGCAGCGGGAATAAGTCAGCAAAATGTCAAAATAACTTCTGTGGTTGCCCACGTAGAGAACCGGTTCATCAGGAACACGGTCTTCTCCGATGACGGTCACTTCGACACCGGAAATTTTCAGGATCACTTTAAATCCCCATTGAACGATACGTAGTGCTGCGAGATCGGCTGAGCGTTTATTCACTTTGCCAATAAGCCAGAGAATTCCGAGTACAGGAATCCCGAGCAGAAAATATAACAATAAAAATATTGCAACGAGTATAAATCGTAACATATGTCAAGTTCCTCCAACTAATATCTTCCATATAAAATAGTCATGCCACGAAGTTCATCGGCAAGTTCGTCTTTGAGCGCGGACTGCTGATAACGCCAGCTCCAGTTCCCGGCGCCGATACCTGGTGTGTTCATGCGTCCTTCTGCACCGACACACAGAACATCCTGAAGAGGAAAGATTGCATATGCAGCAACACTTGCAAGTGCGGTTCCAATAAGATCCAATGGAAAATGTGTATCATTGCTGCAGTGTGTGTAGCGGCGTACTTTGTCGCGGCATTCCGGGCGCAGTGTCTGATACCAGCTGCGAGTCGTGTCGTTATCATGAGTTCCGGTGTAACATACGCAGACTGGAGATGTGTAGCGGTGTGGCAGGTAGCTTCCTTCATCCAGAGAGTCAAATGCAAACTGCAGAACCTTCATGCCTGGGAATCCAAATTCATCTCGCAAAGCTTCCACTTCCGGGGTGATAATGCCCAGATCTTCTGCAATAATTGGAAGGTTTCCCTCAAAAGCATCACGGACTGCGGAAAATAATGCATGACCCGGAGCTTTTACCCATTCGCCATTCACAGCGGTCGGTTCGCCGTAAGGAATGGACCAGAAAGCTTCAAATCCGCGGAAGTGATCTACACGCAGAATATCCAGGTTGTAAAGCTGTGCACGGATACGGGATATCCACCAGGAAGAATGTTCCGCCTCATGAGCTTCCCAGTTGTACAATGGATTACCCCATAACTGTCCGGAGGCTGAAAAATAATCCGGCGGTACTCCGGCTACGCGAGTCGGATACCCTTTGGAGTCCAGTTGGAACAGATGCTGGTTCGCCCACACATCGGCGCTGTCCATAGATACAAAAATCGGGATATCACCGATGATGCGGATACCGTGGTCATTTGCATATTTTTTGATTCGTTTCCACTCGTCAAAGAATAAGAACTGAATAAAACGATAGTATTCTTCATGCATGGATTTAAAAAGACCGGCTTTGAATTCCAAAGTCGGACACCGGTATTCATCCGGCCAGTGGAGCCAGTCAGCGCCATGGTGTAATTTCTTACATGCCATAAACAAAGCATAGTCATCCAGCCAGTAGCGGTTGCTTTCACAAAATTCCTGGAAAGACTGGTCCATGCCCGGGATTTCATGGCGTTTCTGTGGAAAACGGCTGTAGGCAAGGGCCAGAACTTTCTCCTTCCACGGAATGACCTGTCCATAATCTACGTGACTTGGGTCTGCAATCGGGCAATCGGTAAGTTCCCAGCCACCGATCAGTCCAAGACGGATCAAATGTCTTGGATCAATGAGAAGAGGCTGACCTGCAAAAGCAGAAAAACTCTGGTACGGAGAGTCTCCGAAACCTGTGTGGGTCAGTGGCAGTACCTGCCAGAGATGCTGACCTGCCCGTGCCAGAAAATCGATAAAGGCATATGCTTCATCTCCAAGATCCCCAATCCCGTAAGGGGAAGGCAGAGAAGTCGGGTGAAGCAAAATGCCGGATAAGCGTTCGTTATTTATCATATTTTTGTAATCTCCTTTTAAAGCCATGTTGAAGTAGGAACTTTTAAACTTAATGCCTGCATAAGCAAAGTCAAGCCGAGGCATTCTTGGACATGGCATTTTATTAAGTATACAACAATTTTGGAATTTTTCCTAGACTTGGTGTGTATGATGTTATAAAAGGTTTTTCATGAAGAAAGAGAGCATCATGAATCGAAAACATTTTTACATAATTGCAGGGATTTTTATTCTGGCACTGGCTGGGT
>ENA-OURS01002854-OURS01002854.1-human-gut-metagenome-genome-assembly--contig:-NODE-2854-length-11598-cov-2.243004_pt1 | contig 11598 bp, 9 predicted proteins | sample MGYA00242109_ERZ509010 | MGnify/ENA primary metagenome ERZ509010 (study PRJEB26280, sample SAMEA2338774) | human gut metagenome | biome: human gut; feature: human-associated habitat; material: faeces... | reverse complement strand
CTGCCGAAAGAAATCCTGCGGATGCTTCAGAAATTTGATTTTACAAAGAAAAATCCGAAACTGATCTATATCAATCCCGGTGAGAAAGTAATCTCACTGGAGGATGCGATCCTTACCGCGTTTTTGAATCTGGCCGGTTTTGACATTTTGTTTTTCATACCGACCGGATATCAGAATATAGAGAACTTTTACAACAGAAAACAGATGGAAGAGCATCAGATCGGGGAGTATTTATATGATTTAAATGTCCCGGATCTGACGAGGGTTCCATTACCAAAGGCACGCCAGAAATCCTGGCGGGACATACTATTCAGGAGGGAGTAAAAGATGGGACTTAATTTTAACAGACCAGATGCTCCAACGCAGACAGCTCCGGCCGCACAGGCGGAACTGGAACAGGTGAAGTCTTATGATATCGTTGTGGACAGAAAGCAGATGAGTGCAGAGCTGGTTGGTTCCAAAGAAGTGGACGATATCGTCAGCACGATCGAGGTCAACAATCTGGAGACGATCGTATCGTTTGGGGCAGAGGTCGCAGAAGAGATCTCCAAAGCATCGGATGTGGTGTTAAACAGCATGGATATGAAACAGCTGGATGAGTCCAGTCAGATGCTGAACACGCTTGCAAAGATCATGGAGAAGTTTGATCCGGATGAATTAAAAGAAAACAAAGGCCTGTTTGACAAACTGTTCGGCGGGCTTCGCAAACAGATGGACAAGATTCTTGCCAAATATCATACAATGGGCGAAGAAGTAGATCAGATCTATGTTCAGCTCAAACAGTATGAGACAGAGATCAAGCAGTCCAACCGCAAATTAGAGACGATGTTTGAGGCAAATGTAAATTATTACCACGAGCTGGTGAAATACATTCTTGCCGGAGAACAAGGCTGTCAGGAGCTGGAAGCCTATATCGCACAGCGTCAGGCAGATATGGAGGCTACCGGAGATCAGTCGATCCAGTTTGAGCTTACCAGCTTAAATCAGGCACTGATGATGCTGGAGCAGAGGACACAGGATCTGCGTACCGCAGAAAACATTGCCATGCAGTCGATCCCGATGATCAAGACGATGGCATTCAGCAACATGAACCTGGTCCGCAAGATCAATTCCGCATTTATCATCACACTTCCGGTATTTAAGCAGGCACTGGCACAGGCGATCATGCTGAAACGCCAGAAGATCCAGGCAGAAGCCATTTCTGCACTGGACCAGAAAACAAATGAGATGCTTATTAAAAATGCACAGAATACCGTGCAGCAGTCCAAGATGACGGCACAGCTGGCATCCGGCAGTTCGATCAAGATTGAGACGCTGGAGACGACCTGGAAAACGATCGTAAACGGTATCGATGAGACAAGACAGATTCAGGAAAATGCAAGAAAACAGCGGCATGAAGATCAGGCAAGACTTGAGAACATCAAGCAGGAATTCAACCAGATGTACCACATGCCGACAAAGAGATACTGAGAGCAAATAGGGTGAATCTTCACCTTAATATAAATCCATAAAGGAGGAAACATTATGCCTATTAATTTATCAAAAGGACAGAAAGTAGATCTGACAAAAGGAAATCCGGGACTGAAAAGCATTATGGTAGGACTCGGATGGGATGTGAACGCATTTGATACAGGAGCAGATTTTGACCTGGATGCAGCAGCATTTATGTGCGGTTCCAACGGAAAATGCCCGACCGAAAAAGAATTTATCTTTTACGGAAATCTGGAACATCCGACCGGATGTGTCAAACATATGGGCGACAATCTGACCGGTTCCGGCGAAGGCGATGACGAACAGATCATGGTCGATCTGACACAGGTTCCATCCGACATCGAACGTATCGCATTTACCGTGACGATCTACGATGCAGATGTCAGAAGACAGAATTTCGGACAGGTATCCAACGCATTTATTCGTATTGTGGATGATGCAACCGGAAAAGAACTGATCCATTTTGACCTCGGAGAGGATTTCTCCATTGAGACAGCCGTTGTGGTAGGCGAGCTGTACAAGCACAACGGAGAATGGAAATTCAACGCCATCGGCAGCGGATTCCAGGGCGGTCTGGCAGCACTGTGCGGACATTATGGAATCGAAGTCGCATAAGTAGTACAGGCAGATAAAATGAATTTGAGCAATGCTTAAAAACCTGGAAAAGGGGGCATGATTATGTCTATCAGTTTACAGAAAGGACAGAAAGTGAATCTGTCCAAAGAGAAAAAGGGGTTATCCAGAGTCGTAGTAGGACTTGGATGGGATGAAGTCAAAAGATCCAGAGGATTTTTTGCACTGAAACCGGCACCGATCGACTGCGATGCTTCTGCAATCTTACTGCAGAACGGCAGAATGGCAGGAAGAGATGATCTGGTATACTATAACAATCTGACACACAAATCCGGAACCGTCCGTCACATGGGTGATAACCTGACCGGCGAAGGAGAAGGCGATGACGAGCAGATCGTGATCGACCTGGACCGTGTGCCGTCTGAGTATGACAAGATCGTGATCGTTGTAACGATCTATCAGGCACAGCAGAGAAAGCAGCATTTCGGACTGATCGAGAATGCGTTTATCCGCCTGGTAGACGGAAAAAATGACCAGGAGATCTTAAAGTATAACCTGACAGAGGACTACTCCGGAATGACGGCGATGATCTTCGGTGAGATCTATCGCTACAACGGTGAGTGGAAATTCGGTGCCATCGGACAGGGAACAAGGGACGGCGGCATCGGTGAGATGGCAGCAAGATTTCAGAAATAAGAGCGTACCGGTATGACATGGTGCGATATGGGAGAGACTATATCTGAGATGAAGTGATTCATATAGTTTCTCCCTGCTTATAAGCAGAAAAATAAAAACAGGAGACAAAAAGATGAAGTATAATGGTTTGACAGACAAACAGGTCGAAGAGTCCAGAAGTAAATTTGGTTCCAACGAGATCCCGGATTCCGAGCCGACCACGTTCTGGAAAGAATTCAAAGAGACGTTCAGTGATCCGATGATCAAGATCCTGCTGGCGATCGCAGCACTGATGATCGTGATGTTCTTCTTTGGGTATGCGGAGATTTACGAGCCGCTCGGAACGATCGTTGCAGTGCTGATCGTGGCAACCGTATCTGCAAAGACCGGTGTTGCAAGCGATACCAAGTACCGTGAACTGAAAGACAATACAGAGAAAGACAAGTGTAAAGTTCACAGGAACGGCGTGATCACGGTGATCGATGTTGATGATGTTGTAGTCGGTGACAAAGTCCTGCTGCAGTCCGGTGATAAAATCCCGGCAGACGGTGTACTGATCGACGGGGCACTGCGTGTGGACAACTCCGCACTGAACGGCGAGGCAGAAGAATGTAAAAAAACAGCAGCATCAGAAGATTTTCAGCTGGAAGATGACATCACAGGCGATACCTTTGTCGATGCACACTCCCTGTTCCGCGGAGCAGTGATATTTGACGGCGAAGGTATTCTTGATGTACGCAAGGTCGGACTGAAGACCATGATGGGAAAAATGGCAGAAGAGATGCAGGAAGACGAGCCGGATTCTCCTTTGAAAGTAAAACTTGCCAAACTTGCAAAACAGATTTCCACGTTTGGTTATATCGGTGCGGTATTGATCGCCGTACTTTACCTGGTCTACTTTGTTATGCAGGCAGGCGGAGTTTCCCAGTACTTTGCAATGGGGATTGAACCGGTTGTCAAAGATGTTGTAAGGGCTCTTTCTCTGGCAATTGTCATCATCGTCTGTGCAGTTCCGGAAGGACTTCCGCTGATGATCTCCCTCGTACTGATGCAAAATACAAGCAAGATGCTTGACCACAATGTCCTGGTAAGAAAAGCAGAAGGTATCGAGACAGCAGGTTCTTTAAACATTCTCTTCAGTGATAAGACAGGAACGATCACAAAAGGTATGCTTGAAGTGGTCGATTTCTTTACCGGCGACGGCAATTCCATTGATATTGCACAGCTGAGTAAACACAGCAAGGTAAAAGGTCTTGTGGATCTTGCCATCGGTAAGAATACACAGTCCATGTTTGATGCATCCCATAAAGTCATCGGCGGAAATGCAACCGATCAGGCACTGATGAAGTTTTTGGGTGAGGAGACATTCAAGACGCTGGAGAACAGCAGCGAATATAAAATAACAAAACAGCAGTCTTTCAACTCTGCAAATAAATTCAGTCAGGCACGCATCGACAGCACCGGTAAAACTTTCTATAAAGGGGCACCGGAAAAACTTCTGGCAAATGCAGTGAAATATCTGGATGCAGACGGCAATATCTGTACCATGGACAACGCCATCCTGAACCGCAAGATCGATGAACTGGCAGCAAAAGCAATGCGTGTGCTGGCCTTTGGTTATTCAGAAAAAGACATGGTTGAAAATTCAATCAATGATGATATCGTGATCATTGGTCTGGTGGGCATTCGTGACGATGTACGTCCGGAAGCAAAAGAAGCGATCCGGGAAGTACAGGGAGCCGGTATTCAGGTCGTTATGATCACAGGTGACCGCCTTGAGACAGCGGTAGCGATCGCAAAAGATGCAGGACTGTTAAAAGGAGGCAGCGACCGTGCACTTTCCTCCGCACAGCTCAATGAGATGAGTGATGAAGAAGTGAAGAAGATCATACCGAATATCCGTGTGATCGCAAGAGCACTGCCGACCGACAAGTCCCGTATGGTACGCCTGTGCCAGGAGATGAACCTGGTAGTCGGCATGACAGGTGACGGTGTCAACGACTCACCGGCACTGAAACGTGCAGATGTTGGTTTTGCCATGGGAAGCGGAACAGAAGCAGCAAAAGAAGCAGGTAAGATCGTTATTCTGGATGATAATTTTAAATCCATCAAAGATGCCATCCTCTATGGAAGAACCATCTACCATAACATCCTGAAATTCTGTAAATTCCAGCTGGTGATCAACGTGGCAGCCGTTGTGGTCAGTGCGATCGCACCGTTTTTCGGTGTGGATGAACCACTGAAAGTAACACATCTTCTCTTTGTAAATCTGGTCATGGACGGACTGGGAGCGATGATGCTTGGCAATGAACCGGCAAAAGAAGAATATATGGCAGAAGCACCGCGAAAACGTGATGAAAGTATTGTAAGCAAAAAAATGATGGGACAGATCCTCACAATGGGAATCTGGCTTACCGTGGTAAGCTTTATCTATCTGAAAGTGCCGTTCTTTGTAAATCTGTTTGCAAATGAGGAACAGCACCTGACGGGTTATTTTGTACTGTTTATTGTGGCAGCTTTGTTCAACGGCTTTAATGTGCGTGACGATGGATTTGCAATTTTTGCCGGTCTGAATGAGAATAAAGATTTTATTAAAGTATTTCTGATTATTATAATCGTGCAGGCATTGCTCGTAAATGCGGCGATCGTTCCGCTGGCCCCGTTCCAGTGGATTGGAGAAATGTTCAGCTGTGTTCCGTTTGGAATCAAAGGCTGGATTGCAGTTGTTCTGCTGGCATGTACAATGATTCCGGCAGATATGGTCAGAAAACTGTGCGTAAATAAATAACAGGTAATCCAACAGGAAAAGTGCGGTGTCACGTATGGGATCGCACTTTTTCCGTTGATATAACAGGGGTTTGTACATGAGAGAATTCAGAAGATAATTTCCTTTATTGGCCGAAAGGAGTTTCATGTACTTCATACGACGACAAACCAGTATATTGCATGTGGAAATGCAGCGAAGCAGCTGCAGAACGGATCCGATTATCTGACGGAGCAGGTCAGGCTTTATGCGATGACCGGGCAAAGTAAATATATGGATGCTTATTTTGAAGAAGCAGAAACAAAACAGAGCAGAGAGAAAGCTCTGGATATTTTGAAAAGATATTTTGACGGGACAGAAACTCAGACCGCCCGAATAAAGGAGAGAGTATTTTTAAAGATGCAGACCAGGCACTCTATTATGTAAAAGAATATGGCAGAAAGGGCTGCAGTTTTTATGAATAAATAAAAAGAAAAGAGGTTTTTTCATGGCAATAAAAGAATTACAGGCGTACGAACTTTTAAGGGAAGAGGGGCTTTCCGATATTCAGTCAGTCGGCTATCTGCTGCGTCACAGAAAAAGCGGTGCACGCATCATGGTCATTGCAAATGATGACGATAATAAAGTATTTCATATTACATTTCGTACACCTCCGGTAGACAGCACCGGGGTAGCACATATTCTGGAACACTGTTCGCTGTGTGGAAGCGAAAAGTTTCCGTCCAAAGATCCGTTTGTGGAGCTGGTAAAAGGTTCGCTCAATACCTTTCTGAATGCGATGACCTATCCGGATAAGACCATGTATCCGATTGCAAGCTGCAATGACAAAGATTTTGCAAACCTGATGGATGTCTATATGGATGCCGTTTTTCATACCAATATTTATAAAAAAGAAGAGATTTTCCGTCAGGAAGGCTGGAATTATCATCTGGAAAATCCGGAGGATGAGATCACCTACAATGGTGTGGTATACAACGAGATGAAAGGAGCTTATTCTTCACCGGAAGATGTGCTTGATCGCGAAATTTTAAATGCACTTTATCCGGATACACCGTATGGATTTGAGTCCGGAGGAGATCCGCAGTGTATCCCGGATCTGAAATACGAAGATTTTCTGGCTTTCCATGGAAAATATTATCATCCGTCCAATGCCTACATCTATCTCTATGGAAATATGGATGTTGAGGAACGCCTTACCTGGCTGGATCAGGAATATCTCTCTAAATACGGAGAAAAAGAGGTAGATTCAAAGATCAGTATGCAGAAAGCGTTCGATGCTCCGCATGAGATCTATAAAAAATATTCTATTTCCACATCCGAATCGGAAGAAGACAACACCTATCTTTCCTGGAATGTGTCCGTTGGCATAAGCAGCGATGTACGTCTTGTGACTGCCATGGCAATCCTGGAATATGCACTTTTGTCAGCACCTGGGGCACCGCTTAAACAGGCTCTTTTGGATGCCGGGATTGGAAAAGATATCCTAGGCTCTTTTGAGAGCGGCATTCAGCAGCCGTCCCTTTCGGTAGTCGCTAAAAATGCAAATGTCGGTGACAAAGAAAAGTTCCTGGCAGTGATCCGCAAGGTATTGGAAGAGCAGGTGAAAAACGGCATCGATAAAAAAGCACTGCTGGCAGGTATCAATTCTTCCGAGTTCCGTTTTCGTGAGGCAGATTACGGCTCTTATCCGAAGGGCCTGATGTACGGAATCGACATTATGGACAGCTGGCTGTACGGCGAGGGTGATCCGTTTGCCTATGTCAAACAGCTGGATATTTATAAGGAACTCCGTGATGCAGTAGAGAGTGATTATTACGAGAAACTGGTGCAGAAATATCTGCTGGATAACACACATGTGGCGGTTGTTGTCGTTGCACCGGAAAAGGGACTGACTGCAAAACTGGAGGCAGAGACGGCAAAGAAACTGGCAGATTTTAAGGCAGGTCTCAGTGAAGAACAGGTAAAGGAGCTGGTAGAAAAAACAGCAAAACTGCAGGAATTCCAGGAGACACCGTCCACACAGGAAGAGCTGGAGAAAATCCCGATGCTTACCAGGGAGGATATCACAAAGAAATGCAGACCGATCTGCAACAGAGAGCTTTCTTTTGGCAACACCAAAGTTCTGTGGCATGATGTGAACACGAACGGCATCGCTTATCTGACCCTTTATTTTGATCTGTCCGTTGTCAGAAAAGAGGATCTGCCTTATGTCGGCCTTCTGAAAAATGTGCTGGGCATGATCGACACCGAGCATTATGCTTACGGAGATCTGTTCAATGAGATCAATATGCAGACCGGAGGTATCGGTACTGGGATGGTCGTATTTCCAGAAAAGGACACACAGAAGATGTATCCGATGTTTACCGTATCAGCCCGCACACTTTATGATAAAATCGACTTTGTGTTTGATGTGATCGAGGAGATTTTATTCACATCCAAACTGGACGATGAGAAACGCTTAAAAGAGATCGTTTCCGAGCAGAAATCAAGGACACAGATGCGGCTGACAACGGCGGGACATTAGGCAGCGGCAACCCGTGCCATGGCTTATTTCTCCGAGACAGCTGCGTTCAGTGATCGCAGCAGCGGGATTGACTACTATCGCATGCTCGATGACCTCGATGCAAATTTTGAAACGAAAAAAGAGAATCTGAAGAGTAAATTGAAAGAGCTGATGAACGTGATTTTCCGACAGAATGCCATGGTATTTTCCGTAACAGCGGAAGAGAAGGGGCTTGCCGGACTGGAAGAGAAAGTGACAGGATTATGCGAAAAACTTTCGTTGGATAAGAGAACACCTTCAGAAGAAACCCTTGCATACGGAAAGCTGAACGAAGGCTTCCAGACCTCCGCCAAGATCCAGTATGTGACACGTGCCGGAAATTACCGCGAGGCAGGCTATGATTATACCGGGGCACTGCGGATCCTGAAGGTGATCATGAGCTATGAATATCTCTGGGTGAATGTGCGTGTCAAAGGCGGGGCGTATGGCTGTATGAGTGGATTCGGCAGAAATGGCAATTCCTATTTTGCTTCTTACCGTGATCCGAACTTGCGTCAGACCAACGAGATCTACGAAGGCGTGCCGGAATACGTGGAACATTTCAACGTCGAAGAGCGTGATATGACAAAATACGTGATCGGAACAATCAGTGAGATGGATACGCCACTCACAGCAAGAGCACAGGGAGCACGTTCTGATGCTGCTTATTTCGGACATGTGACTGAAAGCGACCTTCAGAAAGAGCGTGACCAGGTACTCTATGCGACACAGGAAGATATCCGTGCCCTGGCACCGCTGATGCGTGCAATCCTGGCAGAAGACTGCATCTGCGTGCTCGGAAACGAAGATGCACTGGAAAAAGAGAAAGAGATGTTTAGAAATCTCGGACCACTTTAAGGAGGAATCATATACAGATGGCAGAGAAAAGTTACAAATCCGGTTTTGCGACCCTGATCGGCAGACCAAACGTAGGAAAATCCACACTCATGAACCACCTCATCGGGCAGAAGATCGCGATCACGTCCAACAAACCGCAGACAACGAGAAACCGGATCCAGACCGTCTATACAGACGAAAAAGGACAGATTGTATTTCTGGACACACCGGGTATCCACAAGGCGAAAAACAAACTGGGTGAATACATGGTCAATGTGGCAGAACGCACCCTCAATGAGGTCGATGTGATCCTCTGGCTGGTGGAGCCGAGTACCTTTATCGGAGCCGGCGAGCGTCACATTGTGGATCAGCTCAAAAAAACAAAGACACCGGTCATCCTGATCATCAACAAGATTGATAAAGTAGATAAAAAAGAGATCATAAAATATATGGATGCTTACCGCAAAGTCTATGATTTTGCGGAGATCATCCCGGTGTCGGCACTTCGCAGTGTCAATATGGATACTGTGATCGAGAGTATTTTCAAATATCTGCCGTACGGACCGCAGTTTTATGATGAAGATACGGTGACAGACCAGCCGCAGAGACAGATCGTGGCAGAGATGATCCGCGAAAAGGCACTTCGCTCTCTGGAAGAGGAGATCCCGCACGGTATTGCCGTTTCTATTGAAAAAATGACAGAACGCAAAAGCAAAGGCGGCAGCATCTGTGATATCGAGGCGACGATCATCTGCGAGCGGGATTCTCACAAAGGAATCATCATCGGAAAAAATGGACAAATGCTTAAAAAGATTGGAACATATGCAAGAGAAGACTTAGAGGAAATGCTAGATACTAAAATAAACTTGCAGTTGTGGGTTAAAGTTAGAGAAGATTGGCTAAATGACACAGCACTTATTAAGAAATTTAAATTACAATAATTTTTAGTATAAAAAACTAAAATTAGCAAAAGATAAAATTAGCTAGTATATTTGTTATACATTAGGAGGAGTCATATGATAAAAAAATTAGCATGGAATACTTTTAAAAACACTGGTAATATCAATACTTTTTTGGAGTTAATGGAAGTAGAAAATGTTGAAAAAGATTTACAAAAAAACGCACTTAATAATCAAATAAATTACGAGAAGGATATTTATGGGAATAATAAAGACAAAGGGAATAATTCTTTTAGAAAGTAACATGGGAGATTTTGATAAAATGGTATCAATTTTAACTCCTGATATTGGTAAAATTGGTTGTGCTGCAAAGGGGGCTAGAAAACCTAAGAGTCCTCTTATGGCTGGCACCCAATTTTTAAGTTTTAGTGACTTAGTTGTATATAGTGGTGTAAATTCTTATAATCTAAACTCATGCGAGCCTATCGAAGTTTTTTACAATATTCGTAAAGACTTGGACAAACTAATATATGCTTCTTTTATTTCAAGGCTTGTATATGATGTTACTGACGAAAACCAATACACTTATAAAATACTTCAATTATTACTAAATACATTATATATAATTTCTGAAACAGACGTCGACAAAGATTTTATACTGTCTGTTTTCGAATTGCGTCTTATGGTATTACTAGGTTATTCTCCAAGACTCGGAAAATGTGTAAGCTGTGGCTCTCCAGAAAATATCTGCTATTTTAGCATAGCTCACAGTGGCTTTTTATGTAACAATTGCGGAAGAGTGGATAAATCTGCAATTCAAATTACTAAAGGTACTTTCGATGCTCTAAAATATATATGCACCGCACCTGCAAAAAAAATATATTCATTCAATGTATCTGATGAATCAAAAAAAGAACTGCAAATAATTAGCAGTTTGTATTTAAATAAGAATTTAGATAAAGATTATAAATTTGAGAAGCTATTTTAGCATTTTTCCCTTCATATATACATCATAATAATTTTTCAATAAGTTATATGATGGATTTATGGTTGGTACAACTTCTTTATTTTCTATCATCTTGTCAAATTCTTCAAAAGTTACATTTTTAATATTGGCTACCTCTTCATCTTGCAATATTATTTTATCTTTTGAAAATATTCTTTGTACTAACCATATATCAACTATATCTTTTACCCTTGTATAACTTCCTATATATGTTATCTCTTCATCTTGTATATCTAATCCTAACTCTTCTTTCGTTTCTCTTTTTACAGCTTCTAAACTGGTCTCACCACTTATAACGCCTCCACCTGATTGTTCCCATAATCCGGGAAATATCTTCTTTTCATTAGAACGTTGCTGAATCCATAATTTATCGTCTTCAAGAAGCCAAACATGGGCTGAAATGCTATATTCATTTTCTCCCAATTTACCTCTTTCTTTTATATTTCCTAATTTTTCTCTTCTTTTATTAAAAATATCAACATTCTCCATTTCTACCTCCATAATTTATAATAATAATTTATTCCAAATACAGTATATCATATTTTTTATTTACAAAGCTATTAAAGTTTACCAAAAAAATAATTCGTATTATTTAATAACACGAATTATTTTTTCTTTAATCAACATCCTCTGTTACGGTTTCCTCTGCCCCTTCTATTGTTACTTTTGCATTTATTGGGCATATTTGAACATATGTATTTCCGTCATTTACTTTTATTTCGTTTCCATCTAGGTCTTTATACACAGTTTGTGCACTTCTTGAAGTCTTTTCACAGGTAATTTTTATTGCTTTACCATTTGTAATATAGTA
>ENA-OURS01002850-OURS01002850.1-human-gut-metagenome-genome-assembly--contig:-NODE-2850-length-11611-cov-2.583593_pt1 | contig 11611 bp, 8 predicted proteins | sample MGYA00242109_ERZ509010 | MGnify/ENA primary metagenome ERZ509010 (study PRJEB26280, sample SAMEA2338774) | human gut metagenome | biome: human gut; feature: human-associated habitat; material: faeces... | reverse complement strand
GCTGTGAGATTCAGCTTTCTTATGCAATCGGTGTTGCACATCCGACATCTATCATGGTAAATACATTTGGAACTGGCGCAGTAGATGATTCAAAGCTCGTTGATATTATCCGTGAAAACTTTGATCTTCGCCCGGCTGGAATCATCAAGATGCTTGATCTGAGACGTCCGATCTACGCTCAGACAGCAGCATATGGCCACTTCGGCAGAACTGATATTGATCTTCCGTGGGAGAAGACTGATAAGGCAGAAGCGCTGAAGAAGTATCTGGCATAAGATGGCAGGATACATTAATCAGAAGGTGTTCATTCTGTACGAGGATGAACACCTTCTCGTAGTAAAAAAGCCTTTTGGCATGGAATCTCAGCGTGGAAAAAGCTTTGCGATGGATCAAGAAAGTCTTCTTCGCGGTTATTTGTCCTCAAAAACAAAGACAGATAACCCATATCTGGCTGTCGTACACAGATTAGATCGTCCTGTAGCCGGTGTGATGGTCTACGCAAAGACAAAAAAGGCTGCAGCAGGTCTGCTTAGAGTTGAAGGGCATAGTGAAGAAACGATTGCAGAGTATGTAAAAAAATATGAAGCTGTCGTAAGTGGAATAGTGCCAGCATGTGAGGGCAGGCTGGAGGATTATTTAACGGCAGATAAGCGAACAGGTACAACATCAGTATCAAGTAAGGCAGATCCATTGGCAAAAAAAGCCGTTTTAACATGGAAAGAGATTGCAAGAGAAGAAGTGAAATCAGGTGAGATATTATTGCCATATGCAAGCAGTCCTTCACCAGAGGGTGGGTGGCATTTTTTGTCCATTGTGCTTGAGACGGGGCGTCATCACCAGATTCGTGCTCAGCTTTCACATGCGGGAATGCCTATTGCAGCAGATGTGCGTTATGGCGGTGCAAAGGTGTATGGACCGCGCGGTGCAATCGCTTTATGTGCAGCACAATTGTCATTTCGACATCCGATAACAGGAAAATACTTGACATTTTCCTGGAATGATGATACCAATATAACAGCAGTTAATGGAAGGTGATCAGACATAACTGCGGTCAGACTAATTGTTGAGGAGATACGATTATGAAGAAGGTTGTAAAGTTTGGCGGAAGCTCTCTGGCCAGCGCAGAACAGTTCACAAAGGTAAAAGACATCATTTGCAGTGACATCGACAGACGTTATGTGGTTCCATCTGCACCGGGAAAGCGTTTTTCTGGTGACACTAAAGTAACCGATATGCTTTATACATGTTATGCAGCTGCAGAGCAGGACGAAGATTTTTCTGAAAACCTGCACCAGATCGAGGAACGCTATCAGGAGATCATTGACGGTCTGTCCCTGACGTTGTCTCTGGCAGACGAGTTTGCTGTCATCGAAAAAAACTTCCGTGCTCATGTCGGAAAGGATTATGCGGCATCTCGCGGAGAGTATTTAAACGGTATCGTAATGGCGGCTTATTTGGGATATGAATTTGTCGATGCGGCACAGGTTGTATTTTTTAAGGAAAATGGCGAATTCGATGCAGTAAAGACCAACGAAGTACTGGGCGAACGCCTTCAGAACATGGAAAACGCGGTTGTGCCGGGCTTTTATGGCGCAAATCCGGACGGAAGCATTCGCACGTTCTCCAGAGGCGGCTCCGATATCACCGGTTCGATCGTTGCAAAGGCGGTTCATGCGGATGTTTACGAAAACTGGACGGACGTATCCGGCTTTCTGATCGCAGACCCGAATATCATCCCGAACCCGGAAAAGATCGAGACGATCACTTACAGAGAACTGCGCGAGCTTTCCTATATGGGCGCGTCCGTGCTGCATGAAGAGGCAATTTTCCCGGTCAGAAGCGAAGGTATCCCGATCAATATCCGCAACACCAACGAACCGGACAACAGTGGTACCTGGATTGTGGAGAGCACCTGCCAGAAGCCGAAATTTGTCATTACAGGTATTGCCGGCAAGAGAGGCTTTTGCTCAGTTAATATCGAAAAAGATATGATGAATTCCGAAATTGGGTTCGGCAGAAGAATTTTACAGGCTTTTGAAGATAATGGAATTTCGTTTGAGCATGTACCGTCAGGCATCGATACGATGACCGTATTTGTACATCAGGATGAATTTATGGATAAGGAACAGAACGTAGTCGCAGCGATCCATCGCCTTGCAAAGCCTGATATGATCGACATCGAGGGCGACCTTGCGCTGATCGCAGTCGTAGGCCGCGGCATGAGATCGACCAGAGGCACTGCGGGACGTATCTTCTCCGCACTCGCGCACGCTAATATCAACGTTAAGATGATCGACCAGGGCTCCAGCGAGTTAAACATCATCATCGGCGTGAGCGACGGGGATTTCGAAAACGCCATTCGCGCGATCTACAATATGTTCGTGCTGGTGCAGCTGTAAGGCTTGCCAATAAAATGGGAATACGAGGTCCTGTGCTTTGGGAGCACTCCCGCACAGGGCTTTTTTATCGTATAGGAAACTTCGTTTCCATAATGGAAAAGCTTAAAATAATCTTAAAGATTTCCGACATAAAATATGATATGCTATTACCAATGAGCAGTACCGGAAAAAAGAGAAGAGGCAACCGGCTGCTTGCAGACGAGTTGCCTCTTCTCTTTTTTCCGACAGGGCGAATGCCCTGCAGCGAGGAAACGCGAAGCGTTTTCGAGGTGGTACTGCGGGATCGAGGAAACGCAAAGCGTTTTCGAGGCGGTACTGCGGGAATGAGGAAACGCAAAGCGTTTTCGAGGCGGTACTGCGGGATAGCAGCGGAAACGAAAGGAATCAGAAAATGGCAGATAACAAAATACCGGTCATTTGTGTCAAGGATCTGTATAAAATCTACCGCGTGGGCGAATCGAAAGTGCGCGCCCTAAACGGCGTGGATTTCACGATTTATAAAGGAGAATTCTGCGCCATCGTCGGGACGTCCGGATCGGGCAAATCGACGCTGTTAAATATGCTCGCCGGGTTGGAGAAGCCGACAAAAGGCGAAATTGTCATCGCGGGGGAACATATTGAGAACAAGACAGAAAACCAGCTGGTTCGTTTCAGACGGGAGCATATCGGGTTTATTTTTCAGTCTTTTAACCTGCTTTCGACGATGACAGCGCTGGAAAACGTGGCGTTGCCATTGACATTTCAGGGTGTGGATAAGGCAAAGCGGTTAAAAAAAGCGTCGGCGCTTCTGGATCTGGTAAAGCTCGGCAAATACAAAAATCACCGGCCGACTCAGATGTCTGGCGGACAACAGCAGAGAGTCGGCGTGGCGAGGGCACTCGTGGTTGATCCGGAGATCATTTTTGCGGACGAACCGACGGGAAACCTCGACTCCAATACCTCCAGAGAAGTGATGGAGCTGATGCAGCAGGTGGTACACGAAAAACAGCAGACGCTCGTGATGGTTACGCATGACAACCATCTGGCGAGTTTTGCAGACCGTATTTTCCATATTATTGACGGCAAAATTGTCCGGATTGACGATATGACAGGAAAGAGCAAAGAAGAACGGGAAAAGGAAGAAAAGAAACGGGAGGAAGAGGCGAGCATATGAAAAGCTGGTGCAAAAAATTACTGACAGCAGGACTGATTTTCATGACGGCGGTAGCAGCTGTCAAAACTCCGATGCCGGTTTATGCGGATGAGGTAAGCGGAAACTCGGTACAGTACATCACGGATGATGATAGATGGAGAGCGTCCGTGGAGCTGAAAAACTACAAGGAAAGTCTGATTAAACGGGAAAATCCGGAGCAGTACATCATCGATGATCTGGACGATATCATGTACAGTGGGCAATATTACATCGCAAATTCGGAATACATGACGCCCGATGCGATGTGGAGCTATGTGGAAAAAGTGAAAGCGGAGATGGACACAGCGATCGGTAAAAGCGGAAGTGTGACAACGACGACGGAATTTCTGACGGTTGCGGACAACTGGACGACGCCGAGCGTTTCCTATGGACAGAGTGTGGAAATCGTGCTGCCGCTCATCAACCTCGGTGAAGAATGGCTGACAGACCTTCTGGTAGAGCCGGAGGTTTCCAACGACATCCAGAAATGGCCATTTAAGCCCGACAGCACCGGATATACGAAGAACTTTAACGAGATTCCGGGCTGTGCCACAAAGCTGTATGACGAAGCGGTGTTCAACAGAAGAGAGCTGACCTGGACGTTTACCGCCAGAGAGGACGTCCTGACCGGTTATTATCCGCTGACCTTTAAGGTATGGTACAGCAAAAACAAAATCCGCTGCGAGAAACCGGCAGAGATTACGGTATATGTATATTGCCAGGGCAAACCCGGCAGCGGACGGATCGGATCTTCTGATCTTGCGACGATTTCCCAGCCCAGAATTATTGTGACGGGCTTTGAAACTGATCCGGCACAAGTGTATGCTGGCAGCATTTTTACCCTGACGATTCATGTCAAAAATACTTCCCAGGATACTGCAGTCAGCAACGTGCTGTTCGATCTGGAAGCCGTGGAGGGTGGAACTGAAACGAGCAGTGGACAGGTGACAAACAGCTACGCGTCGTTCCTACCGACGTCCGGATCCAGCTCGATCTATGTGGATCGGATGCCGGCGGGCAGCAGTCAGGATCTGAAAATCGAAATGCAGGCGAAGGCGGATCTTTCTCAGAAGCCTTATGTAGTAACGGTCAAGATGAAATATGATACGGATTTGAAGGCGGATCTGACGGACGAAGCGAAGGTTTCCGTACCGGTCAAGCAGGAAGCAAAGTACGACACGAGCACTCCCGAAATCAATCCGGCCTCGATTATGGTTGGGGAACAGTCCAATGTCATGTTCCAGATTTATAATACCGGTAAGACGACGCTGTATAACGTTCAGGTAAAGTTTGAGGCGGACAGCGTTGAGGGCGGCGATACGTTTATCGGAAACCTGGCGCCCGGTGCCACCGGAAATGTCGATGCGATGGTAAACGGCATTGCTGCGACGACAGACGACGGATCGGTAAAAGCGGTGCTGACCTATGAAGACGATGCGGGCAACCAGACACGTCAGGAGATTGATATGCAGCTGTATGTTTCGGAACCGATGATTGATGACGGCTCCGATATGATGATTCCGGAGGAAGAGCCGCAGAAGACCTCAAACATCGGAATGATTGTCGGGATTATCGCAGCAGTTGCTGCAGGAATTGTTGTTGTAGTCGTTGTCGTGAAGCTTCGGAAAAAGAAAAAGGCGGCAAAGCTTCTGCAGGAGGACTTGCTCGATTTAAATCAGAAGGATGATCAACAATAGAATGCACCCTCTGCGAGCATTCTATTGTCATGAATAAAGAAAAACAAAGAGCCAGACGAAATGTTTGGCTCGCGTTTTCTTAGCTGTCAAAACGGAGACGAATATGAGAATACTTGATTTGCTGCGGATGAGCTCTGCAAATCTGTGGAAAAGAAAAGTGAGGACGCTTCTGACAATTCTTGGCGTTGTGATCGGTACGGCGTCTATTGTCGTCATGGTATCGCTGGGACTTGGCTTAAACAAGGCGACAATGGAAGATATTGAACAGTACGGCGGTCTTACGACGATCGAAGTGCGGGAGGGCAGGGGAGATAGCAGCTCCTATACCACGTACTCCATCGGCGGAGGCGGGTCTGTGACATTTTCTTCGGATTCCGGAAGTTCGTCCTCAAAGGATAAGGTGATGCGTCTGGACGATGCAGCGGTAAGTCTGCTTGAAAGTCTGGACCATGTCGAAAATGTATACCCGGTGCTGCAGCTTAATATTGTGGCAAAGTATGGGCAGTATGTGGATGACTATATGACCATTCAGGGAATGACGCCGGAAGGCCTGCAGGCGTTAAATATAGAAATCGGAGACGGTAAGCTGCCGTTGGATGACAAGGAGCTGCAGTTTTTTTACGGAAATCGGGTTGCGGCAGATTTTTATAATCCGAGAACCTATGAATATCCCTATTATGATAAGGGAGTATTTGCAGTCGATTTTATGAAAGACAGCGTCTTTTTCATCTTTGATCAGGATGCCTATTATGCGAGCCAGAATAGCGGAAGCTCAGGCAGGGACGGAGATTCGACGACGACTCCTCCAAAGAAATACCTGATCCCGACGGCGGGGGTGGAAAAACAAAGCGAAGACGGCAGATACAGTGCAAACGGCTACAATGTGTATTGCAATCTGGATGCGCTCACGGCGACGCTGAAACGGGTTTTTCGAAACAAGGCGATTCCGGGACAGCCTACGACATCCAACGGAAAACCGTATAAGGATTTGTTTTACTCTGTATTAAAGGTCAATGTGGATGACATCGACAATATGATTGCTGTGCAGGAGCAGATTCAGGCACTTGGCTATGAAGCGAGCAGTAATATTGAATGGATTGAATCCACACAGAAGCAGTATGCCAATATTCAGGCAATGCTGGGTGGAATCGGTGCGATTTCTCTTCTGGTTGCAGCGATCGGCATTACCAATACGATGATGATGTCCATCTATGAACGGACAAAGGAAATTGGTGTGATGAAGGTGCTGGGCTGCGATATGCGAAATATTCAGGCAATGTTTCTGATGGAGGCTGCAGATATCGGTCTGGTGGGTGGCATCGTTGGCCTGGGGATCAGCTATCTGATTTCCATGATCATCAACAAGGTCGTGGCGGCGAGTGGAAATATGTCGAGCCTGTCCTATATTCCGCTTTGGCTTGCCGGGGCGTCCGTGATCTTTGCAGTAGTAATCGGCATGGCGGCAGGATATTTTCCGTCAAAGCGAGCGATGAAGCTGAGCCCGCTGGCTGCAATCCGAAACGAATAATCAGACAATTCTGATAAAACGACTTAAAAAGACAGATAAATCAGAGATTATCTGGAAATAAAAAGAAAAAATTAACAAAATTAAAAAAACGTCAGATAAATAATTGACAGAACGGTTTTCGATGGATATAATGAAGTTACAAACAAGGAAAACAAAGAACAAAAATAAAAAGAAAGGAGGACAATCCACCGGAAACCGTATAACATTCACTCTTTTCAGACAGAAGATGTAAGAAACTGGCAGAAGCTTTTCAGTAGTCAAATGCTTTCCATTCTAATTCGGAAATAGAAAGCCTGTCGGATCGGATATCGAAAACATCAGAATGGATGAAAGAGCACAGGAAAAACTGCATAAGGAGTCTTTAAAGGGAATCATAGATTCCATTACTTTAAAGAAACGCGAAGCAAATGGTTTGCATCAAGTACACAATCCGATTTTGAATGCGGAAAAGATGTTGTTTGACGACAGGGAAACACGATGGAACGGAAAAGTCGTTGAGGGATGTCAACAGAAGAAACTGTACGCAGGTACAAAATCCGAAGAGTTGGAACGATACAGAGAAACGGAGGTTTAGACCATTGGATAGCGAATTTTAGAAGCGGGTATTGATCAAAAAGATGATTGATACCCGCTTCCGTTTGTGTTAGTCTAAAAGGGAATCCTGCAGACAAACGAGCTTGGAAGGAACAGTATCAGAGATGTCAGAAAAAAAGACGAACAGAGAAAACAGAAGAAGGCGCAGACGCAGAAATCAGATGATTTCTTATTGTGTCATGGCGGTGGTTTTGATTGCAGTTGGGATGGGCTGCTTTTTTGGCATTCGCGCAGCTGACAGTGCGGTAAAACAGCATCAGGCGGCGCAGGAGGAATCCAGACAGGAGCTTTTGGAAGCGTCCCGGGTAGAAGAATCCGCGCAGGCGCAGGCGGCGGTCGCGGCCCTGTTTGAGACGGAATCTACGGAAGAAACGGAGAGCACCTATACAAAAGAGGAAGCATTAAACGATATGGTAGAGGATACGCTCGCAGGGATGACGCTGGAGCAGAAGGTAGCGGGACTTTTCTTTGTGACGCCGGAGCAGTTGACGGGAGTTTCACAGGTTGTGGCAGCGGGCGATGCGACCAGAGAAAGCCTGGAAAAATATCCGGTAGGCGGCCTGATTTATTTTGCACAGAATATCCAGTCGGAAAACCAGTTAAAAGAAATGCTTTCCAATACAGCATCCTACAGCCTGTTTCCGCTGTTTTTCGGCGTAGATGAAGAGGGCGGAAAGGTTGCGCGCGTTGCGGACGCCTTAAAACTGGATAAGACTCTACCGATGGGGGAAATCGGTGCGGCAGGAGATACGCAGGCGGCATACGATGCATATCAAAATATCGGAGGTTATCTTTCTGCTTATGGTTTTAATGTGGATTTTGCACCGGTTGCAGATGTGTTGACGAATGTAGACAATACGGTGATCGGAAACCGTGCCTTTTCATCGGATGCAGGTGTGGCGGCACAGATGGTTTCCAGTGCGGTGACAGGGCTGCAGGAGACCGGCGTGAGTGCCTGTCTGAAGCATTTTCCGGGACACGGGGATACAGCAGGGGATTCTCATACCGGCGCGGCGCAGACGAACCGGACGAAGGAGGAGATGGAAGCAGAGGAATTTTTACCGTTTCAGTCTGGCATAGAAGCGGGTGTAGATATGATTATGGTAGGGCATATCACAGCACCGAACCTGACGGATGGAGATTCGCTTCCTGCGAGTATTTCCGAAAAAATCATTACGGGAGTGCTGCGCAACGAATTGGGTTATCAGGGGATTATTATTACCGATGCAATGAATATGGGAGCGATTACCGAATATTATAAATCGGACGTTGCCGCGATTATGGCATTGAAAGCCGGTGCGGACATGGTTTTGATGCCGGAGAATTTTGAAGAGGCATATCAGGGCGTTTTAGATGCCGTTGTAGATGGAACGGTGAGTGAGGAGCGGATCGACGATTCTCTACGGAGAATTTACCGCGTAAAATTAAGAAGCCGTGTGTTATAATCGCAGAGAGAATAAAAATGCTGCAAATGGGCAGAATGGAGGAAAAAGATGAAACTGATTTGCTTGGATCTGGAAGGAGTTCTGGTACCGGAAATCTGGGTCGCTTTTGCGGAGGCGAGCAAAATTCCGGAGCTGAAAAAAACGACGCGTGACGAACCGGATTACGATAAACTGATGCGGTATCGCCTTGATATTCTGAAAGAGCACGGACTCGGACTGAAAGAAATACAGGAGACGATTGCCTCTATCGACCCTCTTCCGGGGGCAAAGGAGTTTCTGGATGAACTGCGCAGCTTTGCGCAGGTGATTATTATCAGCGATACCTTTACGGAATTCGCACAGCCTCTGATGAAAAAGCTCGGCTGGCCGACAATTTTTTGCAATTCCCTCGTGGTAGCAGAGGACGGCGAGATCACGGATTATAAGATGCGGGTGGAAAATTCTAAACTGACAACCGTGCGGGCATTGCAGTCGATTGGCTTTGAAACGGTCGCAAGTGGAGACAGCTATAACGATCTTGGCATGATTTTAGCGGGAAAGAGCGGATTTTTATTCCGTACGACAGAGCAGATCAAAGCAGATTATCCGCAGATTCCGGCACTGGAAACCTATGAAGAGCTGCTAAACGCGTTGAAAGAAGCGTGAAATTTTTGTGAACTGCCTGGCTTCCATTGACACTATTTTGAAACGGTGTTATAGTACATGTAGAACAAAGATGATGACCGGATCGACAACCGGTAAGAGACATCCCCGGAAGTGATCCGGGGATGTTTGCGCTCTTGCAGAATGGAGGCAACAATGGCAGCAAAGAGAGATTATTACGAAGTGCTCGGCGTTTCCAAAAGCGCCGATGCCGATGCGATTAAAAAAGCATATAGAAAACTTGCAAAAAAATATCATCCGGATGTGAATAAGGATGATCCGACGGCGCAGCAGCGCTTTCAGGAGATTACAGAGGCGTATGGTGTATTGAGCGATCCGAAACAGAAAGCGCTGTATGATAAGTATGGTCACGCGGCGTTTGACGGAAGTGGGGCAGGCAGCGCCGGTGCGGGCCCACAGGGCAGCTATGGACAAAATGGTGGATTCCATTCGTTCCACTTTGAAGGCGGAAATATGGATGACCTGTTTGGAGATTTGTTCGGCGGCATGTTCCACGGCAAATCCGGACAGAAGCAGTCCGGCAAGAGCTATCGGACGCATTTTGGAAGTGGATTCGGCGGAGCTGATGGTTACAGCCAGGGCTTCGGCGGCACGGCAGGCAGCGGCTATACCGGCGGCTTTGGCAGCTCGACCGGCAATGGCTACACTGGCGGTTTTGACGGCTTCGATTTTGGCGGCGGCAGCTACGGCGGCTTTGGCTCCTCTCAAAGAGGCGAGGATCTGCGCGCTGAGATCAGCGTCAGCTTTGACGAAGCGGCATTTGGCTGCGAAAAGAAGATCAGTTTGCAGGGACAGGATGGCAAGATATCTACCGTTCAGGTTAAAATCCCGGCGGGTATTGAATCCGGCAAGACGATCCGTTTGCGCGGAAAAGGTATGCCCGGAAGCAACTTGGCAGGTGACGGCGACTTGCTTTTGAAGGTAGATGTTCAGGAAAAACCTGGATTTGAACGAAAAGGCGCTGACCTGTATACAACGGTCAAAATCCCGTTTACGACGGCGGTGCTCGGCGGCGAAGCAGAGGTTGCGACGCTGACCGGCAAGGTTGTGTGCAGGATTAAACCCGGTACGCAGTCCGGCAGCAGGATTCGTTTAAAAGGCAAGGGCATCGTGTCGATGAAAGACGCATCCGTACACGGAGATCAGTATGTGACGGTTCAGATCGATGTGCCGAAGAATCTGTCCGCCGCTGCAAAGCAGAAATTAAGGGAATTTGAAGAAGCGTGCAAGGGCGGCAGCAGCCGCGGCGCAGCATAAAACAGTTTGATCGCTGGTGCTTTAAGTGGATGCGGCGTGCAAAAAGTGCGCCGTATGTGCACAGAAGTGCAGCACTGGTGTGTAATATAAACAATAGAATGCACGCTCAGCGAGCATTCTATTGTCATAAATAAAAAAATCTGAGAGGAAGCGTATGGGAAATGTCATAGATTATTTGATTCAGTATGGCGATCAGGCCTTTGCAGAGCGGGCGTTTTGCGATGTGGATGTCCTGATTTTGGCGCAGTTGTCCTATTTTGATTTCGGGAGTGCTGTGCCGACGATTGCGCAGCACAAAAAGAGTGTGACGCTGGAAGAAATCGACCGGACGGCTGATCTTTCTGCAGTGTTTGCAGATAAGTGGTACGGGGAAAACAACCGAAAGCTCTGGAATGCACTGCTTGCTGGAAGACGGTTTCGCACGATGCGTTGCAATTATTATCGGGAGCGGATGGAGGAAGAGCAGGAGGCGCAGTTCGGAGCGGTCACTTTTTTTCCGGAAGGTTGTGAGCCGGTGGTGGCGTTTCGCGGAACGGATGATTCGGTTGTCGGCTGGAAAGAGGATTTTCGACTGGCATTTCGAAAACCGCTGGCATCCCAGGAAATGAGCAGTGTGTACTTAAATCAGGTCGGCTGCAAGCTTCCGGGAGCGTTTATGGTATGCGGACATTCCAAAGGCGGAAACCTGGCTGCCTATGCGGCGACCTGGGCGGAAACCGGCGTGCAGCGCAGGATTACGGATATTTATAGCCTGGACGGTCCGGGATTTTTGCCGGAAGTGTTTGAAGGGGATTCCTATGAGCAGATCAGAAGCCGTGTGCACCGGATTTTGCCGTATTCTTCTTTGGTGGGGATAC
>ENA-OURS01002848-OURS01002848.1-human-gut-metagenome-genome-assembly--contig:-NODE-2848-length-11619-cov-3.372708_pt1 | contig 11619 bp, 4 predicted proteins | sample MGYA00242109_ERZ509010 | MGnify/ENA primary metagenome ERZ509010 (study PRJEB26280, sample SAMEA2338774) | human gut metagenome | biome: human gut; feature: human-associated habitat; material: faeces... | reverse complement strand
GTCGTGTATATAATATCACATTTTTTTAAATTTGACAAAACTTAGATAATCAAAATAAAAAGAATTATCAAACACAAACATTTAATAATTCTTTAAAAAAATCTATATATCCCTATTCTTATTTTTTATTACAATTAAACTTCCAACAGCAATCAATAGTACAATACCAAGCACCATATAAGCAGCTGATACTGTATCAGGATTAGTTACTCTTTTATATATTGCACTAACAGTAACCTTGCCCTCAGGCATTACAAATGTACCATCACTATTAACTTCTATCTCTTTACCATTCTCATCTTTAACGATAATCCTAGCCAAAGTATATCCTTCTTTAACTGATATCTTAACTTTAACCAACTCTCCCGGATAAGCATCAGACTTAACAGTAATAGTACCACCATCAGTTTCTTCCTTGGCTACAGGAAATATATCATACGTGTATTTAGACAAAGTCAAATAATTACATGCTGCACCTCTTTGACTTTGTTCTTGAACTCTACTAGGTACCATATCATCAATAATATTCCAAAGCAACATATAACCATTTTTATAACCATTACTATCAAAATTACTAAAAATACGTCCTGCATACGTAGTATCTGCCGAGTAAACAATCTCATTAACTATATTACCAGTTAAATCATATTTTAAAAGTATTGTTCTTCTAGGAGCAAAATCTGTAACACCAGTAACAATATAACCATCATAAGTTCCATCTGGTAAATAACTACTTATAGCATCATAGTAAACAGAATAATATTTATCAGGATTATAAATATCTCTAAATATTTCATTACCATTCAAATCATACTTTATAATAGCACCTTTTGTATTACTTGCCTTCCCAACAACTATAACACCATCTATTTCACCATTAACATCATAACTATAATTTATACTATTAACATAAATTTCAGTATCTTTTTCCCAAACAACGAAATCATCATCAGAACCATTTAGTTTTAATTTAGCAATACTATATCTATCATTTGAAATAGCAAAAGCAAAAGTAGTATTATTTTCCTTAAAAAAGCGTATTGAATTATTAGAAATATAGTCACTAATATTCTTTTCAAAAACAAGCTCACCATTTAAGTCTAATTTAAGCATTATATATCCTGGTCCAACCGCTAAATCAGTAGAAGTAGATTCAATTATTACAATATATCCATCACGTTTTTCATTATTATCAACACTATCAAAATGAATAAAGTTATCTTCAAATCCATTACCACCATATTGTTTTTCAAAAATGATATTTTCATTATCATCATAACCAGTAATTAAAAGATCGGTTTTCCCTTTAACATCATACTCCTGATCATCAGAAGAAATAGTATCAACAGAGACATTAATATTATTTATAGTAATATCATAAACATCAACATTATCAAGATTTTTCTTTAAAATACTTTTCCTGTTTAAAAATAGAAAACCATCAATATTTCCACTATCATCATAACTTGGTAATACAGCCAAATCGTCAAAACACTTTTGTAACTTCTCATTATATGTAAGTTTTAAATCTAATGCTAAAACTCTACTAGGCAAGAATAAAAATCCTACCAAAGCCAGCAAAATAAAAATACTTTTCCTTATCTTCATAACCACACTTCTCCTATCTTCTACCATAATTATACCAAAACAAAAAAAATTATCAAACCCTAAGTCTGATAATTTTCTTTTTCTTATAAATTTACCTATACGCCACAATATGATGTACTCTCTTATCATTAATTAACTCTACCACATCACTATTTTGTACATGACCATCTACCATAGTTTTCCTTTTCTTATCCTTATGAACCTCTATTTCATAAATGGTCTCCTTAAATTTATAAATAATCTTAAATGTAGTCCAACTATCTGGAATACTAGGCTCTATTCTTAATATATTACCATTCTTCTTCATACCTAAAATATCTCTAATACCTACATTATAAAACCATCCTGAAGAACCAGTATACCAAGTCCAACCTGCCTTACCAGCAAAGTTTTCATTAGAAGAAATATCTGCCGCAATTACATAAGGCTCTGCTCCATACTTCATAACCGCTGAATTATCCAAAGTCCTATTAATTGGATTTATCATCTGATAATACTTATAAGCCTTATCAGTATATCCCATCTTAATTAAAGCCATAATATACCAACTAACAGCATGCGTATATTGACCACCATTTTCTCTAATACCTTTAGGATAATTCATAATATATCCCGGATTATTTAATGACTTACTAAAAGCCGGATCAAGTAACTTAATAATATCATTATCTCTATCGACTAACTTCTCTTCAACTTCTTCAATTACTTTTAAACTTCTTTCCTCATCCGCAACTCCCGATATAACTGAAAAACTCTGAGAAATTAAATCAATCTTACATTCACTATTATCTTGACTACCTAACTTATCTCCATTATCAAAATATGCTCTTAAATAATAATCCCTATCCCAACCATATTTATTCAAATTACTCTTCAATTCATCATTAAACTTAACATACGAAGAAACATCTATCGCTACATTATTCTCCTCTACCAAAGCAACAAACCTATCAATTATATTATACAAGAAGAATCCTAACCAAACACTTTCTCCCTTACCTTTAATACCTACTCTATTCATTCCATCATTCCAATCACCACCACCCATTAATGGTAACTTATGACTACCTAAATTAGACATAGATAATTTTAAAGACTTCAAACAATGATTAAGAATCGTATCACTACTACTAGAATAACTAAAATTCATCGTCTTCTCATACTCATAAACACTAAGTAAACTACCAGTAACATAAGGAGCCTTTTCCTCTAAAATAGTCTTATCCCCAGTAACTTCAATATAATTAATAACAGCATATACTAGCCATAGAAAATCATCCTTATAACGACTTCTAAGTCCAAACTTACTATCTTCATGCCACCAATGTAGAACATCACCTTCTCTAAATTGATGTGCCGCATTACAAATAATCTGCTCTCTCGTAAACTCCGGTTTTACTAAAACTATATTCATAGCATCCTGTAACTGATCCCTATATCCAAAAGCCCCAGATACTTGATAAAAACCAGCTCTAGCCATAATCCTAGAAGAAATAGTCTGATACAAATACCAATTATTAATCATATAATCAAAACTCTTATCTGGACTTTGAACCTTAATAGTACCAAGAGTCTCATTCCAATACTTCTTAACTTTATCAAAAGCCATATCAACAAAATTAAGATCACTATATTTTCTAACTAACCCTTCTCCTATACATTCACTTCTATCAGCAACCAACATAAATACTATAGTCTTCTCTTCCTTAGCCTTCAAACTAATCTTACTATTAATACTCTTAACTAAGATTCTATCGCTACACCAAGAACTAATCTTTTCATTACAAGACATATATACACATACATCACTATAATTAATACTATAAGCATTACGTAGTTTTAATAAATTATCTTCCTCCATATACTCAGATAAAATATGTCTAGCCGTCTTCTCTTCAAAATTACCAAACGTTGGATTAATCCAAAAACAAGTATCAACATCCTGCTTTTTATTAGTCTTATTCTCTAACTTAACCAAATATAATTTTACTGGCTCATTAATACTAACAAACTCTGTAATCTCTTTTCTTAACTCTAAAGACTCACTCTCTAAAATACTATATCCCATACCGTGAGTACACTTATCAGGTACAAATAACTTATCATTAAACTTAAATCCCTCAGACCTGTCATTAACAACTAAATCATTAGTCCAAGACGTAATCTTAAACTCCGAAGAATTTTCAAAATAAGTAAATCCAGCCCCATTATTAGTAATAATAGTTCCAAAGTCTCTATTTGCAATAACATTACTCCAGGGAACTGGTGTTTTATTATTATAAATAACATACTCTTCCCTATTATTTATAAATCCACCAAATCCATTATCAAAATCAAGATCACCATGTTTCTTAATTGCAATATTTTCTTCATACTTTTTCTCTTCATAATTACTAATCTTATTATTCTTCTGTAACTCACTAACTGCATCACTCAAACTAATATGATCTCTTACGATAAATCTAAGTCTAGGTACAACTCCAAATAAATTCATCTCTTCTCTAGATAAACTACTTCCATCTATTACTTTAATAATACCTGGAGTATGATAAAAACTATTAACTGAATATATTCTATATATCTCATCATCAACCTCTTTATTAATAACATCTCTATACTCATCTTCATTATTAATAATAACTATATCTACAAAAATAGAATTATTCTTATAATACTCAAATGCTTTAAGTATACTAAATACAAAAGATAAATCACTAATATCATTAATATCCACTAAAATAATTGGTCTATCTCCACTAATACCAAACTTCCACAACCCAGTCTGTGATAAACTATTTCTTCTTAATAAATCCATTCTCTCTTCATTAACTGATATTTTAGTAGTCTGATATAAATAATTAAGCATTATATTATAAAGCCTTAACTCATCCCCAGTAAGATCCATACTCTTATTATTTACAACACTCGCTAATGCTGCCACTCTAAATATCTTATTAATATCTCTCTTACTATTATAAGCTTTAATAATTTCATCTATTTGCTCAGTACTTCTTCCAAAGCCAACTAGTACATATACAGTTACCTCTCCATTAGGAACTATCTCTATCTTATTTCTAATACTACTAATCGGATCCAAATTATCCCCTACATAATTACTAAGTTTTTCAGAAAGACTAATTGGATTACTAGTCGTATAACCTCTACCAATAAATCTACTTCTCTCAGTCTCATAACTATATTTATCAACAGGACTATCTATAATTAATCTACTAACCATATAATTATTAATACTAGAGTCTCCCCTACTTTTTCTCTTCATTATAAGAGCATTATTCTTATTATCCCACTCACTAGAAATAAACATATTATTAAATACCCTATGTGAAACATCATCCATATTCTCAGATAATATAACCTCAGTATAAGTAGTAAGTTCTAACCTCTTATTAACCTCACTATTATTTCTAAAAGTAATCTTTCTAACTTCCGCATTATGATATGGACTAACTACAATCTCTGTAGTAGTCGTAATTAACCCATCAGTTCTTAAATACTTAATCCTATCAGATGCAAAAACAACTTCATAATTATCACTATTCTTATTAATTGGAGCATAAGTATTAGACCAAACATAATTAGTATCTACATCTTTTATATACATAAATATTCCATAGTCTTGTTCTGTAACCTTACGATATCTATTTAATTGTAAAGTTCTATATCTAGAAAAACTATTACCTCGATCATTCATAAGTAAAGCATATTTCTTATTCGATAAAACAGACACTTCTGGCATATAAGAAATATAATTAAATGTTCTAATATCATTCTCTATTCTTTCTTTTCTATAATCATACTTTTTATATTTAGCCATCTTCATATCTATATCAGTCTTTATCTGTACTTTTTCTTTAAGTAATATATCAAAAGTTCTAACTAATACATTTTCCTGGAAATAGTTCTTTACTGCTCCTAGTTTCAAATAATTAACTATTCCTGCTAAAATCATTCCTTGATGATGTGCAAAGTAAGCTTCCACTACTCCCGTATTATCATAGTCATATGATTCATATAACCCATATTTACCAAGCATTTCTAAGTCCTTAAATTTTTCTATATTAGATATTACTTCTTTTGGAAATAACTCTAAAGCCATTATTGATGCATATGGAGAAACAACTATTCTATTATCTTTATCTTCTTTTGCTTTTAAATACGGAGTTGAAAAAGCCCTATATTTATAATTTAGTGAATTATCCAACTCATTATAAGCAGCCTCACTAATACCCCATGGTAACTTCTTATTTATTTTATCTATATAATCTTTCTGACAAAAATAAGCAAACTGATATGACTCATCCATTAGTGTATTCGGATAATTCTTTAAAAATAATAGCGGCATAAAATACTCAAAAGAAGTACCAGACCAAGAAATAAGTCCTTTACGTCCTTTATATGTAGTTAAAGATTTATCTAGAGAAAACCAATGTTTAACAGGAACATCTCCCTTACAAATTGCTAAATAACTAGTAAGTCTAGCCTCACTCGCAAACTTATTATAGTTATATATTGAAAGTCTTCCCTCACTATCATCATATCCAATACTAAATACATTCTTCTTTGTATATAACTTCGAAAAGTCAGCTTTTTTAATTAAACTATCACATCTTTTAACTAAATCTATAAATTCATGACTATTTAAAAACTCCCTACAAACAACCAAACTAGAAACAAAGTTACCTGAATCTACTAAAGATACAAATCTTGGACTAATAACTTCCATTGTCAAAATATTATACCAGTTATATAAATGTCCATTCCACTTTTCTAACTTTTCTACTGTATCTAAAATATTAGAAATTAATGTCCTTGCCTCATCTTTTGTAATAAACTCCATCTCACAAGCCGAAACAATACTAACTAATGAATACCCTATCGCTGTAGGACTAGTTCTCTTATCTAACTTTTCTTCTCTATTTTCCTGATAATTATCTGGTATTAAATAATTATATTTACTACATAAATTATCTGAAAAATACATCCAAGTATCATAAGCCAACTTAGTAAGTTTTTCTTCTACATCACTACTAATATTATTCTTAGGTTTAATATCCAAACTAACAAAGTATAAAATAAATGGAGCCGTAATAAACATACCCGCTACTACATAAGAAAAATATGACTTAAATGTAACTCCTAAAATAATAAAAATAATACCAAAAATATAATTAACTATAAAACTCTTCAAATACCCAACTAAACTCTTATTTAACTTCTTACTTGCCTCTTCTGCTGTAGTCCAATTAAGTAAATTCTTATGTGATACAAAAAGTCTATATAAAGTTCTAAAAAAAGCATCCATATAAACCCCAGTATAAAAAGGTATATTAATAAAAGTAATATAAGCCCTATATAATAAACTACGTCCACCTACTAATAAATTCTTATAATACACAGTCTTATTTTTATTTTTAAATTTAATTTTACTATACAAGAAAAATATAATTGAAATAGCAATCTCTAAAACTACAAATAAAATCCAAAGTACTGACTTAGTCCAATTAAATGACATCGCCAAAAGTAATATAAGTAATAAACTAGGCATTAAAAACATTCTAAGAATATTGTCTAATATTTTTAATTTTCCAAGTAAATTTATTGGATTTTTTACTTTAAGATTTTTTTTATTTTTAACAGTATTTAAAAGCCACCCAATAATTTGTGTATCTCCTCTAGACCATCTATGTTGTCTAGATACATCTGTTAAAAAGTCAGATGGTGCATCATCTATCAATTCTACATCTGAAACATAACCCACTCTCAAATAATTACCTTCTAATAAGTCATGTGACAAAATCAAATTATCTGGAAAGGTATCTCCAAGTATTTTATCAAAACACTCTAAATCATATATTCCCTTACCTATAAAATTCCCTTCTCCAAAAAAATCTTGATAAAAATCAGGTACAAAAGCTGAATAAGTATCAAATCCACCTACTCCAGCAAATATCTGACTATATAAACTCTTATTAGTAGCCTCTATTGAAGAACTAACTCTTGGCTGCATAATCCCATATCCAGAAATTACCTTAGTCTTCTCTTTATTTAAAACTGGTCTATTTAAAGGATGTGCCATTGCTCCTATTAAGTTTAAAGCCGTACTTAGAACAAGTCTAGTATCAGTATCTAATGTAATAACATATTTAATACCTAAATCTTTTCCTTGTAATGTATTAACAAAAAAATTCTTCTTACTAAGATTATCATTCATCTTGCCAAGCAATACTTTATTAAACTGAACTAGTGCCCCTCTTTTTCTCTCATATCCTAAGTAACACTCTTCACTCTCATTCCATACTCTTCTTCTATAAATGAAATGAAATAATTCTTTACCATACTTTTTATTTAAAGAAGAAACTATTTTCTCTCCTGCTTCAACTAATTCTTGATCATACTCCTCATCTTTCTTAGAAGATGCCTTAACATCTCCTAATAAAGTAAAATATAAATTATTAGACTTATTAATCAAATAAAATGTTTCTAATACATCAAACATCTCTTTAATTTTCTCTGTACTACTAATAATAGTTGGAATTACTACCATCGTTGTAGCACTCTTATCTAATCCATTAGAAAAATCAATTTTAGGCATAACCGTAATTGGTAAAATCTTACTAAAAATAACATCTACAATTTTTATTAATAACTGACTAACTGGAATTAATAGAATTAAAAATCCTAAAGCCCTAAGTCCAATAAAATATTTAGACAAGAAAAAACTAATAATAAAAGTTCCTAAACACATAAAAACTAAATAAAGAATTGTTCTTAGTTTATAATTTTTATTTTTAAATAAATAAAATCCAATATGTCTCTCTTCTTTTAAACTAATACTATAAAGTTTCCCAAGTAATTCTAATTCACTACATCTTTTCCCTTTAGCAAGTCTAACTATCTGCTCCCTATACACCATCTTTGTATCAACAGTCATATTCTTATATACTTTATCCATAAGTAATAGTTTTTCTGTTGCTGAAATATTTTTAAATAGCTCTTCTTCATTAAGTTCAAATAATAGTTTTAAATCTCCAAATATATTAGAAATCAAAATATTATTATCAATTCTCTCTTGAAAAAAATCATTAATAATTTCTTTTAAACTAATATTCTTTGCTTCTAATAATTCATTTATCTCTTTAAATATAAAGTTACTTCTATTACCAAGTTTTTTTATTTGACTATTAACTTCATAAATATAATACTGATTCTCAGTAATATTAAACTTATCATCTATAAATTCATTTAATGTTACTTCATTCTTATCACAACTATTAATAATTTTACTAACTTTATTCTTTATTAATAATTTATCTTTCTCATCCTCACTAAGTAAATACAACTTCTCTGTATAAATAAATATCAAAAGATATTTAATTGCTAAAATCTCTCTATATGAAAAATCATAATTCTCATTTCTTTGATATTTTTTTAATTCTGAAACTAATGTTTTAAAAGAAATATTATAATTATTCGCAACTGCTATTTGTCTAAGACAATAGTATAAACTTTTGGTGTTTTTTATTAATTTACGTATTTCTTTTTTGTTATGAACAATATTTGTTTTATGCTCCACTAACAAATAAAAATTATCAATTATCCATTCATTGTTAATTCCTACGTATGTTGCTTGTTTAGTTTTTTCTATTAAATAATTATAATATTTCTACTAATATAAATTTTGATGATGAGTTTTTATCTTCTGTTATTAGTGAAATAAATAAATTGCTACCAGATAAGGTCGTAAACCCTGATTATTATATTGATGATGATAATAATTTGATTATTACTGCTGGTAAAGACGGTGTTATTGTTGATGAACAAGAATTCAAAAAAGAACTTTCTAAATTGCTTAATGATTTTGATAATGATGAACCAACACTAGTTGCACCAGTAAAAAACGCAGTAGCAAATAAAATTGATTTAGATGAAATTTATAAAAATATTTATAAAGCTCCAGTCGATGCATCTTATACTGTTGACCCTTATGTTGTGTATCCTTCTTCTAATGGTGTTGATTTTAAGATTTCATTAGATGAAGCAAAAGAAATGCTAAAAACAGAACAAGACGAATATAGTATTCCATTAAAAACATTATACCCTAATGTTACAACAAATCAGATTGGAAACGAAGCCTTTCCAGATATGCTTTCAAGTTTTTCTACATCATACACAAGCAGTGGTTATAATAGGTCTACAAACATAGAGCTCGCAGCAAAAAAACTTGATGGATATGTGTTAATGCCTGGCGAAACTGCTTCTTATAATCAAATAGTTGGTCAGCGTACTAAAACCGCTGGTTTTAAAGAAGGAGCTGCATATTCAAATGGAAAAGTAGTTCAAGAGGTTGGTGGTGGAATTTGCCAGGTTTCTTCAACACTATACAATGCAGTTTTATATGCTAATTTAGAAATAGTCGAAAGGTATAACCACGGTTTTGCGCCTTCATATGTAAAACCAGGCTTAGATGCTACTGTATCTTGGGGCGGTCCGGATTTTAAATTTAAAAATAATCGCGATTATCCTATAAGAATACGTACAAATACCTCTGGAAAAAAAGTAAGAATTTATATTTATGGATTAAAAACAGATAATGACTACAAAGTTGTATTAGATGCACAATATGTTTCGAGTGTTCCTTTTACAACTACTTATCAAAAAGATTCATCACTTGCAAGTGGTCAATCTAAGGTAATTCAGAGTGGTTCAAATGGGTGCAAAACAGTTACATACAAATATTTATATGATAAAAATGGAACTTTGGTATCTTCAGAATGTCTTTCAAGAGATACATATAATCCACATAACAAAATAATAGCAGTTGGGTATTAAGCCAACTGTTATTTCTTAATTTATATTCTAATTTTGTGGTATCTCAATCTTTATACTTCCATAATCTTTATATGCACCAATATTTGTATAGTGCGAATATGCATTATAATTAAGTATTATTCTATCAAATGCAGTATATTTTATTACCTTATTAGAGCTATATCTACTATAATATTTTATTTTAACTGTTTGTGTTTGTCCTGCTGGTACCTTTGTGTCTGTTTCAGCAAGCTCATGTGTGTATGCTTGGTAATGAGTTGCGTTTTTATCTTCAATGTACATTGTGCTATCTATGTTAGGGTCATTTATTAATATTGGTGTATCACGTTTGTTTGTAATTTCGAACGTAAATGTTTGATAATCAAAATATACATCTGTTTCCACTACTTTGATTGTTACATCATCTGCTTTTTGTGATTTATTTATTGTTGTTTTGCCAATATAGCTATTTATGTTAAGTTTTGTCTGCCCATTTTCATTTATTATTGTAATATAGTCTTGTTTTATATTTGATTCATCAAAGTTTCCTGTAGCTAGTGCATTCTCAGCGAATTTTACTTTATATGTGTTTCCCACCCAATTTTCAACAGTTATTTCTCTCTGTGAGCCTCCAAATACTGGATCGTAATAAGTTTTCTTAAAGTTCTCTTTACTTGGATACATTTGATTTTTACAGTCGCTTGAAATTAAGTTGTATGCAGAATCTATGTCACCATTATTACAATATGTTGCAAAATTGTCTATTAATTTTACTGTATTTTTTTGAGAATTTGTAATTTGCTCTCCAGTTATTGGTGACGTGTCTGAAGCAATTGAAATTGAATTCATTTTTGTTGTATTAGTAGTTATTGTATTTGTTGGTTTCTCTTGATTTTTTAAACTTGAATTTATTACATTTATTACTACAAATATTAATATTGCTACTCCTATTATTATCCAGATAGTTTTGCTATGTGTATTATACCAATGTCTAAAGCCTTCCATATTTTTCTCCCTTCATTTTAAAATTACGCCAGCATTGTAAATATGCTGGCATATTTTTATTAAACTTTAGTATTAATTTACATTAAATGACATTACAAAGTCTGTTCCATCTTTTAATTGCATTATTACTCTTTTATTCGTCTGTTTTGTTCCTTCAGTTATTGTAATATCAAATAT
>ENA-OURS01002841-OURS01002841.1-human-gut-metagenome-genome-assembly--contig:-NODE-2841-length-11663-cov-10.391110_pt1 | contig 11663 bp, 9 predicted proteins | sample MGYA00242109_ERZ509010 | MGnify/ENA primary metagenome ERZ509010 (study PRJEB26280, sample SAMEA2338774) | human gut metagenome | biome: human gut; feature: human-associated habitat; material: faeces... | reverse complement strand
GTGCCGGCATAGCACACAGTATATTCCTCAGGAAAATATGAAGTCAGCCACGGGCTTTCTTCGCTGCTTGGATTTGGAAAGATGAGGTGTGTGGCTTGTTTGTGGGGCATGGTACCCCGTGGCAGTTCATATTTTTCTTCGGAACACACTGTGTACCCTCCGGCCGGAGGGTACCGTGTGCTAAGTTTGTTGCTACCTTGTGAAAGATGTGAGAATGTGTGTAGTGATTTTGTAGATACAAATTTGCTCAGAATTTAGTTAAGAAAAGGAGTGCGTATGATTAATAATAAAATAGGCGGCCGCAATATGGTCGGCAGGGCTGTGAATAGATTGGCGGGCAGGTTGACTGCTGTGGCATTGACGGCAGCTATGGCGGTGTCGATGCTTGCGGGATGCGCTGCGGGTGGAAAGAATACCGAGACGACAGCAAAGAAGGAGTACAAGCCTTCTGCTATGGAGCAGATGAATGCGAAAAATGATCCTAATGTGATTCAGGACAATTACAGGACCTGCTATGAGGTGTTCGTATACAGCTTTTTTGACAGTGACGGTGACGGCATTGGGGATTTAAAGGGACTTACAGAGAAGCTTGACTATATCGAGGGACTTGGCTGCAATGAAATCTGGATGATGCCTATTATGCCTTCTCCTTCATACCACAAGTATGATATTACGGATTATATGAATATTGACAAGCAGTATGGTACTCTGGATGATTTTGATGCGCTTATTACGGAGTGTCACAAGCGAAACATAAATGTGATTATTGACTTTGTAATAAATCACACATCTAACGAGCATCCGTGGTTTAAGGCGGCTGCTGATTATATCAAGTCGCTTCCTGATGGGGCTGAGCCGGATTCTTCGGAATGTCCTTATGTTGATTACTATAATTTTAGCAAAACCAATGCCGGAGGCTACAACCAGCTGCCGGGCACGAATTGGTATTACGAGTCACAGTTTGTAGACAGCATGCCTGACCTTAACCTGCAGAGCGGAGCTGTAAGAGGGGAGATTGACAAGATTACATCCTTCTGGCTTGACCGCGGCGTGGATGGCTTCAGACTGGATGCTGTGATTTATTACAATAATAATAACCAGACTGAGACTATAGATGACCTCACATGGCTTGTGAACAATGTGAAGAGCAAAAAGGCCGATGCTTATATGGTTGGTGAGGGCTGGACTACATACAGAGAGTATGCGAAGTACTATAAGAGTGGAATTGACAGTATGTTCAACTTTGATTTTTCACAGCAGGATGGATATATTGGAAAGGTGTTAAACGGTACAGCCAATCATGGTGCCAGCACATACGGCAATGCTTTGGTTGATGTGGAAAATGAGATAAAGAAGTATACAGACTCATACATTGATGCACCTTTTTATACAAATCATGATATGGGACGCAGCGCAGGATACTACAACGGAGATAATGCCGAGGAGAAAACCAAGATGGCGCAGGCTATGAATCTTCTTATGCCCGGAAATGCTTTTCTGTATTATGGAGAGGAAATCGGCATGAGAGGCGCAGCCAATGATGAGACGAAGCGTCTTGCCATGAGATGGAGCGGGGATTCAAAAGCTAAGGGAATGTGTGTGGGACCTCAGAATGCAGAAGAAACCGAGCAGACATATGATACCCTTGATAAGCAGATGGAGGATCCATACTCTATTTACAACTTTGTGAAGCAGACAATATCAATAAGAAATGCTTTCCCGGAGATAGCACGAGGTACAAATACCTTTGAAAAGGATCTGTCAAATGATAATGTGTGTATATTCACAAGAGAGTACAATGGTGAGAAAGCAGTGCTTATATTTAATCCATCAAAGGATGAAGCAAGTGTGGATGTGTCATCGCTTGGAGTAAATGATGCTGTTGCAATGCTTCAGACTACGAAGAAAGCACCATCATATAAGGATGGAACGGCAAAGCTGCCGGCGTATTCGGTGCTTGTTTTGAAGTAAACTATATTTGATGAGAATAAAATTTAATAGTTTAAAGGAATTTGAAGAAGAAATATGAAAAACCGCCCGACTGGGCGGTTTTTTCAGCTATATCATTTCATGAAGCATATCTACAATCACTTCTCTGCAATGAGCTCCGAGATGCTTTTGTTCCTCTTTACTGAGTGCTGCCGGATCAATAGGAGTGCCGTATCGGATAACCACATGCTTCTTTTTGACCCATGGAAGGTGATCCTCGAATATTTCATTTGTTCCCATGATTGCCATTGGCACTATCTTGCATTTGCTCTTTGTGGCAATCTTGAAAGTACCTTCTTTGAAAGACTGTACCTCTGTCAGGTCATCTTTGTTTTTGCAGCGTGTGCCCTCAGGAAATACACATATACTGATGCCGGATTTGACCTGATCTATGGCTGCAAGCACAACCTTTAGTCCCTGCTTGATGTCATCGCGGTCCAAAAACAGGCAGTGCAGGCGCTTCATCCAAAGACCCAGCACCGGTATTTTTGTGATGCTCTGCTTTGAGATGTAGCCGGTCAGGCGTGGACATCTGGAGTAGGTGATTATGATGTCAAAGAAACTACGGTGATTTCCTATATATAGTACAGCCTCGTCCTTTGGCACATTTTCCTCCCCTATAAATTCAATGTCTGCTCCGCTTAGGAATATGATGACACGGAAAGCCCACTGTACAAGGCGAAGCTGTGCCATATCGGCCCATGCCGGGGCAAATTTGTGTATTATCCACATGGCTCCGAGCACCGGAAGACCGAGCAACAGATAGAAAAATACGAATATTACGATTAAAACTGAACGCATATTTGACCTCTCTTTTTCATAATATAAATTGTAATGAAACTATTCAGAATTATTGAGAATAGATATAATGTAGTTCAATATTTGATATTATATCATATCATAAGCGATATGATAAGAAAGAGAGGAAAAAATGTCAGAAAAATTGAGGAAATTTCTGGTGATGGCTGCAGGTGTGCTTGTTATATTGGAAACGACAGTGATTTCGGGCTGTCGCGCAAATATTTCAGGCACGGAGAGTGACAGGATGGTTGAGTACACGGTGATTTGCGGGGATGAAATCCCGGAGGAGTTTAAAAAGCAGATAAATGAAAACAAGGCGAAGGCGATGAAGCTGACGTACAAGGATGATGAATATTTATACATAGCGGAAGGCTTTGGCACAAAGGAGACAGGTGGCTACAGTATTACGGTTAACCAGTTTTATGTTAAGGATAAGGCAATGTATTTTGATACGCGTCTGATAGCCCCGGATAAGGGCGAGAAGGTCAGCAATCAGGCGAGTTATCCGTATATAGTAATAAAGACGGAATTGAGTGAAATGCCTGTTGTGTTTGAGTGAAAATTTCGTAAATTGTGTTAAAAGTTGCGAAAAAACTGACAATCAGTACTAATGCCCTATTGCTATCACTGCGATACTTTGCTATAGTAAAGTTACTAGATATTGTGGTGACATATTTATATATTCAAATATATTGATTGATATAATTGTTGATTAATTTGACCTGTTTTATATTTATACAGAGATTGATTTCATATATATGACATCGTCGTTACAATACTGGTTACCATGAGGACTATAGTTATGTGCCAGTGGGCATACCCACAATAAGGAGGCTTAAAATGGAACAGACAGAAATTAGAAAAGTCAGAGCATCGATTCACCAGCAGTGTGGCAACAGGGTAAAAATCCAGCAGGATCTAGGCCGCAACAAGGTTGACATCCAGGAGGGTGTTATTCAGCAGGCATACCCAAGTGTGTTTACGGTTCTGATAGATGATGAATTTGAGCAGAATCCGCCACAGCTCTTATCTTTCACCTACACTGATGTGATTACAAAAGATATAAGGATGCAGCTTTGCTAGTATCATGAAGTAAAGATGTTACATCTTTATTATAATGATCATGAATTTAAATATTTGCATCTGCATAAAGTTACTCCATCTTGAATATGTATTTTATATACATATTTGAAGTGGGGTATTTTTTATGGAGTTAATTACACAAAAAATCAGACAATGCATAGAAAAGGTAAAGGATATGTCGCAGGTTGGCTTCGACAGGGATTATGTCATAAAGGACAATAAGCCTGATGTTTCCAAAGTGGTTTGTCAGAACGGGCAGGTAAAGCTTGACGAGATAAAAGCGTCAGGCGAGAATATCTGGCTGAGTGGAAGCATTGAATTTGAAGTGCTGTATACGAGAGAGGAAGTTTTTGAAGGCGATGAGCCGGAGGAAAATATCGGCGGAAACAGAGTGGAGCATATAAAGGATGCAATACCGTTTCAGGAGAAGCTTGTGCTTCAAGGAGTCTGCGAGAAGGATACGGTTCGTGTGTATACCGGGCTTGATGAGCTTACGGTTGGGGTTATCAATTCGCGAAAGCTCTCGGTCAGAGGCATTATAAGCGTGGAGCTTTATGGAGAGAGGGAAGAAAATCTTGAGGTTGCACAAAGGATTGATGACAAGGACGTGGAGCAGCTTATGGGGCAGATGAAGGTGCTTAAGCTTGACAGTGTTGTAAGGGATATTGTCAGAATTAAAAATGTCGTCACTTTGCCAAAGACCAAGCCGAATATATGCAAGCTCATATCAAGTCTTGTTGATATGAGAAATCTGGAGTATACATACGAGCGTGACCATATCACACTGACAGGCGAGTGCCATGCGTGTATAGTGTATCTGAGCGAAGAACAGGAAATTTGCTGCTTTGAGGTGCAGGAGGGGTTTTCAAATGAAATACGCTGCGAGGGTGATAATGCCGGAAATATTGCCTGGCTTCGCACACAGCCTGCCATGCATCAGGTTGAGGCGGAAAATGATTACGACGGAGAGCTCAGGCAGCTTTCGATTGAGGCAGCACTTGCGGTGGATGGAAAGGTCTGGAGTGAGGAAACAGTAGAGGTGCTCAATGACATGTACAGCGTATCATGTCCGGTAAAACCTGTGTTTGAAAATATGAAGGTATGCAGCCTTCTTATGAAAAATGACACAAAATGCCGTATTTTGGAGCAGTTGTACAGAGAAAACAGCAAAAAGAGAATTTTAAGAATATGCGGTACAAAGACGCAGGCCGCTATTGCACAGATAAAAAATGCAGACACAGGAATTATTGTGTCAGGTGTATTGCAGGTGAACTGTGTGAATATTGTGGAGGATGATGGCTGTCCGATAGAGATGCATACAGACTCTGTGCCGTTTGAACAGTTTGTTGAGATACCCGGCATGGATGCCAACACCTGCTGCGAGGTAAATGTGCAGGTAGACCAGGTGCAGGTCAATCTACTCGACAACAGCGAATATGAAATTAAGGGTGTTGTCAGCATAAACGCTATTGCCCTGCAGCAGGATGAAGTGTCAGTCATAACATCGGTGGAGCAGGAAAAAACATCGTCTGATACTGAAGAGGAAGCAGCTCTGGTTGGCTATATAGTGCAGAAGGATGATAAAATGTGGGACATTGCAAAAAGATACCGCACCACTGTTGAAAACATAATGGAAATAAACGCTCTGACCTCAGATAGCGTCAAAACAGATGATAGACTTATAATAGCGCGCATGTGAATCATAAATGAGGGGCAAAATAACTTTTGACCTTTTAATCATATCATTATATAAAATGTGGAAAATTCTGTAAATTTACAAAAAGATGTGGAAAAAAGATTCAGTTTGTGCGATAATATATCCGAATGTATATTGAACGTAAATTGTGGAAGGAAAGGTCAATCTGACCGTCGTATTACAGGAGGAACAAAATGAATCGGAAATGGACACGTGCTATATGTACTGTGTTAACATCGGCACTCGTTTTTACAGGACCGGCAGTAGAGGGCACTACATTTAGCGGATACATAAACAGTGGACTTGAGAAGGTATATGCAAAGACAAAGAAGCAGAAGGATGCAGAGAAGAAGAAGTCACAGGCTGAGCAGGATCTCAAGGATAAGAAGAATGAGATTAATGGTTTAAAGGATCAGCAGCAGACTACTGCTGATGATATAAAGAATAAATCCGCAAAGCTTGATGAGATTCTTGCAGCACAAAAGAAGCTTCAGACAGATATCACAAATAAACAGGCAGAGATAGAGCAGAATCAGAAGGATCTTGCAGCAGCCCAGGAAAAGCAGCAGGAGCAGTATGACGCCATGAAGAAGCGTATACAGTTCATGTATGAAAACAGCGCTGAAGACAATATCTGGACAGCAATTATTGAGTCAAATGGTATCACAGATATGCTCAATCGTATAGAGTACGTGTCAGATGTATATGATTCGGATCGTGCTCTTATGGATTCTTATCAGGCAGCAGTTGAGCAGGTGAAGGAGATTGGTACTAAGCTTGACAACGACATGAATGAGCTCACAGCCATGCAGGATGACTATGAGAAGCAGCAGGCAGATGTCGAGGCGGCTATAGTAGCTCTTGAAAACCAGAAGGAGCAGTATGCAAGCCAGATAGCTCAGGCACAGCAGCAGGCAGATAATTATCAGAATATCATTACGGCACAGGGCAAAATCATTCAGGAGCAGGAAGCAGCGGCCGCAGCAGCAGCGGCCGCTGCCAGAGCGAACAGCTCGCCAAGCAGTTCAAGCTATGATGGTGGTGGAGCCGGCAAGGGCGGAAGCATTGCCGGTGACTATGCAGCAGGCGGTGGAAAGAACCCGGGTGCTTCAACAGGAGTTTCAGGAAGCTCTGTGGTATCATACGCTATGCAGTTTGTGGGCAATCCATATGTATGGGGTGGAAACAGTCTTACAAACGGTGTAGACTGTTCAGGCTTTGTACATGAGGTATATGCACATTTTGGTATCAGCACACCGAGATATTCACAGGCATTTAAGTCTGTGGGACAGGCCGTATCCTTCGATAATATACAGCCGGGAGACGTAGTGGTATATCCGGGACATGTAGCTATATATGCAGGTGGTGGTGTTATAGTGGAGGCACAGTCCACAAAGGCAGGAATCACAGCAAGAAGAAGCGTACAGTGTCATACAATACTTGCTATACGACGTCTTGTATAGGAATGGTTAGGAGCCGATAAGTATATTTATTATACTTACCGGCTCTTTTTATTTTTACCACAAAGTACTGAATTGTTACCAATAAAGTAAGGGCGTAAGACGCGGACATGCCACCAACCGCAAGGGGCTCTCAATAAGCGACTAGCGGAGCTGTTTAGAGTCTGTAGAATTATGCACATAAAACCCAGAAATGTCCTGCCATGGACGGCAGGGCAAGGTGTTATGCGCCATGGATGGCGCATAAAAGCCGGTTTCGTCGAGCATAGAAAACCATACAGGCATAATTCGTACAGCCTCTTGACAGCATAGCGTTAGCGCATTGAGAGCCCCTTGCGGCTGGAGGCATGTCCGTGTCTTACGCCACGACCCAATGTTAGTAACCGGCAACAAACTCATTGTAATAAATAATAGCAATTTCCACCCATAAGGTGTATTATAGAGATAGACGGCACCAATTCGCACAAAACGAACTAGCAAGCCTGTAAATAAAGTAAGAAAAGCAGGAGGAACAAGCCATGCAGATGGAACAATTACAAAAAGACATGATTGCAGCAATGAAAGCAAGAGACAAGGTAAGAAAGGATGCTATATCCTCACTTGTATCGGCAGCCAAAAAGGCGGCAATAGATGAGGGCTGCAGAGATAATATACCGGAGGAGCTTGTCAACAAGGTCATCCTTAAGGAAATGAAGTCTGTGAAGGAGCAGATTGACACATGCCCTGCCACAAGAACAGATCTGCTTGATGAGTACAATACCAGATATGCAATCTTTGAGGAGTATGCTCCTGCAATGATGTCGGCAGAAGAGGTAGAAAAGGAGCTCACAGAGCAGTTTTCGGATGTAATCGCAACAGGAAACAAAGGACAGATAATGAAGGCAGTCATGCCGCATTTCAAGGGCAAGGCTGACGGAAAGGTCATAAATCAGGTGGTTGCAAAGCTTTGCGCAAAATAAGAAAACACATCACAACAATTACACTTGCAGTGCTGGCTGTCATAGCCGGCGTGTATGCATATAATTATCATGATATGAAGCAGAATATTGTATACAATGAGCATCTGGAAGACGTGGCTGTTACCGTGAATGGGAAAGAGCTGACATTGCGCAATATGGCATTTTATGTGGCATATGAGGAGATGAATGTCGAGAAGCAGGCTCTTGTGTATGATTCCGATAATCCAAACAAGTATTGGAATATCCATACAAACGGTGAATTTGTCCGTGTCACAGCGCGTAAAGCAGCTATGTCCATGGCCATTCACGATGAGATTTTTTATGAGATGGCCAAAAAAGAGAGCATTACACTTACTGATGACGAGAAAGCAGCTTTGAAAAATTCCGAGAAGGACTTCTGGTATGATTTGTCTGATATAGATGGTGCAAAGAAGCTTGGAGTCGAAAAAAAGGATATTTATTCGTCCATGGAAAAGTCTGCAATAGCCCGGAAATATCAGGAAATATATGCAGGGCTTGACAATGCCGATATAACGGATTATGATTTCTCGGGAGGCAGATATGAGAAGCTGCTGGAGAAAAATAACTATAAAATAAAAGAAAAAGTGTGGAAAAGAGTCGATATGGGAAACGTTACTCTTGATCACTAGAAAGAAGATTTTATGTCAACAAAAATTGGAAGAAATGACCCTTGCTGGTGTGGCAGCGGAAAGAAATATAAGACCTGTCATGCGGCATTTGATATGAAGCTTGAAAAGCTTGCTGAGGCACATCATAAGATACCGAGCCATTCAATCATCAAGACACCTGACCAGATAGCGGGAATCAAGGAGAGCGCCAAGATAAATGTCGCAGTGCTCGACTACATAGGAGAGCATATCCACGAGGGTATGAACACAGCAGAGATTGATAAAATAGTCTATGATATGACCACCAGCATGGGTGGCATCCCTGCACCGCTCAACTATGAGGGTTATCCTTACAGCGTATGTACATCAGTAAATGAGCAGGTTTGTCACGGATTTCCTTCAAAGGACGTCATCTTAAAGGATGGTGACATCATAAATGTAGACTGTTCTACAATTTTAAACGGATATTTTTCGGATTCATCAAGAATGTACTGTATCGGAAATGTAAGCCCTGAGAAGAAAAAGCTCGTTGAAGTCACAAAGGAGTGTGTGGAGCTTGGACTCAAAGAGGTAAAGCCGTGGGGCTTCCTCGGAGATATGGGACAGGCGGTGCACGACCATGCATTTGCAAACGGTTACACAGTAGTGCGTGAAATCGGTGGACACGGAGTGGGACTTGAATTTCACGAGGATCCGTGGGTAGGCTACAACACCAAGCGCGGCACCGACATGGTCATGGCACCCGGCATGATATTTACCATCGAGCCAATGGTCAACATGGGCAAGGCCGATATCTACGTAGATGACAAGAACAACTGGGAAGTATACACCGACGATGGACTTCCATCAGCCCAGTGGGAAATCATGGTACTTGTCACAGAGGATGGCCATGAGGTGCTGAGCTGGTAAACTGTTTAGTACCCTAAATTTACCGGAGAGTATGCGGTGTGTTCCGAAGAAAAATATAAACTGCCACGGCGTTCCATAAAATGTGGATGCGACAATTCATAGCAAACTATCAATAAACTATCCGCAAATGCTGCCGTGGCTGATTTTATATTTTTCTGAGGAATATACTGCATGCTAGGCCGGTCCTCACAGCCTGAATATGCGAAGCACCATAAACGAAGCACCATAAGCGATGTCCTATGATGCGTCCCTACAGATTTGTATTCACCCCATTTATGGTCGCATTCTCATTCTCCCTCATAGGAATGACGAGACACTTCTCCCCATTGATGACCTGCGCATGAATCTGTGAAGCCTTCTCCGGCTTTACATGAAGCACCACATCATAGGTCTTAATTTGGGCAGTGTAATTATCAATCTCCTCCTGCTTCTCAAGAAGCTGTGAGGTGCGCTCCTCAATCTGATTATTTTTCTCCTGGATAACAGAATCCTTTTCCTCAAGCTGCGCATTTTTTTCATTGAGCTCGAGAGTTAAATCGCCGACCTGGCTCTCAAGAGCAAGCTTTTCCACGCGGATTTCATTAGCTGCAAGAGCCTTTGAATCAATGACATTGGCTGCGATAGGCAGCTTGTCACCGAAGGCCTCATTGACGGATTTTTCAATACGAGAAATCTTTTCCTCAGAGACATGGCAGTCACTAAGCACCTTGTTCATAGCCTCGCTGTCGAGAATGAACGGATCGTCGTCATCATCGTGAGTCTCAGCGTAGTCATCGGCCATCTCGGACAGATTCTGCTGGATATCAAGCAGCTTGTCATCCGTGCTCTCATCCTCGGCACCGAGCACGTTTCTGACGATTGAATGAAAAGCCATCTTCTGCTCGGTAGCTGTGCGCTCCACACCGCAGCCGAGGCCGTTTGTCATAAACTCAGAGTGAGGCTCCTTGGTATTTTTCGTATAGAAAAGAGTGGAGTGTATGTCAGTGCTTCTATCGTTGAAGGCAGGGAATAAAAAGCCTGTCTCAGGTGCACCGACCACCCAGTCCCTTATGCGGGCTCCGATACGCTGCTCCTTTTCCAGATAGCCAAGGCCCGGCTTTGAAAGTGTGACAGGGCAGATGGCGCAGAGCATGTATTTGTACACCTCCTCGGACTCATCCACGTTGATGTTGTCCTTTGTGCGTGTCATGACATCGTAGCTGTCGAGATACAAAAGAATCAGATAGTTCCCGGCCTCATCGTAGGTGTCGATGACCAGATCATAGTATGTATCGAGCAGAGTCTCATCATTAAGCTCGCTGTCGCGAAGCGCCATGAGAATCTGCTGGCGGCCTCCGACCTCTTCCTCCTCAAGCGGAAACTGCAGATTGAGCAGGTTGTTTCCGAGAGTGCCGGAAAGCACCTTGTTTGAAATCTCGAGATATTTGTAGTATTCATCCTCCTCCAGAGTGAGAAATTTGCCACCGAATTTGCAGACCTTTTCATGGTTGCAGTCCACGTAGCAGCCGACCAGACGACTGAAGGTTGCCTGGTCTTTTTTTAATCTTCGTTTTAGTTCCAATACTTCTTTTTTGTTCATATTATCCTCGCATTATTTTCATACCATTCAAAAATTTTCGTAATCACATTATATGTATGGAATAAATATTTGTCAATTGAGCGGCGCCTTTTATGTCTCGCTGTCAATCAAGAAAAAAGATGACAGACCAACCACAAAATGCTATAATTTAGGAAATCAACGGATTATGATATAAAGGCTGACACAGAGACATCCACAGGTGTCTCTGTTCTTGGATTGAGGCATAAATGGAGCAGAAAATGACAAACAATCACATTACAATAGGCATTCTCGCACATGTAGATGCGGGAAAGACAACCCTGTCTGAGGCCATGCTTTACAGTACCGGGCAGATTCGCTCACTCGGGAGAGTGGATCATCAGGACGCGTATTTGGACAACGATGCGCAGGAGCGTGAGCGTGGAATAACTATTTTTTCAAAGCAGGCAAGGCTTGATATTTCGCGTGGCACAAATGCGGTAGATACAGCACGTACGGCAGATACAGCTCGTACATGGCATGTGGTCATGCTTGATACACCGGGGCATGTGGATTTTTCGGCAGAGATGGAGCGTACCC
>ENA-OURS01002837-OURS01002837.1-human-gut-metagenome-genome-assembly--contig:-NODE-2837-length-11677-cov-10.197901_pt1 | contig 11677 bp, 9 predicted proteins | sample MGYA00242109_ERZ509010 | MGnify/ENA primary metagenome ERZ509010 (study PRJEB26280, sample SAMEA2338774) | human gut metagenome | biome: human gut; feature: human-associated habitat; material: faeces... | reverse complement strand
GGTGAATCCGGCACAGGCTGGGGCTGTTCATAGATCACATAGTCCGCGCCGCGCAAGCGCCCTTGGCTGTCGCGCTCACGGGATCGGACGATGTACCCGGCCTGTTCCAGCTCCCGGATTGCGGCCCGGATCGCGTCGATCTGCTCCCGGTTGATAAGGGACAAACCTTTCAGCGTATAGTCCCAATCTTCCGGCAGGGAGAGCATTTGCGATAACAGGCCCTTGGCTTTCAGGGATAAGTCCTTGTTCCGCAGGTGGTGATTGGACATCACCGTGTAGCCCTTGTTACGCTCTACACGAAATACTGCCATATTCTCAACTCCTTTCACTCGAAATGTCACCGCGTCGTAGGCGGTCAGCTTGCCCGGCTGGTAGGGACATTCCGCATAGACGCAGAATTGATATTTCCAGTGCGGGCGATAAAAGCGGCAGGTGCCGCAGTCCTCCGGCGTGACCGCCTCGCCGCTGTCGTAGTGGTCAAAACCGGGCTTGCCCTGCATGAGCTGTTCAAAGGCCCGATCGCTGCCGGAAGTGAAGTACATAGGCCGTCGCCTCCTTTCTGCTTTTGGGCAAAAAGAAAAGCCGCAGACTTTTTTCAAAATCTGCGGCTTGGCCGGGGAACAGAAAAGGGCGCTGTCATGCTTGACAACACCCTGTTTCTGTCTGATTATTCAGTTGTTTTGACCTGCCCCGTTTTCCGCTGCCCTAAAAAACATTGATTTTACTGGGTTTTTTCATGTTTTCTTATGGCACCACGGTTAAACGGCTTGCCTTTTTTGAACATTGTACATTACTCGATGATCCGGATCCAGCCTTTGGGGGCTTCCAGACGGCCCATCTGGATGCCGGTAAGGGTATCGTAAAGCTTCTGGATGGTGGAACCCATGCCCGCGTAGTGAATCTCCTTGCCGTGGTCCACGATGGTTCCCACGGGAGAGATGACCGCCGCCGTGCCGCACAGGCCGCACTCGGCAAATTCGCCGATCTCCGCCAGCGCCACGGGGCGCTCCTCTACCTCCATGCCGAGATAGTCCTTCGCCACCTGCAGCAGGCTGCGCCGGGTGATGGAGGGGAGAATGGTGTCGGACTTGGGGGTGACCAGCTTGCCGTCCTTGGTGACGAAAATCACGTTGGCGCCGCCGGTTTCCTCGATGTGGGTGCGGGTGGCGGAGTCCACGTAGACGTTCTCGTCAAAGCCCTTCTCGTGGGCGTCCACAATGTTGTAAAGGCTCATGGCGTAGTTTAAGCCCGCCTTGACGTCGCCGGTACCCTTAGGCGCCGCCCGGTCGAGATCGGAGATGCGCAGCTTCAGGGGCTTGATGCCGCCCTTGAAATAGGGGCCGACCGGGGTGACGAACACCCGGAACTGATACTCCGTCGCGGGCTTGACGCCGATGATGGCGTCGCTGCCGAACATGAACGGACGGACGTACAGCGTCGCGCCGGAGCCATAGGGCGGCACCCACTGGGAGTTGGCGCGGACGGTCTCCACTACGGCCTGCACGAATCTGTCCTCGGGGAACACGGGCATTTTCAGGCGGCGGCAGGAGCTGGCCATCCGCTGGGCGTTCAGGTCGGGGCGGAAGCAGACGATGTGGCCGTCCTCGGTGGTGTAGGCTTTCAGCCCCTCAAAGCAGGTCTGGGCGTATTGCAGAACGCAGGCGCACTCACTCATGGTAATGGTGGCCTGATCGGTCAGGCAGCCGTCATCCCACTGGCCGTTTCGGAAATTGGAGACATAGCGCATGTCGGTCTGGACGTAGCCAAATCCCAGATTGCCCCAGTCAATATCTTTTCTTTCCATTGTAAACACCTCTCTGAAATTTTATTTCCCAATTCTAGCACCGCAGGAGGCGCAAGTCAAGCATTTGGCGCGGAAAAAAGTATCTCATACAGGGACATTTGTCTTTTTCGGAGGAACCCACAAAAACCGCCCCTTCTTCCTCCCTTTTTCCTGCGAAAAACTCCAAAAGGGACTTGTATTCAATATGGTAAAGTGGTAAAGTATAGGAAAGCACCCCAGAAGAAAGGACTCCGTGTTATGGATATCGTTCGACATCCCGGTGAAGATCTGTTTTTCGAGGCCATTCTGTCCCTGCGGACGGTGGAGGACTGCCGCCTGTTTTTTGAGGACGTGGCCACCATCAAGGAATTGCAGGCCATGTCCCAGCGGTTCCGGGTCGCCTGCCTGCTGGACAGCGGCGAAAACTATATCGAAGTCTCGGAATCCACCGGTGCCAGCTCGGCTACCATCAGCCGGGTCAACCGGTGCCTCGTATATGGCGGCGGCTACCGGACGGCGCTGGACAGGCTCAAGGAAGCGGGAACCCTCCCGGAGAGCGGAGAAAAATAAAACAGGGTACACCCCTTGGCTCTCCCTCTGGGAGAGCTGTCACCGAAGGTGACTGAGAGGGCTTTTTCCCTGTTTTCCCTCTCCGTCTTCGCTTCGCTCAACCGCCTCTCCCAGAAAGAGACAAGGGGGCAGTTCAATCGCGCCCCTATGCCCAAAAGCCCCGCCGTTTTCGGGTGTATCCATGTCTATTTTTCCCAATTGACAACCACTCCTGCCCATGCTATAATCCAACGGATAGGTTCAGCGGCTCATCCCGCCCGTCTTGCCGCTTTTCCGGCAGGGCGTTTTTTATGAGAAAGGAGATCAGCATGACGGATATGACGAAAGCCAAGGTTTACGCTGCTTCTTTGGGGTCCGTATTTTCCGAAGGGGTTTGTTCCTCCCTTTCCGCCCCCGGTCTTTCCGGGTTCGATTCTTCTGAATATGTTATTTTTCCCGGCTTTTGTGACGTGCATGTGCATTTCAGAGAGCCGGGTTTTTCTTATAAGGAGACCATCGCCACAGGCAGCCGGGCAGCCGCCCGGGGCGGCTATACCGCGGTCTGCACCATGCCCAACCTGAACCCGGTGCCGGACAGTGTGGAGAATCTTGGGATTCAGCGCCGTCTCATTGAGGAAACCGCCTGCATCCACGTCTACCCCTATGGCGCGATCACCGTCGGCGAACAGGGCGAAGCGCTTTCCGACCTGGAGGGCATGGCGCCGGGCGTGGTGGGTTTTTCCGACGACGGCCGGGGCGTGCAGAGTGACGACCTGATGCGGCAGGCCATGCTTCGTGCAAAAGCCCTTGGAAAGCCCATTGTCGCCCACTGCGAGGTCAACTCGCTCTTGCGGGGCGGGTACATCCACGACGGTGATTATGCCAAAGCCCATGGCCATCGGGGCATCTGCTCCGAAAGCGAATGGGGGCAAATTGCCCGGGACTTGCAGCTGGTAAAAGAAACCGGCTGCGCCTACCACGTCTGCCACGTCTCCGCCAAGGAAAGCGTGGCGCTCATCCGCAAGGCCAAGGCCGAGGGACTGGACGTGACCTGCGAGACCGGCCCCCACTATCTGGTGATGGACGACAGCGACCTGCAGGAGGACGGCCGTTTCAAGATGAACCCGCCCCTGCGAGGAAAGGAAGACCGGGAGGCCCTGATTCATGGAATTCTGGACGGCACCATCGACATGATCGCCACCGACCACGCCCCCCACTCCGCCGAGGAAAAATCCCGAGGGCTGGAAAAAAGCGCCTTCGGCATTGTGGGAATCGAAACCGCCTTCCCGATTCTGTATACATGTCTGGTAAAACCGGGCATTCTAAGCCTGAACAAACTATTGGAGCTTTTGTGCGTCAATCCCCGCAGACGCTTCGGTCTTCCTCTGGGGACAGACTACAGCATCTGGGACTTGAACGCCGCATACGCCATCGACCCGAAGGACTTTCTTTCCAAGGGCAGAGCCACGCCCTTCGCGGGCCGGCAGGTCAGCGGAAAGTGCATCGCCACCATCTGTGACGGAAAGCTGGTATACGCCGCTCCGGAAACCCATACCGCCAAATAACGAGAGGAGAAACACCATGGCAAAAAGAACCGACATCAAGAAAATTCTCATCATTGGCTCCGGCCCCATCGTCATCGGTCAGGCTGCTGAGTTTGACTACGCCGGGACGCAGGCCTGCCTTGCCCTGAAAGAAGAGGGCTACGAGGTGGTGCTGTGCAACTCCAACCCGGCCACCATCATGACCGACACCATCATCGCCGACAAGGTCTACATGGAGCCGCTGACGCTGGAATATATCGCCAAGATCATCCGCTACGAGCGTCCCGACGCCATCATCCCCGGCATCGGCGGTCAGACGGGTCTGAATCTGGCCATGCAGCTGGAAAAGAAGGGCATTTTGCGGGAATGCCGGGTCAGGCTGCTGGGCACCTCCAGCGAGTCCATCGAGCGTGCCGAAGATCGGGAGCTTTTCAAGGAGCTGTGCCAGTCCATCGGCGAGCCGGTCATCCCCTCCGAAATTTCCTACTCCCTGGAGGAGGCCAAGGAGGCCGCCAAGCGCATCGGCTATCCTGTGGTGCTTCGTCCCGCCTTTACTCTCGGCGGCACCGGCGGCGGCTTTGCTTACAATGAAGACGAGCTGGTGGAGATTGGTCTCAACGCCTTTGCCCTCTCCCCTGTTCATCAGGTTCTGGTGGAAAAGTCCGTCAAGGGCTACAAGGAGATCGAATTCGAGGTCATGCGGGACTCTAACGACCATGCCATCACCATCTGCGGCATGGAGAACATCGACCCCGTGGGCGTCCACACCGGTGACAGCATGGTGGTCGCCCCCATCATGACCCTCAGCGACCACGACATGAAGATGCTCAACGACTCCGCCATCAAGATCATCCGGGCGCTGAAGGTGGAGGGCGGCTGCAACGTCCAGTTTGCCCTCGACCCCAATTCCTCCAAATACTACCTCATTGAGGTCAACCCCCGTGTCTCTCGTTCCTCCGCGCTGGCCTCCAAGGCCTCCGGCTATCCCATTGCCCGGGTCACCGCGAAAATCGCCGTGGGCATGGCGCTGGAGGACATCAAAATCGCCAACACCAACGCCGCCTTTGAGCCGAAGCTGGACTACGTCATCACCAAGCTGCCCCGGTTCCCCTTCGACAAGTTCACCTCCGCCATCAACATTCTGGGCACCCAGATGATGGCCACCGGCGAGGTCATGGGCATCGGCTCCAATCTGGAGGAATCCCTGCTCAAGGGCATCCGCTCTCTGGAGGTAGGCGCGAACCACATCTACCATCACAAATTCGACGACATGACCACGGAGGAGCTGCTGGACTATATCAGCGTGTTCCGCTCCGACAACATTTTCGCCATTGCGGAAATCATCTACCGGGGTGTCACCGTGGAGCAGATTCATGAAATTACAGCCATCGACGTGTATTTCCTGAACGCCATCAAGCGCATTGTGGATATGGAGGAATACCTGAAACTCCACGTCAAAGAGGCGGAAGCCCTTCTGGACGCGAAGAAGATGGGCTTCAGCGATAAATATGTAAGCCGGCTGTGGAAATGCTCCGAGACGGACGTGTCCGATTTCCGCAGAGAACACGGTATGTTCCCGGCCTTCCGCATGGTGGACACCTGCCACACCGGCGCGTATATCCCCTACTTCTACTCCTCCTACACCGGCGGGAACGTCTCCCGGCTGACGAACAAAAAGAAGATCGTGGTACTGGGCGCAGGCCCCATCCGCATCGGTCAGGGCGTGGAATTCGACTACTCCACCGTCCACGCCGTCATGACCATCAAAAAGGCGGGCTACGAGGCCATCATCATCAACAATAACCCCGAGACCGTCTCCACCGACTACACCACCGCCGACAAGCTGTATTTTGAGCCTTTGACTCCCGAGGATGTCATGAACATCATCGACTTTGAAAAGCCCGACGGCGTGATCGCGTCTCTGGGTGGCCAGACCGCCATCAATCTGGCCCAGCCCCTCCATGACCGGGGCGTGAAGATCATCGGCACCGGCTGCGAGGCCATCGACAGAGCCGAAAACCGGGACGCCTTTGAAAAGCTCCTGAAAGAGCTGGACATCCCCCAGCCCAAGGGCAGAGCCGTCACCAAAATCGAGGACGGTCTCGCGGCGGCAAACGAGATCGGCTACCCCGTGCTGGTACGTCCCAGCTTCGTGCTGGGCGGCCGCGCCATGCAGATCGTGGCAAACGAGACCCAGCTGCGCCGCTACCTGAAAAGCGCCGTGGAGATCGACGAGGACAAGCCCGTTCTGGTGGACAAATACATTCAGGGTCGGGAAGTGGAGATCGACGCCATCTGCGACGGACGGGACGTGTTCGTCCCCGGCATCATGGAACTGGTGGAGCGCACCGGCGTTCACTCCGGCGACTCCATCTCCGTCTACCCCTCCTTCTCCATCTCTGACAAGGTCAAGGGCATCATTCTGCAATACGCCAAAAAGCTGGGTCTGGGCATCGGCATTGTCGGCCTGTTCAACGTGCAGTTCATTGTGGATCCGGAGGACAACGTGTCCGTCATCGAGGTCAACCCCCGTTCCTCCCGCACTGTCCCCTTCCTGAGCAAGGCCACGGGCTACAGCCTTGCGGACATCGCCACCGACGTGATTCTGGGTCTGAGCCTGAAGGAGCAGGGCTTCTTCGACATCTACCCCGCCGAAAAGGAGCGCTGGTACGTCAAAGCGCCGGTGTTCTCCTTCAATAAAATTCGCGGTCTGGACGCCTATCTGACTCCCGAAATGAAGTCCACCGGCGAGGCCATCGGCTATGACCGCACCATGACCCGTGCCCTGTACAAGGCGCTGCAGGCCTCCGGCATGAAGCTGCAGAACTACGGCACCGTCCTTGCCACCATCGCCGACCGGGACAAGGAGGAAGCGCTGCCCCTGATCCGCCGGTTCTACCGTCTGGGCTTCAACATCGAGGCCACCGCCGGAACTGCCACATTCCTGAAGGAAAACGGCATCCGCACCCACGTTCTGGGCAAGATCAGCGACGGCAGCGACGAAATCCCCAACGCGCTGCGTCAGGGACACATTGCCTACGTCATCAACACCCGTGACCCCGGCTCCAGCGGCCGGGACGGCATAAAAATCCGCCGGATCGCCACGGAGCATAACGTGACGCTGTTTACCGCGCTGGACACCATCCGGGTTCTGCTGGATGTGCTGGAAGAAACCACGCTGACCATCTCCACGATAGATGCTTGACGTGCAACCCAATTCCCGGAAGGAGCGACCATGAAACAGAGCATTTTCACAATCCTATCCAATACCCCCCTGACGGACTGCGTCTACAAAATGGTGCTTTCCGGCGACACCTCCGCCATTACCGCCCCGGGGCAGTTTGTCAACATTCAAATCACCGGGAAATTCCTCCGCCGTCCCATTTCCGTGTGCGACTATGACGGGGATACCCTCACCATCGTCTACAAGGTGGTGGGCAAGGGTACGGAAATTCTCTCCCGGATGGTTCCCGAGGAGAAGCTGGACATCCTGACCGGCCTTGGCAACGGCTACGACCTCGCCCCCGCCGGGGACAGCCCCGTCCTACTGGGCGGCGGCGTAGGTGTCCCGCCGCTGTACCACCTTGCCAAACGGCTTCTCGCCATGGGCAAGCAGGTGACGGTGATTCTGGGCTTCAACACCCAATCGGAAGTGTTCTATGAAGCCGAATTCCGGGCGCTGGGCTGCCGGGTGATCGTCACCACCGCCGACGGAAGCTATGGCGTCAAGGGCTTCGCCACCACGCCCCTGAACGATCTTAATTATTCCTATTTCTACACCTGCGGCCCGGAGCCGATGCTCAAGGCGGTGTATAAAGCCACCCGCACCTCCGGCCAGATGAGCTTCGAGGAACGGATGGGCTGCGGCTTCGGCGCCTGCATGGGCTGCTCCTGCAAGACCCTCACGGGATACAAACGCATCTGCAAGGACGGCCCCGTCATGCGGAAGGAGGAAATTCTATGGGAAGCCTGAGCGTCAATCTCTGCGGCATCGAGCTGGACAACCCGGTCATCCCCGCCTCCGGCACCTTTGGCTACGGCTATGAGTTTGCCGAACTGTACGACATTAACTGCCTTGGCACCTTCTCCTTCAAGGGAACCACGAAAGAACCCCGTTTTGGAAATCCCACGCCCCGCATCGCCGAGTGTACCGGCGGCATGATCAACGCCGTGGGACTGCAAAATCCCGGCGTGGACAAAGTCATATCCGAAGAACTCCCGAAGCTGAAAGCCTGCTTCCACAAGCCCGTCATGGCCAACGTCTCCGGCTTTTCCGCGGCGGATTACGCCTATACCTGTGAAAAGCTGGATGAGGAGGAACAGGTGGGCTGGCTGGAAGTCAACGTCAGCTGCCCCAATGTTCACGGCGGCGGCATGAGCTTCGGCACCTGCCCGGAAGCCGCCGCAGAGGTAACGGCAGCGGTGAAAAAGGTCACGAAAAAGCCCGTCATCGTCAAGCTCTCCCCCAACGTCACCGATATCGTCTCCATCGCCAGAGCCTGCGAGGACGCGGGAGCGGACGGCATCAGCCTGATCAATACCATGCTTGGTATGCGCATCGATCTGCGCACCCGCAAGCCGGTCATTGCCAACAAAATGGGCGGTTTTTCCGGCCCCGCCATCTTCCCGGTGGCGCTGCGCATGGTCTATCAGGTCGCAAATGCGGTAAACGTCCCCGTGGTGGGCATGGGCGGCGTCAGCAGCGCCGAAGATGTGGTGGAAATGATGCTGGCGGGCGCTACCGCCGTAGAGGTAGGCGCGGCCAATCTTGTAAATCCCTACGCCTGCCGGGACATCATCCGGGAGCTTCCCGCCGTCATGGAAAAATACAAAATTGAGGATCTGAAAGACATTATAGGAGGCGCGAAATAATGGGTAAGGACGTCATTGTTGCCTGCGATTTTTCATCCGCCGAGGCAACCTTCGCTTTTCTGGATAAGTTCACCGGCCGCAAGCCCTTCGTAAAGATCGGCATGGAGCTGTACTACGCGGAAGGCCCCGCCATCGTCCGGGAGATCAAAGCCCGGGGGCACAAGATTTTTCTGGACTTAAAGCTCCACGACATTCCCAACACCGTGAAAAAAGCCATGTCCGTCCTGCGGAATCTGGACGTGGACATCACCAACCTCCACGCCGCCGGTACCACCGCCATGATGAAGGCCGCGCTGGAGGGTCTGACCCGGGAGGACGGCACCCGTCCCCTGCTGATCGCCGTGACCCAGCTGACCTCCACCGATCAGGCGGCCATGGAGTCCGACCTGCTTATTCATGAACCCATTGACGAAGTTGTCATGCACTACGCCGAGACCGCGAAAAACGCGGGTCTGGACGGCGTGGTCTGCTCTCCTCTGGAAGCGGGGAAGGTGCATGAGCGCTGCGGTCAGCACTTTCTCACCGTGACCCCCGGCGTCCGCTTCGCCGACGGAGACGTAGGCGACCAGAAGCGGGTGATGACCCCAGCCGCCGCCAAGGCCATCGGTTCGGACTACATCGTGGTCGGCCGTCCCATCACGGCCGCCGCCGACCCCGTGGCCGCTTATGAACGCTGCGTGGCGGAATTCTGCGACTGAAATAAGGAGGAAGCATTTTGGAAAGCTACAAAAGAGAATTCATTCAGTTTCTGGAGATGGCCGGTGTGCTGAAATTCGGCAATTTCACCGCCAAATCCGGCCGGAAAATCCCCTATTTCATCAATGCCGGGGAGATCAAAACCGGTAAGGAAATTGCGACTCTGGGCGAATTCTACGCCCGCGCCTACCGGGAAAAGCTGGGGCAGCGGAAGGCCGTCCTCTATGGCCCCGCCTACAAGGGCATTTCCATCGCCGTGTCCGCCGCCGTTGCCCTGAGTCGGGACGGGCTGGACGTTCCCTTCTTCTTCAACCGCAAGGAAGCTAAGGATCACGGCGAGGGCGGCGTGTTCGTGGGCTACGTCCCCAAGGCCGGTGAGGACGTGGTCATCGTAGAGGACGTCATCACCGCCGGGACTGCCATCCGGGAAAGCATGGCTATCTTAAGCCGTCTGGAGGGCGTCAGGGTCGCCGCCACATTTATTATGGTTGACCGCAAGGAGCGGGGCAAGGGCGAAAAGCTGGCCATGGAGGAAGTGGAAGAGGAATTTGGCTTCCCCGTCTACTCCGTGGTGGATGTGTATGACATCATCGCCTATCTGGAAGAAAATCCCGCCAACGCCGAAAATGTGGCGCGGATCAAAAACTACCTTGCCGTGAATGGAGCGAAAGTATGAGGAGTCTGAACAGCATTCTGGATTTAGGCGTGGACGAGCTGGACGAACTGATCGCCACCGCCAAGGACATCATTGCCCACCCGGAAAACTACTGGGACAGGTGCGCTCACAAGAAGCTGGCGACGCTGTTCTTCGAGCCCTCCACCCGCACCCGCCTGAGCTTTGAGGCCGCGATGCTGGAGCTGGGCGGAAGCGTCATCGGCTTCAGCGAGGCCAGTTCTTCCTCCGCCTCCAAGGGCGAAAGCGTGGCGGACACCGCCAAAATTGTCAGCTGCTACGCAGACATCATCGCCATGCGCCACCCCAAAGAGGGCGCACCCTATGTGGCAAGTCAGGCGGCCTCCATCCCCGTCATCAACGCCGGAGACGGCGGCCACAATCACCCCACCCAGACCCTTGCCGACCTGCTGACCATTTCCCGGGAAATGGGGCGGCTGGATAACCTCACCATCGGTCTGTGCGGCGACCTGAAATACGGCCGGACTGTCCACTCCCTGATCGAGGCCATGAGCCGCTACAAGGGCATTCAATTTGTTCTGATTTCCCCGGAAGAGTTGAAAATTCCCGGTTTTATTCGGTATAATGTTTTTGAAAATCAGGGAATCCCCTACACGGAAGTGTCCTCTCTGGAGGAAGCCATGCCCAAGCTCGACGTGCTGTACATGACCCGCATCCAGCGGGAGCGCTTTGACGACCCATGGGAATACGAGCGGCTCAAGGACAGCTACGTCCTCGATACCGAGAAAATGAAGCTTGCGAAAGGAAAAATGTGCGTCCTGCACCCCCTGCCCCGTGTCAATGAGATCAGCGTCAAGGTGGACGACGACCCGAGAGCCGCCTATTTCCGTCAGGCGCTGAACGGCAAGTACATGCGCATGGCGCTCATCCTGAAGCTTCTGGACGAAGCCGCCCGGAATCCCGCAAAAGAAGCCATCGACACGACCGGTTTGGAATACGACCGCGTCTGCCGCAATCCCAAGTGCATCACCCAGACCGAGCAGGAGCTGCCCCAGCTGTTCCGCTGCACCGACAAGGCCGCGGACATCCACAGGTGCATCTACTGCGAGCAGAGAGCCTAATCTTTATCCCACAAAAAATGCAGAATGCCGTTGTTTCGGCATTCTGCATTTTTATTTATCCCTTATATCTCGGCTCGCAGGTCAGGTTGACGCCCAGACGCTTGAAGGTCTTTTCGTCCACCGGGGACAAAATCACCGAGGAATGTACCTCGCAGCCCCGCAGCTTGTCCAGCTGCTCCATGGCCAGTTCCGCCATGGGGTTGGTGGCGGCGCAGATGGACAGGGCGATCAGCGTCTCGTCGGTGTGGAGACGGGGATTGCGGTTGCCTAAGTGGTCAACCTTCAGGTGCTGGATGGGATCAAGCACTACCGGGGAAATCAGGTGCAGGCTGTCCCGCATACCCGCCAGCTTCTTCAGCGCGTTCAGCAGCAGCGCCGAGGACGCACCCAGAAGGTCGGAGGTCTTGCCGGTGACGATGGTGCCATCCGGCAGTTCCATGGCCGCAGCAGGCTCTCCGGTCTCCTCGGCTTTGTCAAT
>ENA-OURS01002833-OURS01002833.1-human-gut-metagenome-genome-assembly--contig:-NODE-2833-length-11691-cov-2.668701_pt1 | contig 11691 bp, 9 predicted proteins | sample MGYA00242109_ERZ509010 | MGnify/ENA primary metagenome ERZ509010 (study PRJEB26280, sample SAMEA2338774) | human gut metagenome | biome: human gut; feature: human-associated habitat; material: faeces... | reverse complement strand
GGTTCATTGTTGTATATATGGGAAATGTCCTTTTAATGCCGGGTATGCCTAAAAATCCTAATTATTTAAATATGTAAAATAAAATCAGAGTAGTTGTTACTCTGATTTCTTTTTTTTCTTTTTCTCTTTTTTCTTCTTTTTAGCAATTTCAGTATAAAATTCTTTCCACATTTTATAAACATGTTCTTTACTATAAAACTTTGATATTTCTTTAGCATTTTCTACTTGTTTTTGATATTCTTTTTTATCTTTACTTAGTAATTTAATTATTTCACTAAATTCATCATTATTGCTACCTTTTAAATATTTCTTAAATAAAATATCTTCATATAATTCTAAATTTCTTAAAAGTATTGGTGTATCAGTACTTATTGCTTCTAATATTGTCATTGGAAATAATTCATTATAAGATGGAACAAATAATAAATCTGATGCGTTAAATAAATCATTCATTTCATTTCTTGGTACTATTCCTAAAAATCTAACATTCTTAGGTGGATTTTCCATTATTTTCTTTAAATCATGATGTCCATCAGTTATACCACCAAAAGAAAATCCTCCAGCCCATATAAAATCAATTTTAGGTAATTTTTTAGCAACCTCAACAAAATCAATAACACCTTTTCTATTTTGGATTTGTCCAGCACCAAGTACAACAAACTTATTTTCTTTTATACCTAATTTCTTTCTAATATCTTTAATTTCTTTATCAGCTTTTTTATAAAACATTTCCTTAGATACAAAATTAGGTATGTAAGTAATTTTATCTTCCTTTATACCAGCCTTAGCAATATCTTTTTTAAAAATAGGGTTTACTACAACTAAGTAATCAGCACTTTTATAAAAACTTATTACATACTTCTTAAAAATTTTAAATATAGGTTTTGGTAATTTTATAGAACCATCTAATGTATCAGGTAAAAAATGTACATATGCGACTGTTGGATTTTTACTAAATTTTAATTTTAAGTAATTTCTAGGTTCAACTGTATGAGCATGTATTATATCATATTTTGTTCCTTTATTTAAAAATATTTCAAAATCATTTTTACCATCTTCATTAAGAAGTTTCATTAATTCTAAATAAGCAGATCCAACTCCTTGACCATCAACTGAATCTGCCATAGAAAGCATATTTATTTTAATTTTATTATTATCATCCATATTTTTTACTCCTTGTATATTAGATTATATCACAAGTAATATAAAAAAAGTATACAAAAAAATTTCTTTCATATTATATACTATAAAGGTAATTGTTAAAAAATTGACAAAAAACAATATTTATAATAAAATTATATTGTGCAAATGGTGCAGTATCCTAGTTGATATATTTGTTATGAAGACGAGCCTAAAAATTCGTTAAAGAGCACATCTGTGAAACTTCTTGTGTTTGCTTTGGTCGCCCAGACTGGGGTGGATGCTGAAAGGATAGTTTTATGGGAAACTTATAACGGCATATAAGCAGAACCCATATTACGTGGAGACTTAATCTTGTGCTTTAGCCTTGACTTTAGTACGAATTAAGATTAAACCTATTTTGAGGCGAAAGCTTTGAGTAGCGTAGCTTGCCTTGAGTGAATATCTTGGGATTATAGAAAATGTAAAATAATAGTGGCCATATTAATTTATATGTTATTGCTATATGAAATTGTATTTGCAAAAAAGACTAGTAACGAATCAATATCACAGTGAGGAAAACTCCTAGGCTGTTTGCCTGCATAAGATTGCAGTGCGTACTAAGTGGTAATCAAGTCATATATTTGGAAACAATATATACATTTATTAAAGGGGAACCGCCTTTTGGTAACGAAAGGTTAAATTGTGGGAAATCCTACTTGACCTATGACGCAAAGTTTATTATGCTGGTACCAGGCATTTTTTTTAACTTTTAAAATATGTGAGGAAATATGAAAAAAAATAAAAAGAAGAAAAAAAGTAGAACAAAATGGATACTAACTGTTATGATAACATCTTTTATATTATCATTAATATTTTCAAGTTTATCAGAATCAGTTATACCTAATATAAATATTGTTTTTGGAATTCTTATTATAATTATTTTTATAGGTATAGGAATAATATTTGATATGATTGGAGTTGCTATAACAGCGGCTAATGAGACACCATTTCATTCTATGGCATCAAAAAAAGTAAAAGGAAGTAAGCATTCTGTAATTCTTTTAAAAAATTCAGATAAACTTGCTTCAATATGTAATGATGTTATAGGAGATGTATGTGGTGTTGTAAGTGGTAGTGCTGGTATGCTTGTCGCAAGTAATATGGCTTCATCATTTAATATTAATTCATCTATAACAGTATTGTTTGTAACTGCGTTAATCGCATCAATTACAATAGGTGGAAAAGCAATAGGTAAAAGTGCTGCTATTAAAAATTCTGAAGCAATAACTTTCAAAGCAGGAAAAATTTTAAATTTATTTAATAAAAAAACGCATAAAAAGAAAAAATAGTGGAATATTATAAATGTCATATGAAATATATGACATAAGTTTGAAAAGAGCCTAAGATTTATTTGGGCTCTTTTGTTATATAAAATTTAAACAATAATGAATAAAAATATCAAAAATTGTTCATTATAGTAATGACATGATAGTTAAATGTGTTAAAAAAGAATATAATGCGGGATGCTTATGTTCTTTTTTTTACTTTTTTCTTTACAAAAAAAATTAAATAACTATAATAGTATATCAAGTAGGAGATATGTATGAAAACAGAAAAAGAAGAAGAGGAATATAAAGTAAAAATGGAAGAATTAAAAAACTTTTTATTTCTTGTTAATGTTTATACTAGTGAGTTTTATGCAGGGTTCAAACTTTCAGAAGTTATATCAAAATTAGATGATGAAATACTTGTCTATGAATATAATAAAGAACTTAATATAGAAGACTTAAAACCATTATGTGGATTTATAAAAAAAGATGAAGATATAAAAGAAAATAAATATGCGCTTGCTTATGCAGCAGCAAAATATTTTAATACATGTAAAACGGGTAATAAAAAAGTTGATGAATATATATTAAGAATGCATTAAAATATGGTAAAATTATATAGGTGATAAAATGAATTTTGAATATAACAATAAAAAATATGAAGTAGTAATTGAAAAGAAAAACAATAAAAATACTTATATAAGAGTTAAAGAAGATTTAAAAATTTATGTATCAACATCTTATTTAACACCTAAAATTATGATTAAATCATTAATTGAAAATAATAGAGATTCAATAATAAAAATGATTCAAAAAAGAGAAAATGATAATATAAAACAAAGTGAAAATTATTTTTTAGGAGAAAAAATAGAAATTAGAATATGTGATACTAAAAAAACATTCTTTGATGGACAAACATTATATTCAAATAGTAAAGAAAATATAGAAAAATGGTATAAAAAGAAATGTGAAATTATTTTTAAGGAACATTTAGATAATATTTATAATAATTTTTCTAAAAAAGTTCCATATCCATCACTTACAATTAGAAAAATGAAAACAAGATGGGGTGTATGTAATAAAAAATTACAAAAAGTAACACTTAATTATAATCTAATATATATGGATACTAAATATTTAGATTATGTAATAGTTCATGAATTATCACACTTTATACATTTTGATCATAGTAAAAACTTTTGGAGTTTAGTAGGAGAAAATGAACCAAATTATAGACAAATAAGAAAAGAGATGAGAGAGTAATGACAATAGATTCAGTATATAACAAAAAAATAAAAAACATAAGAAAATTAAATCAAAAAAAATATAGAGATGAAACAAATGAATTTTTAGTTGAAGGTATTCATCTTGTAAAAGAGGCATATAAAGAAGGATTACTAAAAGAAGTAGTTTTAGAAGAAAATGAAGAAATAGATTTTAAAGTAGACACTACATATGTTACATATAATGTGATAAAATCTATATCTAGTCTTGATACACCATATAAAATTATTGGAGTATGTAAAAAGAAAGAAGAAAAAGAAATAAATGGAAATGTACTTATACTTGATGGTTTACAAGATCCTGGAAATCTTGGAACTATAATTAGAAGTGCAGTAGCTTTTAATGTAGATACAATAATTCTTAGTAAAGATACAGTTGATTTATATAATCCTAAGGTAGTTAGAAGTATGCAAGGTATGAATTTTCATATTAACATTATAAGAAGAGATTTAGAACATGAAATAAATTCTTTAAAAGAAAAAGGATATACTGTATATTCCACAGATGTAATAAATGGAAAAAACATAAAAAATGTAAAAGTTAATGGTAAATATGCTATAATAATGGGTAATGAAGGAAATGGTGTAAGAGAAAACATTAAAAATCTTTCAGATGAAAAATTATATATAAAGATGAATAATGATTGTGAAAGTTTAAATGTTGGAGTTGCAACTTCAATAATACTTTATGAATTTAGTTAGTAGGTGAAAATATGGAATTAGTTAGAATTGGTAAAATTGTAAATACACATGGAATAAAGGGTGAACTTAGAATACTATCTGATTTTGAATTTAAAGATAAAGTTTTCAAAAAAGGTGTTAAAGTTTATGTAGGAAAAAAGAAAAAAGAATTTATTATCAATTCATATAGATTTCATAAAATTTTTGATATGGTTACTTTTGAAGGATTCAATAATATAAATGATGTTGAATACTTAAAAGGTGACTTTGTATATGTAAATGAAGAAGATTTAAATTTAAAAGAAAATGAAATACTAAAAAGCAAATTAATAGGTTTTGATGTAATAATAGATAATAAAAATGTTGGTAAAATAACTGAAATATTTTGGGCTAAAGCAAATGATGTTATTAGAGTAAATGAAAATATATTAATTCCTTATGTTGATGAGTTTATTGAAAAACTTGATAAAGAAAATAAAAAGATATATGTTAAAAATGTAAGGGGGTTATTATAATGAGAATAAAAGTATTATCATTATTTCCAAAAATGTTTGATGGAATACTAAATGAATCAATTATTAAAAGAGCAATAGATGATAAAAAAGTAAATATAGATGTTATTGATTTAAGAAGTTATAGCAAAGATAAACATAATAAAGTAGATGATACAATTTATGGTGGAGGAGCAGGAATGCTTATTAAATGTGAACCTGTATTTGATGCTATAGATGATTTGAAAACTAAAAATACTAAAGTAATTATGCTTAGTCCTGATGGAGTGAAATATAATCAAGAAAAAGCATATGAATTATCTAAAGAAAAAAATATAATTTTACTTTGTGGTCATTATGAAGGCTTTGATGAAAGAATAAATACTGTTGTTGATGAAAAAATAAGCATAGGTGATTATGTTTTAACAGGTGGAGAAATTCCAGCAATGGCTATAATTGATTCAGTAACAAGATTACTTCCAGGAGTTATTAATGAAGAATCTCATTTAAATGATTCATTTAATAATGATTTACTTGATTATCCTCAGTATACAAAACCTCAAGAATATAGAGGAATGAAAGTTCCTGATGTTCTTTTAAGCGGAGATCATAAAAAGATAGATGAATGGCGAAGGGAAGAACAAATAAAGAAAACAAAGAAGCAAAGACCAGATTCGTTAAAAGAAAGTGAAGAAGAAAAAGCATCAGATGAAGATTTAACTAAGACTGAAGAAGAAAAAGAAAATACTGAAACAAAAAGAAAACAAATTGGTAAATATACATTAATTGATGATAAATCAAAGAAAAAGATAGAAAATATTGAAATTAATGATGGTTATGACTTTAAACCAAAAAATAAAATAGAAAAAGATGATTTAGCATCAATAAGTAAAGTTGTTTTAGTTGAACCAGAATTTATTGAAACAATAGCGAAAAAAAATATAAATAAAAAATTAAATATTTTACTTAAACAAATCGCAATAGTTTTAAATGATGAAACAGATGATGAAGGTGCGGATTATGTACTTGGTGAAATTGATAGACTTGCATCTTTAGTAATGGGTAATTATTCAAAATATTTAACTAAAGAATATAAAAATTTAATAAAAAATAAATTATATATGTTAAAAGAAGAAATAAATTTAAAACAAATGATGAGAGCAAAAACAGTAGATTATAGTGAAGAAAAGGGGAGAAGTTTATAATGAATATAATATTAACAGGTGATAGACCAACAGGAAAACTTCATTTAGGTCATTATATTGGATCATTAAAAAATAGAGTTGCACTTCAAAATGAAGGTAATTATGATGAAATGTATTTAATGATTGCAGACTCACAAGCATTAACTGATAATTTTGATAATCCAAAAAAAGTAAGAGATAACATAATAAATGTTGCACTTGATTATTTATCAGTTGGAATAGATCCAAAAAAGGTAAATATATTTATTCAATCGCAAATACCAGCTTTAACAGAATTATCATTTTATTATATGAACTTAGTAACTGTATCAAGACTTCAAAGAAATCCAACAGTTAAAAATGAAATAAAAGAAAAAAGTTTTGAAAAAAGTATACCAGTAGGATTCTTTTGTTATCCTATAAGTCAAGCAGCAGATATAACTGCATTTAAAGCAAATATTATTCCAGTAGGTAATGATCAACTTCCAATGCTTGAACAAACTAATGAAATAGTATCAAGTTTTAATAGAATTTATGGCGAAACATTAGTGCCTTGCAAGGCAATTCTTAATGAAAATAAAATAGCTCAAAGACTTCCAGGATTAGATGGAAATGCAAAAATGAGTAAATCATTAAATAATGGAATTTATTTAAGTGACCCAAGTGATGTTATTTATAAAAAAGTAATGAGTATGTACACAGATCCAAATCATATAAAGGTAGAAGATCCTGGTAAAGTAGAAGGAAATATGGTATTTACTTATCTTGATGTATTTTCAAGTGATGAACAAATTAGTAAATATTCTGAATATAGAACTTTAGATGAAATGAAAAAAGCATATGAAAAAGGTGGACTTGGAGATGTAAAAATTAAAAAAGTTTTATATAATATTTTAGAAGAAATTCTTTCTCCAATAAGAGAAAAAAGAAAATATTATGAAGAACATTTAGATGAAGTATATAGTATTTTAAAAGAAGGAACAACTAAAGCAAACGAAAAGGCAAATAAGACATTAAAAGATGTTAAAAAAGCAATTATGATAGATTTTTTTGAGTAAAACAATTCATTAAATTGAATTGTTTTTTTAGTAAACGTAGTGTTGACAAATAATATTGTGAACTATATAATGATAATATAGGGAAAATAGGAGATTGTTGTATGAAAAATAAAGTATTAGGGATAGTTGCAGTAATTATATTAATAGGGGTAGTATCTTTTTATAATATAAGTGATATTTTTGCAGAAGATGTTCAGGTTATAAAAGATTATACATGTAGAAGTGGTGGAACTTTACAAGGAAGTAAATGTGTAAAGTCAATTACTTTATCAAATTATTGTAAGAGTGGTAAAAAAATAGGTAATATTTGTTATGATATTATTGAAAAACAAAGAGTTAGTTATACATGCCCACAAGGTAAACTTGTTAAAAATTCATCAGAACCAGGTAATGTAGATGGATATATATGTGAGTATGAAAGAGAAAAACTATCACAATGCCCAGAGGGATATAATAAAAAAAGTGCAACAACATGCATTAAGACACATGAGTATAGTGCTACATATGCTGGCCTTGATTGTCATAATACAAAAATTAATGAATGGGATATTATTACAGGTACTGAACTCTGTAAAAAAGCAGTAGATGCAACTCCTAATTATGTTTGTCAGACAAGCTATTTTAGAAAAGAAAATAATTCTACTTGTGTAAATACATATAAAGCTACAAAAAATGTTTCTATATCATGTCCTTCTGGATATTCACAAGTGGGTTCAAGTGCTAATTGTATAAAGACTACGACATATAACGCAGTAAATACAGGCAAAAAGGGTAGTAAAAAATATAGATGTAGATCTAGTTATGATAGATTAAGTGGTAAAAAATGTATTAGTACAATAACAAAACAAGGTACTTATAAAACAAAATATACATGTCCAAATGGTGGAACAGAGTCAAATGGATATTGTTATCAAAGAGAATCAACAATTGTAAAATATTCTTGTAGTAATGGAACTTTAAGTGGTAATAAATGTGTTCAAACGAAAAAAGGAACAGTAAAATGGAAATGTACACAATCAAATTCTGTTTTGTCAGGTGAAAAATGTAATGTAACAGTAACTAAAGATTTATTACCAACTTGTACTGATGGATATAAAGCTAAAGTAGGAGATTCAAGTAAATGTGTAAGGTATTTTTCTCCTAAGAAGAGTGTACCTAATGATGAAACTAATAATTCTACAAATTCAACTAAGAGTACATATGAAAATAGTAACTCTCTTAATATATGTACTGATGGATATGAAAGCGTTAAAAATGGAACTAAAACTGGATCTCAGATATCTTCTGAAAATAAAAATGCTTTATGTTATAAAGAGGTAGGATTTGCAGTTAAAGTATGCCCAGATGGCTATGTACGAATTAATGAAGATACATGTAGATATTCCTATGATGCTTCTGTATCATCAATAAGATGTAGCGATAAAAATTATGAATATAGTTATGTAAGTAAGAAATGTGTTAAAAAGAATGATAATTCTAATTCTAGTACTTCTACAGATAATTCAAATACAACAAACAATAATCAATCTAATCAAAGTAATAGTCAATCATCAAATTCATCTTCTACTACTAATAATTCATCAAGTTCATCAACTTCAAATAGTAATACAAGCAGTAGTAATAACAATTCTAATACGAATAATCAACAATTTAATAATATTATAAAAACACATACTCTTAGAAATTTGAGAGCAACTCCAAATAAAATAACATTTATATATGCAAATCAAAGTCAAGCAATAACAGTTACAGGTCTTTCTACTGATCAAAGCGTGACATTTACAAGTGAAAATCCACAAATTGCGAATGTAGATCAAAATGGTGTTGTAACTCCAGTTGGTGTAGGAAAAACTAATATATTAGTAAAAAGAAATATTCAAACTGATAAGACAGATGAAGTAACTATAGTTGTTGAAGTAGCATCATTAAATGTTAGAGTAACAGATATAAATATAAGTAGTGAAAATACGTTTATAAAGGTTAATGAAACAACAAAGGTTTTAGCAACATTATTACCAGAAAATGCTACAAATAAAGGTATTAATTATACAAGCTCAAATACAGCAATCGCAACAGTAGATCAAAATGGAGTAGTTACAGGAAGAAGTGCTGGTGAGGTAACAATATATGCTATATCTAGAGAAAATGTAAATATTAAATCAGGGACAAAAATAACTATCGAAAATGCAGAGCAAACTCCAACTATATCAAATGGAAATAAAACTGAACCTGATAAGATAGAACAAACTGAAAATTCGGTTATTAAAAGATATATTGTTGTAGATAAAAACTATAATACATTAAATGTTGGAGATAAGAAGAAAATCAGCGCAAAATATTATGTAGTAAAAACAGTAAATAATAAATCAAATACAACATTAAATAATGAAAATTTAGAATATTTAAGTTCTAATGAAAATATTTTATCTGTAGATGCAAGAGGTGTAATTACTGCATTAAGTGAAGGTGAAGCAACAATTACTGTAAGAGCAAAAGATAATAATGATATTGTTGAAACTGTTACTTATAAAGTTTTACCTTCTTCTAATGTAATTAATTTAGTTAAATTAGAAGAAACAGTTTATGATATTGCAAAAGGTGATTCAAAATATATTAAGATAATTGATGATAATGTAGAAAATTATACATTTATTTCAGCTAATAAAAAAGTTGCAACAGTAGATGATTTAGGAGAAATAAAAGGAATATCAAGAGGTAATACGACAATAGATATAATAAATAAAAATAATAATAATATAAGATCAAATATTCTTGTAAATGTATCTGAAACTAATTCATTTAATAGTTTTGAAGATAAGAATAATATTATTTCAATAGATTTAAATATAAAAAGAGTAAATATAGTAAAAGGAAAAACATTTAATTTAAATGCTAATGCTACTGATGGATCAAAATTAAAATATAAAAGTAGTAATTCAAGGGTAGCAACAGTTTCATCTGATGGAAAAATTAAAGGAACTTCAAAAGGTAATGCAATTATAACTATTTCTTTAGAAAATAATCCAAGTATAAAAGAAGATGTTGTAGTAAATGTTGTAAATAAAGAAAAAGAATTAAATGATTTTGAAAAATATAATGCTGAGAAACTAGGTTTAAAAACTAATAGCATAACAATAGAAGAAGAAGATAATTATGTTATAAAAACTAAAGATATTAAAGATATAAAATATTATAGTACAAACCAAAATGTTGCATCAGTAAGTAGTGATGGAGTTATAACTGCACAAAAACAAGGAACTTGTAAAGTTTATATTACTTCATCTGATACAAGTGATTATATAACAGTAAAAGTAAATAAAAAGACAGTACCTGAAAAAGTAATAATAGCGCAAAAATCTTTAGATTTAACTGTTGGAAAAACTGAAAAATTAGATGTAGAAGTTTTACCTAAAAATGCTAAAAATAAGGATGTAATATATTCTAGTACTAATTCTAATATAGTAAGTATATCAGATGATGGTGTAGTAACAGCCATGCAAGTAGGTACAGCATATGTACAAGCAATGTCTTTAGAAGATAATGCTGTTAAAGCATATATTAAAGTAACTGTTAAATAGAGAAAATCAATTAGGTTTTCTCTTTTATTTGCCAAAAAAAGGTAATTATGATAAAATTTCTCTAGAAATCGGGTGATATAATGGTAGTAAGCATAATTATTCCAGCATATAATTCTGAAAAATTTATTAGAAGATGTTTAGATAGTGTTGTAAATCAAATATATAAAAATATAGAAATAATAGTTGTTGATGATGCATCGAAAGATAATACTAAGCAAATAATAAAAGAGTATGCAGAAAAGGATAATAGAATTAGACCTTTTTATTCTAGTGAGAATAAAGGGGTTAGTTTTTCAAGAAATATTGGTTTAAAGGCATCAACTGGTGAATATATAATGTTTGTAGATTCAGATGATGAATTAACAAAAGATGCAGTTAGAAGAATGATAGATATAGCGGTTAAGTATAATTCAGATTATGTGGATAGTTATGAAATCGTAAAATACGTTAAAAGAAATAATAAGGTATGTATGTTTACAGAGTCTAAGGTACCAAAAAAACACTTAGTACTTGGAAGTATAAAAGAAAATCCTAAGATAATAAGTATGTATATGTATTCAAAGGGAAAACTCATAAAAAGAGAATTAATTGGTGATTTAATATATGACGAATCACTTAGAGTTTATGAAGATGTTGTTTTTGAGCAAACACTAAAATCAAGAGTTAAAAATTATGTAATGATGAATAAACCAGTTTATTTTTATTATCAAAGAGAAGACTCTTTAATTAATGCACTTGGAAAAAAGCATACCTATTTTTTAGAATCTGCAAAAAGAGTAAAACTAATTTATGAAGATTTTGATAAAGATATAAAAGATATTGTTGAAGGAATGCTCTTTCAAAATGCATTTTTAACTTTATTTACTAAGGTAATTAAAAATTACGATGGAATAACAAAAAATATAGAATTATCAAAAGCATACTTAGAAGAATTAGTTAATTTATTTCCTAATTATAAAGATAATA
>ENA-OURS01002827-OURS01002827.1-human-gut-metagenome-genome-assembly--contig:-NODE-2827-length-11701-cov-2.798987_pt1 | contig 11701 bp, 10 predicted proteins | sample MGYA00242109_ERZ509010 | MGnify/ENA primary metagenome ERZ509010 (study PRJEB26280, sample SAMEA2338774) | human gut metagenome | biome: human gut; feature: human-associated habitat; material: faeces... | reverse complement strand
CTCTTCCGATCTCAGAACCGGAAGGCTGGAGGCCTGAAGAAGACAGAGCATAATCTGCTCGGAAAGAGGATTCGTATGATCAATATCCTGATTTTAAGCGCCGGCACGAGAGACAAGGTCGTGCAGTATTTTAAAGAAGCCCTTGCCGGAAAAGGAAAGGTAATCGCAACGGACTGCAGCCCCTACGCACCTGCCATTTATGAAGCGGACGAATATGTGCTGGTGCCCAGGATCACAGAGCCCGGTTATCTGGACAAAATTCTTGAGATCTGCCGGGAAAAACAGATCACGGGCGTACTTTCCCTGATCGACCCGGAGCTGTCTCTTCTTGCAGACAATAAGGAGCGTTTTCTGGAGGTCGGAACCGTGCCCATCGTGCCGGACGCAAAGCAGGTGGATATCTGCTTCCATAAATATGCGATGTATGAAGCCTGCAAAGCACTCGGCTTTGCGACGGGACGCTGCTTTCTGGATCGGAAGGAATTCTATCATGCGGTGGAAAACGGCGAGCTGACCTATCCGGTTTTTGTCAAGCCGGAAAGCGGAAGCGCGAGTCTGGACATTCATATGGCTCAGGATCAGGAGACAGTGGAATTTCTCTGCGGCCGTGAGGACGGACTGATGATTCAGGAGTTCATGAACGGACAGGAATACGGTGCAGACGTCTACATCGACATGCTCAGCGGCGAAGTGGTTTCTATTTTCGTTAAGAAAAAGTTGAAAATGCGTGCAGGAGAAACCGATAAGGCGGAATCCTTCCAGGAGGAAAAGCTGTTCGCCCTGATTACAGATTTTGTAAAGAAAATGGGCTTTCGCGGTATTATCGATATCGATCTGTTTGAAATCGACGGAAACTGGTACATTTCCGAGGTTAATCCGAGATTTGGCGGTGGTTATCCCCATGCATGGGCCTGCGGCGTGCGCGTGCCGGAAATGATTGTCAGAAATCTGGAAGGACAGACAAATGTTCCGGAAATCGGAAATTATCCGGTTGGGAAGATCATGATGAAATACAATGAGATTATGGTTCGCTGACAAAAAGCTGCAGCAGAAACGAGGAAGGATGAAACAAAGCGTACTGGTGCTTGGAAACAGCGATTCCGGGCTGTATGATTTCCGAAAAGAAGTGCTGATGGCGCTGATGCAGGAGGGCTATGAGGTCCATGTGTCGGTGCCGGATACCGGGTATTTGGAAAAAATCAAAAAACTGGGCTGTATCTGTCATGAGACGGTGATGGAGCGCCGCGGTATGAATCCGTTGAAGGACGGAAAGCTGCTTTTGTTTTACAGAAAGCTGTTAAAGACCATCCATCCGGCGGCGGTGCTGACCTATACGATTAAACCGAATATTTATGGCGGTGTGGCGTGTCGACTTGCAAAGGTACCTTATCTGGTCAACATTACAGGCCTTGGAACGACACTGGAGCATGATGGAGCGTTACAGAAGCTGATCGTTTTACTGTATCGGACAGGAATGTCCGGCGCGGGCTGCGTCTTTTTCCAGAATGAGCAGAATCTGGCGTTCATGCGGCAGAAGGGCTGTCTGAAAAAAAGGACGAAAACCCGGGTGATCTCCGGCTCCGGTGTCAACCTGGAGGAGCATCCGCCGATGCCCTATCCGAAGGAAGATACCGTCCGTTTTGTATCGGTTATGCGGATCATGAAGGATAAGGGAATCGAGGAGCTGCTGGAAGCGGCAAGACGGATCCATGAAAAGCATCCGGAAACGGTATTCGAGCTGCTGGGCGCCTACGAGGAAGAAACGCGGGCACGCTATGAGCCGATGATTGAGGACTTGCAATCCAAAGGGATTGTGCGTTATTATGGTTACCGGGACGATATGCCGGAGTTTTACCGGCATTGTCAGGCGGTAATCCATCCGTCCTATCACGAGGGCATGTCGAATGTCCTGCAGGAGGCGGCAGCGACCGCAAGACCGGTGATTGCCAGCGATATAAACGGCTGCCGGGAGATTTTTGAAAACGGTGTTTCGGGGCTTGCATTTTTACCCCAGAATGCGGACAGCCTGACAGAGACCATCGAGAGATTCCTTTTGCTGGCTCCGGAGGAACGGGCCGAAATGGGACGTCAGGCGAGAGCCTATGTGGAGGCGCATTTTGACCGCAGACAGGTCGTAACAGCGTATCTCGAAACGCTGGGGAGCCTGATTGGGGCAACCAGATGTTAAAAAAGAAAAACCATATAGAAAAGCGCAGGAAAGCGAGGATATGAAAATGGATTTATATGAAAAGATTTTGGCAGGCGAGGAAAAACTGTCGCTGGTAGGTCTTGGTTATGTAGGCATGCCGATCGCAGTCGCATTCGCCAGAAAGATCAAGGTAATCGGCTACGACTTAACCGCAGAAAAGATCAAACTGTATCAGTCCGGCATTGATCCGACCAACGAGGTTGGAAATGATGTGATCCGCCAGACGGAAGTGGAGTTCACTGCAGATGAGACAAAGCTGCGGGAAGCAAAATTCCATATCGTAGCAGTTCCTACTCCTGTAAACGATGACCATACGCCGGATCTGACCCCGGTAGAGGGTGCAAGCCGGATTCTGGGACGAAACCTGACAAAGGGCAGCGTTGTCGTATTCGAGTCTACCGTATATCCGGGCGTAACCGAAGAGGTATGCGTGCCGATTCTGGAAAAGGAATCCGGACTGGTATGCGGTAAGGATTTCAAGATCGGTTATTCTCCTGAACGGATCAACCCCGGCGACAAGGTACACCGTCTGGAAACCATCACAAAGATCGTTTCCGGTATGGATGAGGAAACGCTGGATACTGTTGCAAAGGTTTATGAGCTGGTTGTAGAAGCCGGTGTATACCGTGCAGAATCCATTCAGGTCGCAGAGGCTGCAAAGGTAATCGAGAACAGCCAGAGAGATATCAACATTGCGTTCATGAATGAACTTTCTATTATCTTTAACAAGATGGGCATCGACACGCAGAGCGTATTAAAGGCAGCAGGAACCAAATGGAATTTCCTGAAATTTTATCCCGGTCTGGTGGGCGGACACTGCATCGGTGTTGATCCGTATTATCTGACCTACCGCGCAGAGCAGATGGGCTATCATTCCCAGATCATTCTGTCCGGCCGCCGCATCAACGACGACATGGGCAAATATGTCGCAGAAAACATTGTGAAAAACCTGATTCGCGCAGATATCGCGGTAAAGCATGCGAAGGTTGCGATCCTTGGCTTTACCTTCAAGGAGAACTGCCCGGATACCAGAAATACAAAGGTTATCGATATTGTAAAAGAGCTGCGTGAGTACGGCATCGAGCCGGTGCTGGTGGATCAGACCGCAGACCGCGCAGAGGCGAAGCGTCTCTATGGAGTAGAGCTGCAGGATATGAGTGCTGTAAAAGATGTGGACGCGCTGGTTATTGCCGTATGCCATAAGGAATTTGAAGGATTGGATCAGGCAGCGATTGAAAGCTTCTTTAATCCGACAAACGGCAAAAAAGTACTTGTAGATGTTAAGGGCATCTTAAATCGCAAGGAATGGACACGTGATGACTGCCTGTACTGGAGATTATAATCAGAGGTGTAAATGATCCGAAAATGGAAAAAATTCCCGTTTTCCTGGCTGATTCCGGTGCTGTTTTTTGCAGCACTGTGGCTGCTTGGAACGACGGGGATCTATAATGACAGCAACCAGTATATTGCGATGCATATTCACCGGGAGCCGCTGTACTCTTTCTTTTTGTGGATTTTCCGCAGCCTGTTTGGGGAGACAAAGTATCTTGATATTGTGAGATTTCTGCAGAACGGACTGGCGGCGTTTTCCGTGATCTGGCTGGCGGAGAGCCTGAAAAAACGATTTGACTTCGGACAGTGGATGGAAGCTCTGGTGTGCCTGATCTTACTGGCGCCCCACATTATCACGCCGGTGTTTTCTGCGAGCGGACTGGTTTTGTCGAACGGCGTCATCAGCGAAGCGCTGGGACTGCCGCTGTTTTATCTGTTTACGGCGCAGTGCATGAAGATGGTGTATACAAGACAGCGGGGAGCAGCTTTATCCTCCCTGCTGTTATCCTTATTTTTGTCTCTGGTACGCGGACAGATGATGTTCACGATCCTGCTCTGGCTGGTGTTTGCAGGGGCCGTCGTGATCGTAGAAAAAAAGAAACTGGCGAAACGCCTGTTGATTTGTGTCGTGTGCACTGCGCTGGCGTTTGGCACAAGGACGCTTCTCGTAAAAAGCTACAACCTTGTTTTTAACGGATATTTTATCAATAATACGTTTGGAAGCGTCGGACTGCTCGCAAACATTCTGTATGCGGCGGACGAAGAGGATGCCGAAAGGATTGCCGATCAGGACGCAAGAGTTATGTTTGAGCTTTCCTATCGCCTTGCAAAAGAACAGGGTGCGACGTATCAGGATGCGCCGGAGGGCTTTTTCAACCGGGCAGCGCATTTGGAAAAATGGCATGACGCGATCAAGTTTGAAATGATCGAAGAGCCCTGGAGACAGCTGCATGACAGAGAGGGCTTTATAGACTACATTCCTGAGAATGTGGAATCCGACCGGATTGCGGCAACCATCGGGAAATCCTTACTTCCTGCAGTTCTGGGCAGATGGCTGTATGACTATCTGGCGCTCGCCTGCTACGGACTGATCCGGTCCATCGCAGTCGTACACCCGCTGCTAAACTGGTATGCGCTGACGGCATACCTCGCCTATATCGTGCTGGTTGCCCTTGCATGGAGGAAAAATCACAATTCCAACGCGGTTTGGCTGGCGGCATTTTCCCTGCTGGCTGTGTTAGCAAACGTATTTGCTACCTCCATGATCATCATGTGCCTTTCCCGCTATGTGATCTATGGATTGCCGCTGTTTTATGTCAGCGGACTGATGCTTTTGTACGAACTGGCGGGTGGAAAAACCGCAGGTGAACTTAAACATTGATTAAGATTCTATGAAGTCCGTTGCAGATTGGCTGCAAAGGAGATATACTGAAGCTGTCTTAATGGAAACAGGCATGAGGAGGAATGAATGTATGAAACGGTTATCAAAAGTATCATGCGGTCTGCTTCTGACAGCATCCCTGCTGATTGGAGCAATGCTTTCAGGATGCGGGCAGACGACAGATTATACAGCAGAGATCAGGGAATATCAGAACAAGCTGGAATCCCTTGCGGCGGAGAATGAAGAATTAAAGGCGCAGCTGGGCATTACCGAGACCCAGAGCACAGAAGAGAACCAGACCGCTGCAGAGACAGAAAATCAGTCTCAGGAGATGGTGTCTGAAAACCAGACGACGGAAACCGACGTCCAGCAGGCGGAGAATACGGATAACTCCGGGGAGGAAATGAAGATCCTGGTGCTTGGAGACAGCATTTGGGGCAATTATCGGGATGATACCGGTGTGTCCGCACGCCTTGCAGCATGTCTTGCTCAAAAAGGGAAAAATGTGACGGTCTATAACGGTGCCATCGGCGGCACCCGCGCAACCATCAGCCCGGACGATAATGAATACCAGTTTGGTCCTGCCAGTGACTGCTCCCTGGGAAAGATGATCTCTATTCTCCGTGGAAATACGGATGTAGAGATGCTGCAGGGCAAGGCTGCCTATGACGACATCAAAGCTGTGATGAATGTCAAGGATCAGATCGATGTGGTAATTTTGTCCTATGGTATGAATGACTTCTTGGCACAGGCTCCGATCAACAACTCGGACAGACCCTGGACGGGCTTTGGGACGGCGTTAAGCGAGGGCGTAAAGGGAGTTCGTTCTGTTTTCCCCCAGGCACAGATTTTGATTACATCTCCCAACTATGCGTCCTATTTTCCGATCCCGGTTAAAAATATGGGAGAAAAGGCACTCTACAATTATGCGAGCATTGCCTGTGACGTTGCAGTCGGTCAGGGAACGCTGTGCGTGGATGCTTACGACAATCTCGGAGTGGATGCCTATAATGCAGATGAATATCTGGAAGATGGCATTCATTTAAATGAAAAAGGAAGAAGCCTGTATGCGAAAACCATCGCATCCTGCCTGCTCTACGGAACAGCTGGTCAGATCTCGGGAAACAATATCGCTTCCTTCAACTGATTGGATCGGATATCAGGGGCAGAAGGGCAAAAATACTTCCGGATCATGGCGCAATCCGCGGATCGTTTATCCGAAATAATAGAATGCACGCTCTGCGAGCATTCTATTGTCATGAATAAAATACAGTGCCGCGGCTGCGGCAGAAATGAGAGGAAATCCATGGGATATAAGGATTTGAAATTTGACAAGGACAGTGTATTTCTGGTAACAGGCGGCGCCGGTTTTATCGGTTCCAACCTGTGCGAGGCGATCTTGAACCTCGGTTATAAGGTAAGATGTCTGGACGACCTTTCCACAGGCAATCCGAAGCATGTGGAGATGTTTGAAGGTAATCCGAACTATACCTTTATCAAAGGCGACATCAAAGATCTGGATACCTGTATGAAAGCCTGCGAGGGTGTGGATTATGTGCTGAATCAGGCGGCATGGGGCAGCGTTCCCAGAAGCATCGAAATGCCGATTTTCTATGCGCAGAATAACATCGTCGGCACGCTGAACATGATGGAAGCAGCGAGACAGAACGGCGTAAAGAAGTTTGTATACGCGTCCAGCTCTTCCGTATACGGCGATCATCCCGGACTTCCCAAAAAAGAGGGCATTGAAGGCCATGTTCTTTCCCCTTACGCCCTGACCAAGAAGACAGACGAGGAATTCGGTCGTCTTTATAAGACGCTGTACGGTCTGGATACTTACGGCATGCGCTATTTCAACGTATTTGGACGCCGTCAGAACCCGGAAGGCATGTATGCCGCTGTTATTCCGAAGTTTTTGAAGCTGCTGTTAAAGGATGAAGCGCCGACCATCAACGGAGACGGTCGTCAGTCCAGAGACTTTACTTATATCGACAACGTCATCGAAGCGAACTTAAAAGCCTGCCTGGCTCCGAGCGAAGCAGCAGGAGAAGCGTTCAACATCGGTTCCGGCGGCAGAGTATATCTGATCGATTTATATTATGAACTCTGCGAAGCACTGGGCAAAAAGATTGAGCCGGTCTTTGGTCCTGCCAGAAAGGGAGATATCCGGGATTCCAACGCGGACATCAGCAAAGCAAGAGAGCTGCTTGGCTACGATCCGGATTATGATTTTGAAAAGGGAATCCGCCTTGCCATTGACTGGTATAAAGAAAATCTGTAAAATAAAAGAACGAAAAGCCGTCCAATTGGTTTGGACGGCTTTTTAACGAATAGGCTTGCCTATTCGTTAAAAAGCTACCACATGCGCACTGCGTCGGAGCGGAAGATGCCGCTGACGCGTTCCGCCGCAGGCGCAGGGCTCCCGCAAGCGGGATCCCATAAAAAACGAATCAGCAAGCCTATTCGTTAAAAAGCCACCATACGACGCGCGCTGCAGGCAAGGATTGCGCAAAACAGGAGGTATTAGTTTATGCATTATCGAGTTGTTATATTCGGTGTAAAAGATACAACTGCGGAGATCGTCCGCTTTGTTCAGGAGAAGCTTTGTCCGGTGGATCTGGTTGTGACGATTCATCCCGATGTGCTTTCGGGCAATCAGGTGTCCGGCTATGAGGGACTTTCCTGGCTGGAGGACAAGTACGGGATTCCGGTTTACGAAACACATTCTTACGGTTTAAAGGATGAGGAGACGACGAAATTTTTTGCGGAAAATACCTTCGAGCTGGGGATTTCCATGGGCTGGCAGAGATTGCTTCCCGGCTTTGTGCTTTCCAGATTTTCGGAGGGTGTATTCGGATTCCACGGGAACTGTGCATATCTGCCCTTTGGGCGGGGACGCTCGCCGCTTAACTGGTCGATCATTCTCGGAGATACGCGTTTTAATCTGAACCTGTTCCAGTACGATGAAAAAGCGGACAGCCCGAATGTTTTTGCAAGCGAGATGTGCGCCATCACTCCTCATGATACCGTGCGTACGATGCAGTATAAAAACATGCTGGTCAGCAAGCGCCTGATCGCTAAGCTGATCGCGGCACATCAGGCGGGAACCGTCAGCGTACACCGGGAGTCCAGAGATTTCGACAGCTGGTACAATAAGCGGACGGCGGCGGACGGAAAGCTGGATTTCCATGATCGTACCCGGAATCTGTATAACCTGATCCGGGGTGTGACAAGACCGTTCCCGGGAGCATTTTGCTTCTGCAACGGCGAAAAGATCACGGTATGGAGCGCACATCCCTTTGATGAGATGTTAGACTTCTCGATGTATGCACCAGGGGAGATCATCGACATTTTTGACAAAAAGCTGATCGTACGGACGCTGGATGGCTCTCTTTTAGTCGAAGACTATGAGTCGGAAATAGAGCTGGAGCCGGGAATGCTCCTGGAATAAAGCTGTGCAGCAGCGAAAAGGAAAAGAGTATGAAAATCGCATTTCGAATGGATGATATTACACCGGATATGGACTGGAAAAGCTTTGAAGCCTTTGAACAGCTGTTTGAACGCTATGGCTGCTATCCGCTGTTGGGCATTGTACCGGACAATCTTGATCCGAAGCTGTCGGTGGATCCGGCACGGGAAGCGTTCTGGAAAAAAATGCAGGAGCTGCAGGAAAAAGGCTGGACCCTTTCCATGCACGGCTGCCATCATGTGTATACAACAAAAAGAGGCGGAAGCTTCCCGTTGAATGCCCAGTCGGAGTTTGCGGGGAAGAGCTATGAGGAGCAGTACCAGCTTCTGGAAAGCGGACAGAAAAAGCTCTCGGATCGCGGCATCGAGACGAAGCTGTTCATGGCGCCGGGCCATACCTTTGACAAAACGACACTGCGTGCGCTCAAAGCGCTCGGGTTTACCCATGTGACGGACGGGTTTGGAGATTTGCCGTATGTGCGCAGTGAAATGACTTTTTTACCGATTGCCTTTTTGCGGAAATACGCATTTTCTGATCGGGAGGGAATGACGACGATCGTCATTCATGCCAACCATTCCACGGTAGCGGAGCTGAAAGCCTACGAAGAGATGATTGACGCAAACAGGGAAAACATTGTGCCGTATTCCGATTTTTTTAAGCTGGAAGCAAAGCCACAGTGCATGACAGCGCGTATCCGGGAATATGTGCTGGCGTTCGGAAAAGGGCTTGCCGCGCGGCTTGGCCGATTAAAGAACCAGCACGCATAAGCGGATGGAAAGGCATCGGCGTGCAAATTAGAAAAAGAAAAAGGAACCAGAAGCGTATGAAAGAACCGATTCGGGTATTACAGGTGCTGGGAACAACGGGACTCGGCGGGGCGGAAAGCCGGGTTATGGATTTATACCGAAATATCGACCGTGAGAGGGTGCAGTTTGATTTTGCAGTGCACACCTCAAAAAAAGGGTATTTTGATGAAGAGATTGAAGCGCTTGGCGGACATATTTACCGGTTGCCGCGGTTTCGGGTCTATAACTGGATCCCGTATCGGGCAGCGTGGCGCAGCTTTTTGAAAGAGCATTCCGAGTATGCCTGTGTGCACGGGCATATGACGAGTACTGCATCGATTTATCTGCCGGAAGCGAAGCGTGCGAAAATCGCCCTGACAGCAGCCCATGCCAGAAGCGCGGGTACAGAAGGCGGCGTCAAAGGGATGATGACGAAGTGGATGCGAAAAAATCTCTGGAAAAAAACGGACGTCTGCCTGGCGTGCTCCAAGCTTGCCGGAAAAGCGGTTTTCGGGGAAAAGGCGTGGGCACAGGGAGCTGTCCACGTGGTGCCGAATGCGATCGAAGTGGATAAGTTTTCTTATAACGACCAGATGCGTGCACAGATGCGGCAAAAACTGGAGTTGGGCAATTGTCTGACAGTCGGGCATGTGGGGCGTTTTAATGAGATGAAAAACCACCTGTTTTTACTGGAGGTTTTTGCGCAGATCAAAAAGAGCCGTCCGGATGCGCAGCTGATTTTGCTCGGCGAGGGCGGAGGCATGGAGCCTGCAAAGCAGAAGGCGGCAGAGGCCGAAAAGCTCAGAAGCGACTATGAGGAGACGCTGAACGGTGCAAAGCAGGAGGCAAAACAGATCATTGCCACCGCAGAACAGAATGCACACGCCCAGGGCAGCGAGATCACAGCCAAGGCACAGCAGCAGGCAGATACGCTCCTCAAAGAGGCACAGAAGGAGATCGAGCGGGAGCGCCGGCAGACACTGGACGGCGTTCAGGGCGAGATCGCCGATCTGGCGCTGGCAGCAGCATCCAAGCTGATGGAACAGAAGGTGGACGACCAGACCAACCGGGATCTGGTGAATGCGTTCCTGTCTGAGGAAGGAGCAGAAAAATGAATGGTGCAGTGACATCCTATGCGAATGTGCTGCTGACGCTTGCAAAGACGTCAGCCGACGTGGCGGATGCACAGACAACCTTTCAGAACTGCCCCCAGCTGACGGATGCCCTGAGCAACCCGACGATTCCCGAGGCGGAAAAGTTTGCGGTGATCGACCGGATCTTTCCGGCGTCGCTGCGCACCTTTCTGAAGGTTGTCTGCCAAAACGGTCAGATCGACAGCATACTGGATATTTTTTCAGAGTATCAAGCACTGGAACGGCAGCAGCGCCATTGTGCGCACGCCGTGCTGGAATATGTAACACCGCTGACAGAGGCGCAGCTCGCAGCGATGAAAAAGATGATCTGCGCAAAAACCGGCGAGCCGGAGGTTCAGCTGGAGCTGAAACAGAATCCGGCGCTGCTGGGCGGCTTTGTGCTGCATATCGGGGATGACGAGTACGATCGGAGTATGCGTGCATCCATCCGCAATATGCGCAAGAGCCTGATACGGAGGTGAGGGTAAGACATGAGTACCATGAATGCAAGTGAGATCATATCGGTCTTGAAAAGCGAGATCGAGGACTTCGACCGGAAGTCCGGCGTGCAGGAAACCGGTACAGTCGTTCGTGTGGGTGACGGTATCGCAACGGTATTCGGTATGCAGCACGCTATGTACGGCGAGCTGGTAGAATTTGAAACAGGTGTTCGGGGCATTGTCCAGAACCTGGAGACAAAGACCATTGGCGTCGTTCTGCTGGGCAGCGACTATGGCATTACAGAAGGGACTTCTGTTGTACGTACCGGCAAGCGTGCCGGCATCGGCGTGACCCAGAAAATGATCGGCAGAGTTGTCGGCGCACTGGGCAATCCGATCGACGGCGGTGATCCGCTGGAGGCAGAGGACTATTTCCCCATTGAGCATGAGGCACCGGGCGTTGCATACCGGAAATCGGTCAACGTGCCGCTGCAGACAGGTATCCTTTCCATCGACTCGATGTTCCCGATCGGTCGTGGTCAGCGTGAGCTGATTATCGGCGACCGTCAGACAGGTAAGACGTCGATCGCAGTGGATACCATCATTAACCAGAAGGGTCAGAACGTGATCTGTATTTACGTTGCGATCGGACAGAAGTCCTCTACCGTGGCAAAGATCGTTTCTACCCTGAAGAAAAACGGCGCAATGGACTATTCCATTGTAGTATCCGCATCCGCCAGCGAACCGGCTCCGGTACAGTATATCGCACCGTATGCCGGCACGGCAATCGCAGAATATTTCATGAGCCAGGGCAAGGACGTGCTGATCGTATACGATGATCTTTCCAAGCACGCTGTGGCATACCGTGCAATGTCCCTGCTGCTCCACCGTCCGCCTGGGCGTGAAGCTTATCCGGGTGACGTATTCTATCTGCACTCCCGTCTGCTGGAGC
>ENA-OURS01002818-OURS01002818.1-human-gut-metagenome-genome-assembly--contig:-NODE-2818-length-11725-cov-19.735990_pt1 | contig 11725 bp, 16 predicted proteins | sample MGYA00242109_ERZ509010 | MGnify/ENA primary metagenome ERZ509010 (study PRJEB26280, sample SAMEA2338774) | human gut metagenome | biome: human gut; feature: human-associated habitat; material: faeces... | reverse complement strand
CATAGGGGTGACTCCGGTGAAACCACCTAACCCCAAATATGTGCCCAAACCCTATGAATAAATGCTGTATCCAGGGCAGCGCATCCAGATTGACGTAAAGTTTGTGCCGTCCGCATGTCTGACTGGTGAAGCCAAAGGAAAACGCTTCTATCAATATACAGCCATTGACGAGTTCTCACGCTGGCGTTATGTGGAAGCCTTTGAAGAGCACAGCACCTACTCTTCCATGATATTCCTGGTGCATCTCGTTCAGGCTTTCCCGATGCCTATAGAATGTGTGTAGACAGATAACGGCACCGAATTCACTAAACGATTCACCAAAGCAAGGCTTGACGAAGACCTTACTCTTTTGGAGCGTAAATTAAAGGAATTAGGCATCAAGCACAAAAAGATTCGCCCCTTTACCCCAAGGCACAATGGGAAAGTAGAACGCAGTCATCGCAAGGATAACGAACGCTTTTATGCCACGCATTGTTTCTTCTCTTTTGAAGATTTCAGAATACAACTCAAAAGATATAATTATCGAGATTATAACTGCTTCCCAATGCGACCGCTTGGATGGAAATCTCCAAAAGATACACTCCATGATTTCATCAAGCACGGTGTAACATATGTTTGACAAACCAACAGTTTTTTTAACTTTTTCTAAAATCCCTCTTGACAACTCATGAAGCAGGAAGTAAAATAATCACAATCTAAAACCCAATACCCCCAAAGAAAGCTATGAACGAGACAAAAAGTACTTGATCTCTTCTAAAGAGAGCCGATGGATGGTGAGAATCGGCGAAGAGCCTTGTATAATATCCCTCGAGAGCCCTTGTCGTGAACTGAGTAATGACAGGCGTTTCATTCACGTTACGAATAAGACTGCTAAGTACAATGTAGGGTGGTACCGCGAGACTTCGCCCCTATCTTCGAAAGAAGATAGGGGCTTTTTTTTACCCGCATTGGCTTGGCATAGAGTGAAATATCGGAGTGGTACCGCGTTCGCGCCTCCGCTGGCAGAAAAGCCGGCGGAGTTTTTTATTTCTTCATACGATCTTTTGGGGCGGAGTAGCTGATTATTGAAAGAGGTAGAAAATTATGCAGAAAAAATGGCTCAAAGGAATGGCAGCAGTTATGGCAGCAGCAGCACTGGCAGGTGCATTCGCAGGCTGCGGCGGAGATAAGAAAGCAGCTTCCGGCAGCGCAGATGCCGGCAAAACCGTAAAACTCGGTTTCATCACCGCTTATACCGGCCCTGGTGCGGCTTACGGCGTCGCTATGAAGGAAGGCACGGAACTCGCAGTCGAGGAAATCAACAAGGATCCGAACACCAAGGTCAAGATCGATCTTAAGGTGTATGATACCAAGCTCGTCAAGAATGAAGCCATCAACGCTATGAAGAAGTGCATCGAACAGGATAAAGTCCTTGCTATCGAAGGCCCGATGACCACCGGTGAAGCGATGGCTGCCGACCCGATCGCCCAGCAGTCCAAAGTGGCTGTCTTCGGCACCGGCACCACAGGCCCGAAAGTCACTGAAATCGGCGACTATGTATTCCGTAATGCAATCCCGGGCAAAATGAACATCCCGCAGGTGGTAGAAAAAGCACAGAAAAAATTGGGCTTCAAGAAGATTGCTATCATGTACTCCAATAACAATGACCAGATGGTCGGTGAACACCAGTTCTATCTGGATGCCTGCAAGAAGCTCGGTCTCGAAGTCGTTGCAGATGAAACCTTCGCAGATAAAGATACCGACTTCTCCGCTCAGCTGACCAAGATTCAGGCAGCAAACCCGGATGTCATCGCTGTCGCAGGTCTCTATCAGGAAGGCGCTCTCATCGTGAAGAAAGCGCGTGAAATGGGCATGAACCAGTATGTCCTCGCAGGCAACGGCTTCAACAGCCCGGAATACATCAAACAGGCTGGTGAAGCAGCTGACCGCACCGTCGTAGCTACTCCTTGGAACCCGGAAAGAAAGACCGACAAGGCGCAGAACTTCCGTAAAGCGTATGTGGCTAAATACGGACATGAACCGGATCAGTTCGCCGCTCAGGCATATGATGCGATGTATGTCCTCCATCAGGCAGTCGAACAGTCCGGCACCACCACCGATCGCAAGAAATTCCGCGATACCCTGGCTAAGATCAGCGACTTCGAAGGCGCTACCGGCAAATTTGCATTCGATGAAAACCGTGATCCGAAGATGGACCTCGCAGTCCTCGAAGTCAAGGGCGGCAAGTGGGTACCGCTCGGAGAATAATGGGAGACTCTTCCGTTATCCTCTGATGCGCTTTCATCTTGGATGAATGGACAAACAGGTTCAGCGCCTCCAAGGGGGGCTGACGGTTCAACGAATCCATAGAACCTGTGTATACATTGATGGTCAGCCATAAGGCATTCCATATCCGTGCGTTTTAGGACATAGAGACTTAGGCTGGCCATTTTTCATTAGCGGGAAGCAGAAGGGAATAAAAGCGGCGGACACGGATCATAGGGGGCTAAATGACTTGCACGATGTCATCAGCGTATGGCCCGCCATCCCGCTTGCGCTTCAGAAGTCGCAGAATCTCTTGGATCTGATTCCTGATCACCATTCACAAAAAATCTCAATACTCTACAGGAGGGCAATCATATGACAAATCAAAATGGGAATAGCCGCAGTACCTTTTCCGGCAAAATGGGATATGTGCTGGCTGTCGCAGGCAGCGCTGTCGGCCTCGGGAATATTTGGAGATTCCCGTACCTTGCTGCAGAGTATGGCGGAGGCATCTTCCTCCTGACCTACCTTCTGCTGGCCGTCACCTTCGGCTATACGATGATCGTTTCTGAGACCGCGCTCGGACGCGGTACGAGAAAGAGTCCGGTCGGAGCTTTCCATCATTTCGGGAAGAACGGTTTCTTTACCGCAGGGGGCTGGATCAATGCCGTCATTCCGATGCTGATCCTGCCGTACTACAGCGTCATCGGCGGCTGGGTCACCCGTTACCTCTTCGAATACCTCGCCGGTGATACGAAACTGCTTGCGACGGATACCTTTTTCGGCGCCTTCGTTTCTGACGGCATGGCGGCTGAATTCTGGTTCATCGTTTTCACCGCCGGCGTCCTTGCCATCATTCTCGCCGGCGTCAAGAATGGTATTGAACGCGTATCCAAGATCATGATGCCGGTACTCATTGTGCTCGCGATCATGGTGGCCGGCTACTCCGTCACGCTGCCCGGTGCGTGGGAAGGCGTCACCTACTTCATGGTGCCCAATCTGGAACATTTTTCCTGGATGACGGTCGTTTCTGCGATGGGGCAGATGTTCTACTCTCTTTCTGTCGCGATGGGGATCCTCTATACATATGGCTCTTACATGAAGAAGGAATTTGATCTGGAGCATGCGACCTTTCAGGTCATCGCTTTCGACTCAGGGATCTCGGTCCTCGCCAGTCTTATGATCATCCCAGCCGTCTTTGTCTTCTCCGGCGGCGATCCGTCAATGCTGAATGCGGGCCCATCTCTCATGTTCATCACCATCCCGAAAGTCTTTGCCAGCATGGGGTTTGGTACCCTCGTGGGTGTCGTATTCTTTACACTCGTCCTCTTTGCTGCTCTTACCTCAGCGATTTCTCTGGCAGAAACCAGCGTCTCCACCTTCCAGGATGAATGCGGTTGGAGCCGTAATTTCTCGACCTTTGCGGTCTTCATCCTGATGATCGTGCTGGGCTCTCTCTCTTCGCTCGGATTCGGCCCGCTTGCCTCCTGCACCATCTTTGGCATGGATATTCTCAGCTTCTTTGATTTCCTGACGAATTCCATCATGATGCCGGTCTCGGCCTTTGCGACCTGCGTCCTCATCGTGGTGACTGTCGGCATCAAGTGGATCGAGAACGAAGTGAAGCAGTCTTCGAAATTCCGCTATGAATGTGTCTATGGTCTTTTCGTCCGCTTCCTTGCGCCGATCTGTCTGGCTGTTATTTTCATCTCCTCCCTTGCCAATGTACTGGGATTCATTCATATGTAGCAGATGAAAAGTGATCCAAAGGCCTTCCTCGCTTCTGTGTAAAACGACTATTAACAAATCTCTCATGTGGTGCTATAATACATAGTATCACATGGGGCTATAGCTCAGTTGGTCAGAGCGCTTCGCTCACATCGAAGAGGTCTCCGGTTCGAACCCAGATAGTCCCACCAAACTACAATTCTACGAATACCCCGCCTTACAGGATCCTGCAAGGCGGGGTATTCGTTTGTATAATGAGTTCTGATTTCTGAGATATCCCCACGTACAAACAACTTGGGATGAGTGCAGAAAAGCATCCTACTGCACTTGGGAAACGCTGATTAAATCGCAGAGTCCGACTTGGCATGTATTTTCGTCCAATGCTTCGTCATAACCCACCTTAAATAGCTCGCTATTCGCGGCGGCTTATTCCTCGCCTTGTATGAAAACACAAGAGCCAAGTCAGACAACGATTTAATCAGTGTTTCCCTTGTTCGTCCTGATAGATGGATTTGAAGAAGATCCGTATCTCTTGTCCACCGTAAGCTCGCCCTGCCGGGAACGATGCTCCGGTCATCTTACGGCATGGAGAGCTTCTTATCCTGTAAATAAAGCAGATAGGATCGGCGGTGTCGTTGGGCGAAACTGCGATCCATATAAACAAGATGGAGGGTTGCAGCGTGGAGATACTGCATCTGTAACTAGCTATATGCAAGAAATTGCAAAAAGCATCTTGCATATTTTTCTCATGTCGTGTATAATACATTCATCTGACATGGGGTTATAGCTCAGCTGGTTAGAGCGCTTCGTTGACATCGAAGAGGTCTTTGGTTCGAATCCAAATAGTCCCACCAAAATTACCATTTTGCGAACCGGAAAGGTCGCCTTCATAATTGTACTGGACTTCGATGATATCATTATCGGCCAGTACTTTTTTGATGAAGCATTTAAATAAGATAGTTTTAAATCGTGCAGACGTAGTAGCTTTCATATTGATTGAGTCAAAGAAGAACCTGATTTTTTCTTCTGTAATTTTCCCGCTTTCTGTACGAATCTTTGCCTTTGCAAACTGGACTTCTAAATCTTTTAATAAAGTTTCGTTACTTGACGGTGTATTTGCAAGTGTTTCTGAAACAATCCTGTTCTCAATCGCTTTAATGCAATTTTGCACTTTTTTCTTTGCATCTGCTATGCGATTTTTGATAGACGATAACTCAATATCTTCGGCTGTATCTTGCTGTAGTAACATCGCTTGTTTGGTGATGTTACTACAGTTTTTTGTTGGACAAAAACTTATGGGTAAACGAAGAGATGCTGAATGCTGAGGCCGACAGATTTTTCCATCATTCCGATTACAGATCAGTCCCGTATGACTGGTTAGGCCCGCAATTCTTTGAGGATGCGGAAAAACTAAAGGCAAGAAATGAAAGGGCGTATCATCATGAATATCTGGGCGAAGTGACCAGGACAGGCGGCACAGTCTTTGAAAATGTGGTACAGCAGGCATTTATGAAGGATGATTTACAATAATTCGATCGCAGGCGCTACGGTCTAGATTTTGGCTTTGCGCTGGATCCGCTGGCCTTTGAGTGTATGCATTACGACGCAAAGCACGAACGGCTATACATCTTTGCTGAGATATACCAGACGCACCTGACGAACCCTGCAGCGGTTAGGTTGATACAAAGCAAAATGATCAGCAAGGCTGTCATCCGCGCCGATTCCGCAGAGCCTAAGAGCATCAGGGAAATGCAAGATGCGGGCTTGCACGTATACGGTGCTAAGAAATATCCCGATAGCGTGGACTATGGGATCAAATGGCTGCAGAGCCTGGAGGCCATCGTTATAGATAAAGCACGCTGTCCGAACACCTATAAAGAATTCGTGAATTATGAATACGCCCGCACAAAGGATGGAGAATTCATTTCTGCCTATCCAGACAAGAACAACCACGCTATTGATGCCGTGCGGTACGGATGCGAAGATCTGATGCCGGCATTCACCAAGGTTAGAACCGGCCGCGTGAAGTACTAAAGGAGCGAAAATGCGAAACGATAACCATTCATTATACAGAATGCTGGAAGACGGATATTTCGGAATTGGCGGGTTTATCGACGGTGAATATCTGACCAAGCATCCAAGAGAAAGCGATGAGAAATATGCTATGCGCCGCCATCTGTCTTATTACCTGAACTACCTGGCACCATGCGTTAATGCGCATGTGTCACCCATTTTCAAAACATTGGCGCAGCGAGACTGGAAAGGACCAGGAGCCAGCATCTGGGAATCGTTTTCTAAAGATACGGATTTTCTCGGGACACAGATCCAAGCACTCATGAAGAAGGCTACTATTTCGGCAAAGCTAAATGGGATTTCTTATATCGTCATGGACCGTGCAGAAGGCCTCGACGAGGACATGCGTGTATCTGACCTGGAAGAAAATCGCCGAAATCTGCCTTATGCGTACGTGGTAGATATCAACGCAGTTGAAGAAGTTACTTTGGATCCCTTTGGTCGTATCTTGAAATTTGTATTTCTCGAGTCGGAAGCAGGCAATGAACATGTCTTTGCAAAGCGAACGATGACCGCAGACGGATGGGAATACATCAGCTCAAAGGGCAGGAAGAGCGGCACGTGGAATCTTGGATGTGTGCCTGTCATCCCACTCGCCGCAAAAGCGCACAAGACGCACAATCCCTTCCCTCCTTCTGAATTCCTATCTATCCTGAAAACGAATGTAGCAATCTACAACATGACAAGCTGGCTATCTGATATTTTAGTAAATCAGACATTTTCTATCCTGACCTTCCCGTCTGCTGAACCCGAGAATATCGACATCGGAACGGATAACGCACTGGCCTATCCTCCGGAATCCAGCCATGAACCAAGCTTCATCGCACCGCCGGACGGTCCTGCTACCATCCTTGCTAATCAGATCGCACTATTGCAGCAGGAAATATATCGAATGGCTGTAGTGGTCAATGTCACCGGATCCTCGAAGCTGCAAAGCGGGATGGCGAAGGCGTGGGACTATGAAGCTACGAACCAGATTCTTTCTGATTTTGCTGATCAGGTAGAAGCTGCCGAAATGAAGCTCGCAAAGCTATTTGAACGATGGACCGGTGTGGCACTGGAATACACGGTCAATTATCCGAACGATTTCAAAATCAGCGAAGTGGAGCAAGAACTGCTGAATGCGGAAACCGCAAAAGGGCTTTCTTTCGGGGATGATTTCAATGTTGAAGTGTTCAAGCGGGTACTAACGGCTTACTTGCCGGAGCTGACTGCAGATGGCTTCGACAAGCTGGTAGAAAGCTATAGGAAGCAGCAGGCAGAGGAGAAACTGGACATTATCCATGAGGGCATGAACAATGGTAAAGAGGGATCAGAAGGCGCTGCTCCGAATAATCAGACGCCTAGAGAGTGAATACCAAGAAGAAGCTAAAGAAGCCGCCGAGGAACTTTATACCCTGCTAGATCGGGGCTGCAAAGTAGAGGCGGCATTGGCCCAACTGCGGAAAGACCACCCAGCACTCTTTCAGCTATCGGGTTTACAGGATGCCATGGTTGAGGCTGCTGCTTATGGCTATGGGATTGTACCGGCGATCCTGACAGACACCCAGGCGAAGGCATGGCGGAGAGCCCTGTCAAAATCATGGGACGATAGTGGGATGACACTATCGGAGAAAATCCATGGCGCCGGCGTCAAAATGAGAGAAAGCATCATCAGTACCATTCGCTCGCAGATGCGACGCAACGCTACATGGACATCGATGGCAAGAGAATTGTATGATGGCTATAATAGCGGGAAGGCTGTCACTATGCAGCAGGCACTTCCAAAGTACCTGCAGATCGTGAGAAACGCCTACGGCACCCCTAGAATCGTTGCTGAGAGCCGCAAGGCTTTGAGGAATATTAGAAAGACTATCCCAGAACGGAGCGCCTACAAAGGCGCTTAAGGCAGCGTATAAGCAGCTTATAGAAACAGCGCAAACAGGGACAGAAGAAGCCCTGAATAAAGCGTGCTGGGTGGCCATGCAAGAGAAAAGCCGTTATATTGCGGACCGCATTGCCCGGACAGAGATGGCAAGGGCATGGGCCGATGGGTTTTTAGCGGATATCATGCAGGATGATGACGTGGTGGCCGTGAAATGGAAATTATCCAGCCGCCACCCCGTTTTTGATGTTTGTGATATGTACAGCAAGGCCAATATGTACAACCTTGGCGCCGGTATCTATCCGAAAGCTAAAATACCGCCGCTTCCTGCGCATCCTCACTGCCTGTGCAGCTTCACAACTGTCTATGCCGGTGAAGTCGACCTGAAGAAGCAAAAGAACTGTATCAAGGCGGAAGGCGAAAAATGGCTTGCTAATCTATCGGATGACCATAGACGGAAAGTGCTGGGCATTCAGGGAAACAAGGCATTCAAGCGTGGTGCAGACTGGCGCGAGTATATGAGGAATTGGACAGAGCCCCAGAGCATGGAAAGCAGAATTTCTGGGCTCATGGAGAAAAACCTATTTCCTCCCACAGATGCATTCATCGCATCGCTTGCTCAGAAGTACGGTATGACGTATACTAAGGGCAAGAAAGGCGAAGATCGGTTTTATTCTGATGAAGGACGGCCAATTTACCCACCTAATAATGGTGCTGTAGGTAAAGAAGAAAAAACTTTGTTGCCTAAGGGAACCGTCGTCAGCAGATATGGTTCCAATAGAGGAAAGTATACCTCGCCAGATGGAACATCCTTGGGTGAAAGATCATTAGATAAAAAAACAAGATATGATAATGAGCTCCATCGCTTTAAATTAACCGAGGAATTTGAATGCATTGAGGGAGTAGTTGCTCCTTGGTTTGATCAAGTTGGTAGAGGAATTCAGTATAAATTCTCCAAATCTATTGAACAATTGATAAAGGAGGGCGTTTTAATTGAAATATAGAATTCAAACTACTCATGAATTGAAAAAAATAATGGATAATAGTAAAATCAATAAACATTATTTTAGTATTTATCCAGATGAAAATTTTTATACTGAAGTAGTTACGTTTATTAGGGAAAAAGCTAGCAAATGGGAAATAGGAGTCAAAGAAAGATGTATAGATTGTGATGTTAAACAGTTTGATACAGAAGCAGAAGCTTGCCAGGCATTCCTAGAAGAATTCTATCCGGAGGTGCTTAATGGCGAAAAATAATTGTAATGAAATCGCAATTGAAGTAATGCGAATACTACAAGATAGCCACTGCAGCCATGAAGAAGCAAAACTTGTTCTGCGAATCGTCAGCGATCAGACTGAACGATTGAGCGAGGTGCAGGAACTGAATTACGCTGAGGCTATCAGATACGTTAAAGAAAAATATTATTTTTATTAATTAAGCACGTGTAACAGCGTGCTTTTTTATTGCCCAGGAGAGGGCACAATATAGGGCGGAGGCCCATTATACGGAGGTATAAAAACATGGATATGAAAGATGTTTACGCTGCACTCGAGAAGCTGGATAACGGCGCAGATCTGATTACAGCCATTAAGGGCGAAATCAACACACTGAACAACGAGGCAAAGAAGAACCGCATTGCAGGAGAGCATACCGCGGAAAAACTCAAGAATGTACTCGCGGGACTGGATCTCGAGGATGCAGATGATGTGGCCGACTGGCTGAAGGAAAATAGCTGGGCGGTCAAGGTTAACGGCGGCGGAAGCGGCAGCCCCAACGGCGGGAACGGAGGAGGAAGCTCCGACCCATTCCTTGCCGGATTTAATTCTTAATCGGATGACCATAGACGAAAAGTGCTGGGCATTCAGGGAAACAAGGCATTTAAGCGTGGTGCAGACTGGCGTGAGTATATGAGGAATTGGGCAGCGCCCCAGAGCATGGAAAGCAGGATTTCTGGGCTCCTGGAGAAAAACCTATTTCCTCTCACAGATACATTCATCGCATCGCTTGCCCAGAAGTATGGGATGCCTTATACTAAGGGTAAGAAAGGCGAAGATCGGTTCTATTCTGATGAAGGTCAAGCGATTTACCCGCCTAATGATGGGGCAATAGGATCCCCAAGAACTATCACATTAAAAGCCGGTTCTATTATTGTGGTCAGGTATGGAGGGGCGACCGGTCAATATTTAAGCCCGAGAGAGACACCTTACGAGCAGCGTTCTTTACCACGTGGCTCTAAAAAATGTGGATATCATGTATATCAAGTTGTGAAGGATATCGATAATGTTCAAGCGGCTGAAATTAGTGCTTGGTTTGGGCAGCCCAGTGGCGGGATTCAATACAAATTACCAAAGCAAATTATCGAATTAGGCGGATATTTGAAGGAGGTAAAGCAATGAACATCAAAAAATTGAAAGAAATCCTGAAAAAAGAAAAAATCTGGGAAGGCTCATATGATATCTTGCAGGATGATTATTTAACAGGCTACGATGGCTTTATTATCAATAAGGCTGCCAATGGTGATTTTAGGTTGTACTATATGGAACGGGGACAGCGCGATTTACTGCTTCAAACAGATTCAGAAGAACAGGTCTGCATTGAATTTTTGCGCGTAATGGGCAGAGATGACAAGAACCTTTTGAAATATATCCCATAACCGAGATCTAACATAGTTAATTAAGCACGTGTAACAGCGTGCTTTGTTCGGACAGCCTGGTGGAGGTATTCAATACAAATTGCCTAAAAAAATCTTTGAATTAGAAGGGTATCTGAAAGAGGTGCGGTCATGAATATTAGTAGGTTAAAGGCAATTTTAGAAAAAGAAAAAATTGATCCTATTGATTATGATATTTTAGGTAAGGGCTACGTTGGTGGCTACGACGGTTTTATTATTAACAAAGCAGATAATGGCGATTTTCGGCTGTATTATATGGAACGAGGGCAACGTGATTTACTGCTTCAAACAGATTCAGAAGAACAGGTCTGCATTGAATTTTTGCGCGTAATGGGCAGAGATGACAAGAACCTTTTGAAATATATCCCATAACCGAGATCTAACATAGTTAATTAAGCACGTGTAACAGCGTGCTTTTTTATTGCCCAGGAGAGGGCACAATATAGGGCGGAGGCCCATTATACGGAGGTATAAAAACATGGATATGAAAGATGTTTACGCTGCACTCGAGAAGCTGGATAACGGCGCAGATCTGATTACAGCCATTAAGGGCGAAATCAACACACTGAACAACAAGGCAAAGAAGAACCGCGTTGCAGGAGAGCATACCGCAGAAAAACTCAAGGATGTACTCGCAGGACTGGCGCTCGAGGCTGTACACCGGTGGTCTTTTATCTGTCCTGTACAGTATATGAGATGCTGGAATACGCAGAGCTGCTGAAAGAAATGCAAAAAAATAACCCCTCCCGAAGGAGGGGCAAGGTCAGCTCAACGCTGTGCCGACTGCTAAGAAGAAAAAAAGGCGGAACCGATACGGATAGTCCATGACTCAGACTTCAGTGCGGCATAAGTGGCCAAGGCAAATATAATCAGGAACATATAAGGCCCAAACGGATGGTAAATGGCTGAAATCACCGATAGTACAGCAATCAATATTATAACAGGCATATATATCATCCCTTTCTTATCTTTATTATATCATAGGAGGTGATGGCATGTCAGGGAAGTCCTTTTCTTTCGGATTCAGTATTTGTAAGATTACAATACATGTGTTACACATTGAAAACATAAAAAGCGAGATATCCTTGCGATATAGTTAATTCGTCAAAAGAAACCTTTATCAAAGGAGTATCTCGCATGAACA
>ENA-OURS01002805-OURS01002805.1-human-gut-metagenome-genome-assembly--contig:-NODE-2805-length-11757-cov-15.536319_pt1 | contig 11757 bp, 7 predicted proteins | sample MGYA00242109_ERZ509010 | MGnify/ENA primary metagenome ERZ509010 (study PRJEB26280, sample SAMEA2338774) | human gut metagenome | biome: human gut; feature: human-associated habitat; material: faeces... | reverse complement strand
CTCGGCAGCCCCTTCCAAAGGAAGGGGCTCGCGTGGACACTCCCTCCTTCCTATGAAAGGAGGTGCCCCGAAGGGGCGGAGGTTGGATGGGGAAAGGTGTATATGAGAAAATCTGTAGCACCTCCTCAGCAAGACGTCATTTCCCTATCACCGCATACATGCTGATAAGCGTCGTGCAATAAAGATCCCTCCACTTCGGTCGGGATGACGATACGGGGGAAACGGCATTCCCTTTTGCCACCTTCTGCGTGATGGGTTGAAAGCAAATGTGAGGCGAGCGTTTTCCCATACCGTCATCTCGAGCGTAGCCGAGAGATCTTTCTTGCAGACAGGGAAATTGTGTATATGAGAAAATCTGCAGAACCGCCTCAGCAAGACGTCATTTCCCCATCACCGCATGCATGCTGATAAGCGTTGTGCAATAAAGATCCCTCCACTTCGGTCGGGATGACGATGCGGGGGAAACGGCATTCCCTTTTGCCACCTTCTGCGTGATGGGTTGAAAGCAAATGTGAGGCGAGCGTTTTCCCGTACCGTCATCTCGAGCGTAGCCGAGAGATCTTTCTTGCAGACAGGGAAATGGTGTATGTGAGGAAATCTGCAGCACCGCCCCAGAAAGACGTCATTTCCCTATCACCGCATGCATACTGATAAGCGTTGTGCAATAAAGATCCCTCCACTTCGGTCAGGATGACGATACGGGGGAAATGTCTGACGTCTAATGTCTCTCAGTCTCCTAGTCTTTTAGTCATTATAAAAGAGCGGCGCTCATATGCTGACACGCCGCTCCTTCATTTCTACTTTCTCATTAGTCTCGTCCTCGCCATGGCGAGAGCCGCCAGTGTCTTCGCATCGTAGATCTCTCCGCGATCCACCATCTGATAGACCTTGTCGATCGGAAGGCGGATGACATCCAGAAATTCATCCTGATCGAGATGCTGATGAGACTTCACCAGATGGTCAGCGAGGTAGAGGTGGATGGTCTCATTGCAGAATCCCGGCGTGGTATAGACATAGCCGAGCTTTTCCATATGCTCCGTCTTGTAGCCGGTCTCTTCCGTAAGCTCTCTGGCCGCACAGGTATCGGGGTCTTCTCCCCCATCGAGCTTGCCGGCCGGGATCTCCAGAAGCGGCTGCTCGACCGCATAGCGGTACTGACGGACGAAGAGGATCTCTCCATCCCCGGTGACAGGAATGATGGCAGATGCCCCCGGATGCAGGACGACTTCTCTTGTGGTCTTGTGACCATGGATCTCTACCTCATCATCAAAGACGTGCAGCATCCGCCCTTCGAAGGCAGGCGCGCGATGGATCAGCTTCTCTTTTTCTATGCTCATTTCACACCTGTGCTTCCTACGCCGCCGGTGCGTACACCCTCGGCATGGTCATCGTCCGTGGTAAGGTATTTCGTGAAGATCCCCTGCGCCACGCGATCGCCTTTATTCACATGGAATGGTTCATCCTTCGTATTGTAAACAGCGACCATGAGATGCCCCTCGTTGTCCTCATTATTGTAATAGTCCGCATCGATGATGCCGGTGCTGTTCGCAAGGAAGAGCCCTTTCTTGATCGCCATGCTTGAACGGATGAAAATGGCGAGGTATTCATCATCTTCCATATACGCCTTCAGTCCGGTCTTGATGAGCGTCACCTGATGCGGCATCAGATCGATGTCTTCCCCGCATTCGATGTCATAGCCGGCACTCTTTTCCGTCTTTCTTTCCGGCAGATGGATGTCTTTCCCCTGCCACGTGGACAGGATCTCAAAGCCTCTTGTTTTTGTCATAGAATGGATTCTCCTTATAGAAATAGGGTTCGTGTGGACAGGTTCAGGATCGTGGTGATAGCTTCGCCGCGATCCCTGTTTTCAAACTTCAGAGTTGTAGTGGCAAATTTCCCGTACCGTCATCGGAAGCGTAGCCCTCGATCTTTCTTGCAGACAGGGAAATGGTATATGTGAGGCGAGCGTTTTCCCGTACCGTCATCTCGAGCGTAGCCGAGAGATCTTTCTTGCAGACGGGGAAATGGTATATGTGAGGAAATCCGTAGCACCGCCTCAGCAAGACGTCATTTCCCTATCACCGCATGCATGCTGATAAGCATTGTGCAGTAAAGATCCCTCCACTTCGCTCGGGATGACGATACGAGGAAAATGTCTCCTAGTCTCTCAGTCTCCCAGTCTCCCAGTCTCATCCTGACCAAGCGAAAAAGCCCAGTGAGCCCCGGGGCTCCTGCTCTTTCGAGACGAACCACCAGAACCCACTGCGCTTTTGCATGATTCATGAACATCGAAGGTCGCGCGTATCGCAAACCTTGAACCCCAAATCAACTGTATGACCTGCCCGCTGGCGCGAGCCGGTTTCCGCCATTATTTATTCTTCTTCTCCAGCAGCAGTGCTTTTCTGGAAAGATTGATACGGCCCTTGTCATCGATCTCCGTGACCTTGACCATGATCTCATCCCCTTCGTGGACGATGTCTTCCGGCTTCTCGACTCTCTGCAGAGCGAGCTGAGAGACATGGACAAGACCTTCCTTGCCCGGCAGGATCTCTACAAAAGCGCCGAACTTCATGAGACGGGTGACACGGCCGAGATACGTCTCGCCGACTTCGACTTCCTTCACGAGAGACTCGACCATCGCTTTTGCCTTCTGAGCAGCTGCCTCATCTTCGGAAGCGATATATACGCGGCCGTCCTCTTCGACGTCGAGTTTCGCACCGGTTTCAGAGATGATCTTATTGATGGTCTTTCCGCCGCTGCCGATGACGACACGGATCTTGTCGACTGGGATAGTGAGAGAAATGATCTTCGGTGCATACTTGGAAAGATGTTCTGCCGGCTTATCGATGCATTCTGCCATCTTGCCCAGGATATAGAGACGGCCTTCATGCGCCTGTTTCAGTGCAGTCAGCAGGATATCTCTGGAAATGCCATGGACTTTGATATCCATCTGGATGGCATTGACGCCCTTTGCCGTACCTGCGACCTTGAAGTCCATATCGCCCAGTGCATCTTCCATGCCCTGAATATCAGAAAGGATGGAGAATTTGCCGCCATCTTCGATGAGACCCATCGCGATGCCTGCGACCGGTGCCTTGATCGGTACGCCTGCATTCATGAGGGACATGGTGCTGCCGCAGACAGAAGCCTGCGAGGAAGAGCCATTGGATTCCAGGATCTCAGAAACGACGCGGATCGCATACGGGAATTCATCGACACTCGGGATGACCGGGAGGAGCGCACGTTCTGCGAGCGCACCATGACCGATCTCACGGCGTCCCGGACCACGGGAACCCTTCGTCTCGCCGACGCAGTAGGACGGGAAATTGTACTGATGGATGTATCTCTTCTCGGTGACCGGGGTGAGGTCGTCGATAATCTGGGTCTCCGACATCGGAGCCAGCGTGGTGATGGAGAGCGCCTGAGTCTGGCCGCGGGTGAAGAGCGCCGAGCCGTGAACGCGCGGGAGCAGTCCCACCTCGCAGGTGATCGGACGGATCTCCGTCAGCTTTCTGCCATCCGGACGGATGCCTTCATTCGTGATGGTGTGACGGACGATTTCCTTCGTCAGATGGTCGAGCGCATCCGCCACATCAGAGAGATGTTCCGGGTAGATGTCAGCGAAATGCTCCATTGCCGCCTTCTTCGCAGCAGCGATATTGCCATCACGGCGCAGCTTATCCGCATCGAAGATCGCCTTCTTCAGGGACTCGGTCGCAAACGCTTCGACATCCTTTTCGATCTCTGCCGGGACTTCCGGGAAGGTCAGCACGCGCTTTTCCTTGCCGACTTCTTCGATGATCTTTTTCTGGAAACGGCAGATCTCCTTGATCGTCTCATGGCCGAACATGATCGCATCGAGGACTTCTTCCTCCGGTGCTTCCTGCGCGCCGCCTTCGACCATCATGATCGCCTCTTCCGAGCCGGCGACCGTCACATTCATCGTGGACGCTGCCATCTCTTCCTGTGTCGGGTTGATGACATACTTGCCATCCACGCGGCCCACGCGGACACCGGCGATCGGGCCGTCCCACGGGATATCGGAAATGCCGATGGACGCGGACGCACCGATCATGCCGCACAGCTCCGGTGCATTATCATAGTCGACAGAGAGCACCGTCGCTACGACATGGATATCATTTCTGCATCTTTTATCAAACAGAGGACGGATCGGACGGTCGATCAGACGCGCACAGAGGATCGCCGAATTTCCCGGACGGCCTTCACGACGAAGGAATCCCCCCGGCATCTTGCCGACAGCATACATCTTCTCTTCATAGTCGACAGTCAGCGGGAAGAAATCCGTGCCTTCGCGAGGCTCCTTGCTCGCCGTCGTAGCGACGAGGACAGCGGTATCCCCATATCTTACCAGTACAGCGCCATTCGCCTGCTTGGCCATTTTACCAGTCTCAATGATCAGTGGACGACCGGCCAGTTCCATTTCAAATGTTTTGAACAATTCCTGTTCCTCCTTAGTAAATGCTTCTTTATACGACTACTTATTATATAATACAACTTTCATCTTTCACAAGGGGGGAAATGAAATGGGTTGGAGGGTTCGTGGTTCAGGGTTGTGGTGGCGGCTTCGCCGAGATCCTTCGACTCAGGTCGCAGCTGTTCTGGCATTCGTTATCTCACATACGACGTTCCTCGCCGCTCAGGATGACGAAACGGGGCGAAGCCCGAAGGACTGCGGGTGGCAGGTTAGCCCACGGGGCGTGCCGTCCCTTGATTGGGAATGACAGAGGGGGAGCGGATTCAGAGGGTTCAAAGGGGGTGGTGCGGCGCATTTCGTCATCCTGAGCGGAGAAAAACGTCGCGTGTTAAAAAATGGCTTATCTGAAAATATGAGAACTGAGTCGAAGGATCTAAGTGCCGCAAGTATATATGAAGCGATGCCCGAAGGTTTGCGGGTGGCAGGTTTCCCTCGTATCGCCAGCCTTCCCCGCGTGGGGAAGGTGGCGAGCGTAGCAAGCCGGATAGGGTTCTAGCGGCATGAAAGACAGTTGAAACAAATGGAAAATGCGTCTCAAACAGGCGATATACGAAAATACCCGAGCGCCGCTGTTGTCAATGGCGACACCCAAAAGCAAGAAATCTTTTTCGTTTGCGGTCAGACAAAGGATATGAGGTCAGCGGATGATGGGAAACGCCGTGACCCATACACCTCTGGATCACGGTATTTCATGAGAGAGCTGCCGCAGAAAAAAGCCCGTGGTGTTTGCCAGACGCAAGCACCACGGGCTTTTTTCAATAAATCACCACATCCTCCTGCTTGACTTCTCCCCGTCCCCAAGAATGGACGAAAGCATGGTCACGCAGGCGATAGACGCGGAGAGAGTCACACGAGACGTCGATCAGGACGGAGGCGAGACGTTCCATTTCCTCGCACTGCTTCCTCGTGAGATATCCCTCGAAGCACGACTTCTGCACGCGGATGGCATAGCGCGAGAGGCACTTCACCATCGACGTGCGCCGCTTATTATCCACGATGTCATAAATGATGAGGACGATGAGGCGGCTGTCATCATCAGGCCTAAGCTCGATCTCTTCCATCCCATCGATGTCATCTATCCCATCGATATCTTCCATCTTCTCCATCATCGGATCACCAGCGCTTTCAAGAGTTCCGCCTTCCCCTCATGCACGGCCTGACGGTAGGAATCGCACTCCATCTGCACCGTATGACGCCAGGAGTATTTGCCATTGAAATATGAATTCACACTGCGCATCTTCCGCTCATACGCCTGAATGAAAATACGCCGCCCCACGCGCGTGAGGTACGTCCCACCATTCGCCTCGCTTCTCGCAAAGCACGAGGCATCAATCTCGTGGTGCGTCACCAGTGCGAGGCAGAAAGCATCCACGATCGCCGCGCGCCATGGCTCCATCAGATCGGATGCCAGTGCCGGATGCCCATCCTTTAAGGCATGCAGGTAGCCGATATACGGTGAGAGACGCGTCCGCTCGATGGCACTGTAGAAATCATACATAAGCAGCGTATACCCGAAGCTCAGCATCGAATTGAAAGGATCCGTCGGCGGCTGGCGCGTCCGTTTCTCGAAACGAAACTCCTCCGGCAGAAATTCGGAAAGTGCGCGGAAATAGAGGCGTGCCACCGCCCCCTCATACCCCATGACCTCATCCACCGTCTTTGCCGTATGGAGCTTATCCGCCAGGATGCGGATCTGGTCATACGTCTGCTGCACCAAGCGGCTCTCTGCCCGCCGATTGTAGCTCCGAAGGATCGCCCGCTGATTGTAAATCTTCCGGAAGACCGTCAGCCGCGCAAGATCCAGACAGAAAGCCGCATCTTCCGCGCGGGCAAACTGCTCCTTCACCCGTGACATATCCTGCGCCGACGTCGACTCTAGCCGCCCGAAGAACTTCCCCGTCGTAGAAAGCCACGTCACAGGGATATCTCGCGCTAAGAAATCCACGATCGCCCGTGAACTCACCTGCACGGCATCGATCACCGTGACCCCTTCCACAATCTCACTCGGCACCTCTGCCAGCACCTCATGCTCCCGGCTGATCACATAACGCCCTTCCCGAAGACCCAGCCGCGCCCCTGCTTCTGTCACATAGATCCAGCTCATAGCGATACCTCCTCATCCATCAGACACCCGGCTCCATAAGGGGATCCCGATCCCCACTATCCTGCCAAGTCAGATACCTCTCGTCCCCTTCCCGGGGATCTTCTCTACTTACATAGGGGCTCATCTGAGCAAAAGACAATTCTGTCTTCGTCCCCTTTCTCGGGGACCTTTTTTCAATGAGCAAAAGCCATATGGCTAGACGTCAACTCTTTTACGTTTTCGTCCCCTTTCTCGGGGACTTTTTTCAATTGTAGCCATCAAGAAGCACAAGTCGGTATTCTTCGTATCGAGTTTTCGTCCCCTTTCTGGGGGACCTTTTTTCAATGGTGAAAACGTGAGTTAAAGAAACGGGCGCATGTATGTTTTCGTCCCCTTGCTCGGGGACTTTTTTCAATATCACGGAATGCACGGGCGTCTATCATGGCAAGCTCGAGTTTTCGTCCCCTTTCTCGGGGATTTTTTTCAATGCACGAGCTTAGCGCGGGGGAGGCGTGGCAGAAAGTTTTCGTCCCCTTTCTCGGGGACTTTTTTTCAATTCGCGAGTCCATGTCACGGATTTCGAGATGGGAGTCCTGTTTTCGTCCCCTTTCTCGGGGACCTTTTCTCAATTTGACGGCAAGCTGAAAGAGGTAGTCATCATGACTATGGAAGTTTTCGTCCCCTTTCTTGGGGACTTTCTTTCAATTCCAAAATGGCTTTTGTGAAAGCTATTCTGCACGGTTGGTTTTCGTCCCCTCTCTTGGGGACTTTTTTTCAATCGCCTCATTATCATCTTATTATCTTTGGGTATGATTTGTTTTCGTCCCCTTTCTCGGGGACTTTCTTTCAATACACAAAATGGAAATTGAAATGACAGTATGGAGTGAGTTTTCGTCCCCTTTCTTGGGGACTTTCTTTCAATATGGTATCTCAAGGAACACGAAAAAGACTTGCACGGGCTGAAGTTTTCGTCCCCTTTCTTGGGGACTTTCTTTCAATCACATCGGAATACAATATTCAGTTTTCAAAGAACTGTTTTCGTCCCCTTTCTTGGGGACTTTCTTTCAATCAATGAAAAAATCAATGCAACGCTGAATATCGGGATGTTTTCGTCCCCTTTCTTGGGGACTTTCTTTCAATAGCAAAGACGGTCTCAAGATTGATATGGATACCGCCGTTTTCGTCCCCTTTCTTGGGGACTTTCTTTCAATTTCCGTTGGAAATTCTACGGTGTTCGTCAATGATGGTTTTCGTCCCCTTTCTTGGGGACTTTCTTTCAATGGGAACAAGGAGGAAAACAAAATGAAAGTATCGTTGACGTTTTCGTCCCCTTTCTTGGGGACTTTCTTTCAATTGGAAAAGGACGGCGCAATTCTCTACACGGCAAAGGTAGTTTTCGTCCCCTTTCTTGGGGACTTTCTTTCAATTGAAAGTGTGGGTTAGAGAAACGGGCGCCTGCCTCTTCGCGTTTTCGTCCCCTTTCTTGGGGACTTTCTTTCAATTATGGCGTAGATCGTTTATTTGTCAGCGACATGAACGAGTTTTCGTCCCCTTTCTTGGGGACTTTCTTTCAATTATCATGAACAAGAAAGAAATTATGGAAGCTATCAGTTTTCGTCCCCTTTCTTGGGGACTTTCTTTCAATCTTATAAACCCCGGTGCATTCAGTGATGGTGCAATCCGGTTTTCGTCCCCTTTCTTGGGGACTTTCTTTCAATCATTTCGCTAAGTACGGATTGCACCATCACTGAATGCAGTTTTCGTCCCCTTTCTTGGGGACTTTCTTTCAATATGCAGATAGATACATGGAATATCAAAATGACACAGTTTTCGTCCCCTTTCTTGGGGACTTTCTTTCAATGTGCGTAGCTTGCACGGTGCGCTTCAAGACTGTATGTTTTCGTCCCCTTTCTTGGGGACTTTCTTTCAATAAGAGTTTTGCATAAAGAATGAAAAGACTAAGAATCTTTGTTTTCGTCCCCTTTCTTGGGGACTTTCTTTCAATTAGTGGACAGTCTCATAGAGTGTGTGCTTACAAGTTTTCGTCCCCTTTCTTGGGGACTTTCTTTCAATATGCTCATGTTTGCTGGTATGCTTATGGGCGCGAGCATGTTTTCGTCCCCTTTCTTGGGGACTTTCTTTCAATCGTTGTGGACGGTGCGGGCGATGTTGTGAAACGCCAGACGGGTTTTCGTCCCCTTTCTTGGGGACTTTCTTTCAATAGCGTGCCTGCGAAGCCCCAGCCCGTCTGCTCTCGCAAGCGCATTCGCGGCGGGGATGAGGGGATCGCTTCATCAGGCACTCTCCTTCGGAGATGAAATGCCGATTTTCCCAGTCAGGACGGGCATCGGCGGGGATTTGCAATGAGAAAATAGAAATGAGAAATGAGAAATGGTGGTGCGGCGCATAAAAATATGGAGCCACTGCGGAGGTTTGAAACTAGCGATTTCCTCGTATCGCAAACCTAATCCCTAGCCACTAATCCCTAGCTACCAGTCACTAGTCACCAGCCACTCCTAATCCCTAGCTACTCATCCTCACAAGCTCTTTATTATCTTATCATTGAGCTCATCATATGTCCATCGGATATCACTGCCGCGGATGAGGCGGGCGAGCTCGTGGAGGCGCTGGAGGATTTCCTTCGAAGAGAGCCCTTTCCCTACCGCATTCTTAGTGAGGCTCTGGATCCGTTCATCGCTCATATTCGTGATCTCATGGGCAATGGGATTTCTGACGCTTTCTTCGACGGAGCGGAGTTCTTTGAAAAGGCGGGTGATCCGGCTATGCTTTTCATTGCCGTGAAGTTTTCCCTCTTCGAGATACTCTGAGATGAGGACGATAAGGCTGAAGTAGATCGGCCCCGGGCGCAGCATACCACCGAAGGCATTCTCCAGATAGCTGACGAGGCCCCGCCAATTCTGGTTCATACGTTCACGGTCAATATAGAAGATCTGATTTCCTGCGCGATCCTTCTTCCAGTATCCGATCTCGGACAGGGTGAAGCCGGGGATCTTCTGGATGTACTGCATACCAAGAAAAGCAAGGATAGGCGAGAGCTTGACGATGAATTCCGGGTACTGCTTCTTTCTCTGTCTCATTTCCATGACCTGGAAATACTCGGAGAAGTCTCCCGCCCCTTCGATGAGTGGTTTTCCCTCATACTGGGCGATGACTTTATTCGCTTCCTTCCACATGAGGTCGCGCCGCAAGGCGGCGTGCTGAAGGAGTTTTTCGGAAATGGGCGAGAAGCAGTTCTTATTCTGCCGAACGATCTGAAGCGCACCGGCGTACTCGTAGTTTCTGACGAGCGATGTCACCTGACGAAGAAGGCCGTGGCGCTTCAGGAGAAGGAGCGGCGGCTCTTCGCAGCGGTTGACCGCACCGGGCTCGGCGTCTTCATTGCAGTCGAGCATTTCGACGAGCTCATCAGCCGTCCGGCAGGGATGATTTCCGCGGTTCGATTTTCTTTCCGGGCTTGGCACCTGAATGGCTTTCGTCCGCGGGTAATCGAGCGCGAGGAGTGCCATGACGGTCTTGATCTGCGGCGTGCCGGAGCTGACATTCAGAAGCCACTCCGCTTCCGGATGGGCATCATACGCGCTGGCAAAGGCGTCCTGTATGGCGGTCAGCTTCTCATACTTCTGCGGTTCGGTGATGCCGCTTCGGAGGATCTCGACCGTGACATCGGGCGCGACGCTCGCGATACCTCTCGTGTAGCAGCCCATCTCGCTTTCCTTCTCTTCCATGTCTTTCGTGAGAAAGAGGATGACTTTGTCTGCCGGATAATGACGAAGGATGTGCAGGATCGCACCGTCATGGAAACCACGGACAGGGTCCGTATCGCCAGCGGGTGTGAATAAAATACGCATATGCAGCTCCTTTCAGTGAGTGACTAGTGACTGGGGACTGGAGACTAAAATGGCGCCTTCGGGCATTGCGTTTTTGCATGACCGTTGAGTAGCCCTTGAGGAAGAGGCGCGCCGAAGGCGCAGGATAGACTGCCCCGCAGGGGCAGTCTTCTACGTGATGGAATGAAAGGGAATGGGGGATAGTCCGTCCTCGTTTCGTCATCCCGAGCGCAGCTGAGGGATCTTTCTTGCAGGCGGGAAAACAGTACATATGAGGAAGTCCGTTATTCCAAGTCGTATGGAGTACGGTGTTTACCGCTCCCCTCACATCTTTTGTCTGACCGGTGTGCAAGAAAGATTTCTCGCTGCGCTCGAAATGACGATACGGGGAAAGCGGTGATATGGGAAGAGACTGCTCCCTCCTTCCTCTGGAAGGAGGTGACCCGAAGGGGCGGAGGTTAGCTCTCGCAGCGGGATGAAAGGGAATGTGAGATAGTCCATCCTCGTTTCGTCATCCCGAGCGCAGCCGAGGGATCTTTTTTGCAGGCGGGAAAACAGTACATATGAGGAAGTCCGTCATTCCAAGTCGTATGAAGTACGGTGTTTACCGCTCTCCCACATCTTTTGTCTGACCAGTGTGCAAGGAAGATTTCTCGCTTCGCTCGAAATGACGATACGGGGAAGGCGGTATTCTCATTTTCCGCCTGCTTGAGACGCTTTCCCCTCTCGCTTTCATACCGCCAGTGCCCTATCCGCCCCTTCGGGGCACCTTCCCCTCGAGGGGAAGGCTTTGGGTGTGGGGCAGCGGTATTCTCGTTTCGCCGCCTTCTCCATGGAGAGAAGGATCTTGGACTTCTCCCTCCTTCCTCTGGAAGGAGGTGTCCCGAAGGGGCGGAGGTTGGCTCCCGCAGCAGGATGAAACGAAAAGTGAGACAGCCCATCCTCCCGTTTCGTCATCCCGAGCGCAGCCGAGGGATCTTTCTTGCAGGCAAGAAAACAGTACCTATGAGGAAGTCCGTCATTCCAAGTCCTATGAAGTACGGTGTTTACCGCTCTCCCACACTCTCCGTTTCACCGGTGTGCAAGGAAGATTTCTCGCTTTGCTCGAAATGACGATGCGGGGAAGGCGCTACTCTCATTTCCCACCTGTTTGAAACGCTTTTCCCTCTTGCTCTCATACCGCCAGTGCCCTATCCACCCCTTCGGGGCACCTTCCCCTCGAGGGAAAGGCTTTGGGTGTGGGGCAGCGGTATTCTCGTTTCACCGCCTTCCCCATGTGAAGTGGTAAACTAAAATTGGACACAGAGGGGGTAATCTTTAGACATACAGTG
>ENA-OURS01002804-OURS01002804.1-human-gut-metagenome-genome-assembly--contig:-NODE-2804-length-11761-cov-2.021186_pt1 | contig 11761 bp, 10 predicted proteins | sample MGYA00242109_ERZ509010 | MGnify/ENA primary metagenome ERZ509010 (study PRJEB26280, sample SAMEA2338774) | human gut metagenome | biome: human gut; feature: human-associated habitat; material: faeces... | reverse complement strand
CAAGTGTTGAACAGTTGAATATTTTGGCAGCAAATCATTTTATCAGCATTCCGTTTGTGATAGCAGCCGATGCATTATTAGTGATTTTTCTATTTATTTTAATATTCCAGACAGCGAAACGAATTTCGCTAAATGGTTTTTTGACGGAGGAGGCGTGATGTGATATGCTTGAAATTGAAAATTTGACAAAAACATTTGGAACACAGACAGTCATTTCTGATATTTCAATGACGCTTGTGTCAGGAAAGATTTATGGATTAGTAGGGAGAAATGGTTCTGGAAAAACAATGCTGATGAAAATGATACTCGGTTTTGTTAGCCCGTCATCTGGTAGTATAAAAATAGAAGGAAAGGTTTTAGGAAAAGATATAAGTATGCCAGATCGAATTGGTGCAATTATAGAGAATCCAGGATTCTTGCCAGAGTATTCAGGATTTAAAAATCTAAAATTCTTGGCAATGATACATCATAAAATTTCAAATGAAGAAATTCGCAATGCAATGCGCATAGTTGGACTTGATCCAGACAGTAAAAAACACGTAGGAAAATATTCGCTCGGAATGCGCCAGCGCCTTGGCATTGCACAGGCGATCATGGAAGATCCGGATATTCTTCTTTTGGATGAGCCGTTAAATGGACTTGACAACGAGGGTGTAGAAGAAATAAGAAAAGTACTTTTATCCCTAAAAGAAAAAGGAAAATTGATTATTTTGGCCAGTCATTCGAAAGAAGACATACAAATCCTTTGCGATACGGTATTTCGGATGGATCATGGGAAAATTATTGCGACGGAGACAAATTAAGCCGATGGGGTCAGAAAGAGGCAGCAGAAAAGTAGGAAAAGCGAAGAAAATAGAAAAATGCAGAAAAGCCAGGGCATTGCCTCGGCTTTTCATGCTTAAATATAATAACTAATTTCTCCAAAACGACTAAGCCATTCTTCAATAATCATGGAGCTGTTGGCTTCGATAAAACGAGAAAGCTTTTTTAATATGTTTGTAGGAATATGAGAATTATTATTGCAGATAACGGTTTTTCCAGTACTAGTGATCCAGATTTTTGTGGCATTAGAAGTTGCACGGCCTTCCGAAATGTGAACATGAATCGGTTCAAGCGGATCACTTTCGTTTGACCAGAAATAAATGCTATATGGTCCAATTCTAAAAATTTGAGGCATTTAAGATACCTCCATCCTGAGAAAATTCGATGATGAGGTGAGCATTGTTACGAATAAGTTGTTTAAAGTAAGCCATCTCGGAATCGGAATAGCCCTCAATATTTTCCCATTTGTATTCAGGTAGCCAACAGGTTGCACTGTGGAAGCCACCAAAATTATCTGGTGTTTCGATATACACCTTTACTTTCCCATCTGGTTTCATTTCAGAATGGGTAATTTCTGTATCATCGTTTAATGTCATGAATGGATACATCATGATAAAGCCCCCTTTCTCAAATCGGGGACATGGAAAAGTGGCTTTTTTCTCTGTCCCCACTGTTTTTTTTGACTTGAATTGCTAATAAGTTAAGTTCATTTCAAGGTAAGTATAACACTAGAATGTATGTTTTTACAACATAAATTTCATTGCGCCCTCTTTTCTTATTTTGGTATAATTACAACAGACGTAATTTTGAGAAATAGAAATTTGTGCTACTTTATAAAGGAAGACGAATGGATTGATGAAAAAAGAAGGAAAAAATCAACCAGTTTTGAATATAAAAATCAATTTTATTTTCAGTAGAGCATGATAAAATAAGAGCAGAAACAGATAGAATGCAAAAATAAATTATAAAAAACAAACGAAGGGAGATTTTGCAATGAAAATTACATTTATGGGAGCGGGCAGTACTGTTTTTGCCAGAAATGTCATCGGAGATTGTATGTGCTCTGAAGTTCTAAGAGACAGCGTATTTGCGCTGTATGATATTGATGGTGCGCGCCTGAAAGAGAGCCAAATGATTTTAGAGGCGATGCGAGAGACGATGGGGGGTCACGGCAGCATCGAATGTTATCTTGGCGTGAAAAACAGAAAAGAAGCCCTTCGCGGAGCAAATTTTGTAGTCAATGCAATTCAGGTTGGCGGCTATGATCCGTGCACAATCATTGATTTTGAGATTCCAAAGAAATTTGGTCTGAGACAGACAATTGCAGATACGCTTGGAATCGGTGGTATCATGCGTGCACTTAGAACCATTCCGGTGATGGATGATTTTGCAAGAGATATGGCAGAGGTTTGTCCAGATGCTCTGTTTTTAAATTATACAAACCCGATGGCTATGTTGACTGGCTATATGCTTCGCTACACACCGATTCAGACAGTGGGTCTATGCCACAGTGTTCAGGTTTGCTCAGAGACATTATTAAAGGAAGTTGGCATGGAAGACAAGTTGGAGGGAAGAAAAGAACTTATTGCAGGAATCAATCATATGGGTTGGCTTATTGAATTAAAGGACAAAAATGGTGTTGATCTGTATCCAGAGATCAAGTCACGTATTGGAGCAAAAATGGAAGATCCTGAATTTAAGGATAAGGTACGCTTTGATTATATTCGAAATTTTGGATACTACTGCACTGAGTCAAGTGAACACAATGCAGAGTACAATGGATTTTATATTAAGAGCAAATATCCAGAGTTAATTGATCGCTACAACATTCCACTAGATGAGTATCCGCGCCGCTGTGTCAACCAGATTGATGGTTGGAAGAAGGAATATGCCGAGTTGATGGAGAAGGGTGTGAAGGAACATACACGCTCACGCGAATATGCATCTCATATCATGGAGGCAGTTGTAACCGACAAGGCTTATCAGATTGGAGGAAATGTATTAAATACCAATCATTTAATTTCCAATCTTCCGGCAGAAGCATGTGTAGAGGTACCGTGCCTTGTCAACGGCTCTGGCATTCATCCGTGTGCGGTCGGATCACTTCCAGTTCAGTGTGCAGCGATGAATATGACCAATATTAACGTGCAGCTTCTAACAATAGAGGCGGCAAGAACGCATAAGCTAGAGCATGTCTATCAGGCAGCAATGCTTGATCCGCATACGGGAAGCGAGTTGGATATTGATACAATCAAAAAGATGGTGGATGAGTTGATTGTAGCTCACGGAACGTATCTGCCGAAATTCCACTAACGAATAGATACCTACGAATTGCTCCGCCCTCTGCAACTCTCGCAATTCTAAAAAGCCATGGGAGTCTATTTTCCCATGGCTTTCAATCATTTATCACAAGATTATCTTAGTCCATTTTCGGTGCATTTCCATTTAAGTAGGAGCACAGCAGACGGAAGGTATTTACTACACCGTCCTTGTGGGAGCGCTCATATCCGTGGGAAGCGTAAACACCGGCACCAATAAGACCGTGACGGGCATCCTTTCCTGCACTCAATGCAGCATCGGCATCAGAACCGTAGAACGGATAAATGTCAACAGCATAGTCAATGCTGTCTTTTTTTGCTGCATTTACAAGACCAGTTGTCACCTGATAATTGTAAGGACCGTGACCATCCTTTGCGCAGATGGATACCTGGCGCTCGGTACACTCAAGTCCATCGCCAACACATCCCATATCAACAGAAAGAAGTTCAGTAACATCTTCTGGAATGGAAGCACATGCACCATGACCAACCTCTTCAAATACTGTCATATGCTGATAAACCTTGCGAAGCGGTGTGATGTTATTTTCGCGGATATATTTTGCATAGCCAAGTAAAATTGCAGCGCTTAGCTTGTCATCGAGGAAACGGCTCTTGATGTAGCCAGAGTTGGTTACAACGAGATTTGGATCTGCACAGACAAAACAGCCGTTTGTGATGCCGAGTGCCTTTACGTCATCCTTGGAGGTAACAGGCTCGTCTAAGACAACCTCAACTGACTGGAATGTACGCTGTGTAGTAGAATATTCCTTATTTACATGAAGGGAAGCATCTGCCAGTTGGATGGTTCCCTCATAAATTTGTCCGTCGTAGGTGTAAACGCGGCAGTTATGAGCTTCTGCATTGTTTGCGTTAAATCCGCCTACAGGAGACAGACGTAAACGTCCGTTTGACTTAATCTCAGCGACAACGGCACCAAGTGTATCTACGTGAGCCATGGTAAGAATCGGATCACCCTCACCGCCGATCTCTGCAATTACGCCGCCTTTAACGGTACGCTTTGCGCTATAGCCAAGACGTGCGTACTCCTCTAACAGGTAGTCGGTCACTTTTTTTGTGAAACCAGATGGACTGTCAATTGCCATCAGCTTTTCTAATTGTTCCATGATGTAATCAAGATACTGATTCATGATTTTTCTTTTCTCCTATCAAAATAAAAATGATGTAATGTCTACGAAGTGTGCCACTATTTGATTAATTTTACAATTCGCAAACATTCGTTTCGCCCGATCGGGTGAGCTATGTCCATGATACACAAAATTGAGAAAATGTGCAAGATAAACGTAAGGTATGTTGCCGTGGCTTGATAAAGAAGAATTCTACCATGATCGTACAAAGCAAATAATATTCGAGCAAAAAGAATGAGAAAAACAAGAAAATATCGCATATTTTTCGGTAAAAGATTGGTACAAAATTTTGAACACCGAACAGATTATCGAAAACACATGAAATTTGAGCAAGAAATGGGGAGTAAAAATTTACTCCCTTTCTTTTTTGAAAGTGCTACGCTATACTGCAATCAGACGAAGCGAAAACGAAAAAATAAAAACGAGGGTAAGGAGGTTTGCGATAAAGAAAGGAGGGAGTACACTCCCAAGAAAAAAGAAAGGATTTCGGTTAGCATTTAAAAGCTACTGGCAATTATATGTTTTGGTGTTACCGGCAGTCCTTTACTTTTTGGTTTTCAACTATTTGCCATTATATGGAATCCAGATTGCATTTAAGGATTACAAGGCAGTCAAAGGAATTGCAGGAAGCCCGTGGGTTGGACTAAAGCATTTTAAAAATTTCTTCAATGCTTATTATTTTGACAGATTGATTATCAATACGTTATTATTGAATATTTTAAATCTGGTATTTAGCTTTCCAGTTCCGTTATTGTTATCAATTCTGTTGAATCAGATTCGAAAGCAAAAGGTAAAGCGTGCAATTCAGACAACCATCTATGTACCATATTTTATTTCAACAGTTGTATTAGCTGGTATGCTTTATATCTTCTTATCACCGACAAGTGGTATCTTCAATCATGTCAGACAGGCGATGGGACTAAACCCAATCGACTATATGTCAGAGGCAGCAGCATTCAGACCGATCTACATCATTTCTAATATATGGCAGACGGCAGGATACAGTACAATTCTTTATATTGCGACACTGACTGGAATTGATTTGTCTCTGTACGAGGCAGCAGATATTGACGGAGCAAGCATCTGGCAGAAGATTCGCTATATTGATCTCCCAACTTTGGTTCCAACTGCGATGATGGTTTTCATTTTGGATTGTGGAAAGCTATTAAGCAGCAATACGAACAAGGTACTGGTTTTGCAGACATCTGGAAACATTCCGACATCCGATATTTTGGGTGTATATGTATACACAGTCGGACTTGGAAGCGGACAATTTTCCTATACATCGGCAATTGGTCTTTTTGTAAATGTGATTAACTTTGTTATGATCATTCTGGTAAATACCATTTCCAAGAAGACAGCAGATGTAGGTCTGTTCTAAGAGGAAGGGAGGATTGACGAGATGAAACGTTCTAAGATCAAGCATTCCAGAAGTAATCAGGGGTTTTACATATTTAATACAATCTTCTGGATTATATTTATGTTTTTGATTATTTATCCGCTGTATTTGGTCTGCATTGCGTCAGTATCAGATCCAGATGCGATTGTAGCAGGAAAAGTTATTTGGCATCCAGTTGATTTTTCATTGATTGGATACAAGGCTGTATTAGAGTATACTGAATTCTGGACTTCGTATCGCAACTCATTTATCTATACGATATCAAGTGTGGTCATCAGTATTATCGTGACATTGACAGCAGCATATTCTCTTTCCAGACCGAAATTTCCTGGAAAGGCAGCAATCAATATGTTCTTTGTCATCACAATGTTCTTTAATGGTGGATTGATTCCAACCTTCCTTGTGATGAAAGACATCGGTATGTACAACAATCCGCTGGTTATGGTACTGATGGGCTGTGTATCAGTTTGGAATTTGATGGTGGCAAGAACCTTCATTCAGACCAATATCCCAGAGGAATTGTATGAGGCATCGGCTTTAGACGGCGCTTCTCACTTCCAATATTTTATCAAGGTCGTTATGCCACTTTCGAAGACGATCATCGCAGTGTTAGCTGTCTACTATGGTGTAGCAAAGTGGAATGATTACTTTACTGGACTAGTTTATTTAAAGGATCGTTCTCTCTATCCGCTACAGACAGTGCTTCGTGAGATTTTGGCGACACTTCAAGTGGATATGACAGGAGACTTTATGACAACAATGTCGGAAGATGCGTCGAATTTGGCAGAGGCAACCAGAATTGCCAATGTATCCAAATATTGTATTATTGTATTGGCAACTGGACCAGTTGTTGTGTTATACGCATTTATGCAAAAATATTTTGAAAAGGGTGTTATGATCGGATCGCTGAAGGGATGATTTGCAACAGGCAAATATCAAAGGCGTAAAGATAGAATCAGAAAATCAAAAACAGAAAAGGAAAACAGGAGGAATTCAAAATGAGAAGAAAAATGTATGCAACCGCAATGACCGCAATGCTTGTGACAGGAACACTGATGGGCTTAGCAGTACCGGCAGCAGAGAGAGACGGTGTAACTCTCCATGGAGACAGTACCTATGATTCAATTGAGAAGATCACTGATGAGGATCTGACACTGAAGATTATGTTGGCGATTCGTGACGGCGATACGATCAAGGCACCGGAAGAACTTGCAGCTGTTCAGGATTTGGAGGCATTGACAGCCGTCAACATAGAATGGGAAGTAATTAAAGCTTCTGACTGGTCCATGAAGACAAATCTGATGTTTGCATCAGGTGAAATGCCAGATATCATCATCGCTGTAAACGGACAGGGACAGATTGACTATGAGGAGTATGGTGTGTCTCAGGAACTGGTAATTCCGTTAGATGATTATATCACTGAGGAATTGATGCCAAATTATTACTCTCGTATTCAGGCAGAGGAAAGCGATCCAACAATTAGCCTCGTTGCATCCGATGGAAAGACCTATTCAATTGGATATCTGGTTGGTCAGTATATTTGTGAGGAAGGTCATTACTTCATTAACCGTGATTGGATGAATGAGCTGGGACTGGAAGATCCGACAACGATAGAGGAGCTAACAGAGGTGCTTCGCAAGTTTAAGGAAGCGTATCCAGACTATGTGCCGTATGAGATGGGATTGGATGCTGGCGCATATTATGATTTAAAGTATGTACTTCCAATGTTTGGTATTCCAAATTCTGATAAATGGCTGTATATTGATGAGGATAAGAAGGTGCAGTTTGCACCAGTACAGCAGGGATTCCGCGATTGTGTCGAGTGGTTGTCAGAGTGCTATGCGGAAGGATTGTTAGATCCAGAGTGTCTGTCACAGGATGGCAATACACTTCAGACAAAGCTATCCGAAGGAAATGTTGGCTTTTTTACAGCATGGAGATTAAAGGCCATGGGATGGGATGATGGAGTTGCAGCAAACAGCGAGTGTATTCTTCCACCGTCAGTAGATGGAAAGGGAGCCTATATGGATCGCTATCTGGAGCTGGCTCGTCCGTGTGCATTTATCACAGCAACCAATGAGCATGTAGAGGAGTCAATTCGCCTTCTGGATGCGATGATGGATACTGAGATGCAGGCAGATCTGTACTACGGTCCTCAGAATCCGACAGAGGGAACCGGTTGGGTATACGATGAGGAAAACGGAAAGATTAACACAGTGACAGTAAGCGATGTGACTGTGAAAAATCAGATTGACTGCAACACTCAGTTCTTTGCACCAGGTGATTACATTTCTGAAAACTACAATCTGTCCGAGCAGCGTCTGGAAAAGATCGATTATTGCCAGATGTATGATGAGGCCGGTGTCATCAACACCTATTCTAGCCAGTATTTTGCAATGTCAGGTCTAACTGCGGATGTACTTGCCGATTTCAGTTTAATTGAGACAGATATTGATAATGCGGTTAGTGAAGCAGTTGCTGACTTTGTGGCTCATGGTGTGACCGATGACAGCTGGGATTCCTTCGTATCAAAGTTTGACGGAATGAATATTGATCAGTATGTCAGCACCTATCAGGAAGCAATTGATGGCATGGATCTGGAATAATTTTAAAATGAATTGATCTATGATTCATCTGTATAAGGCAAAAAGATAAGAGGATATATGCAAAAGATGGCAGAAAAAAAGCTGCCATCTTTTGTGACCCCTTTGACGAAATGATTGTGACTGGGTATAATGGGGCAAAAGGGCAAAGGAGAAATGAGGCATGAAGGGCAGAAAAAAGACGGGGCAAAACATACTTCATTATGTGATTGCATCAAATGTTGTGATTGTTTTTATCATTGCCATATTGGGCGGCTATCTGTTTCGATTTTACTACAAAAAAATGCAGGAGGATTTTTATAAGGAGAATTCTGTCTATATTGGAAATATTGCAAAAACGCACGGAAATGAGCTGCAAATTTTACAGGATATTTCAATGCAGATTGCGCTTTCCGACTCGGCAAGATTCCTTCTAGATGAGCAACCGACAAAAAGTGCTGCATTGAAAAAACAGCTGAACCAATATCGTTCTGTGAATCAGTTTTTTGATGTAATGTACTGCTTTTACCAGAAGGATCAGTATCTTTTTAACCATATGACTTCAATGTCAATTGATTTATTTTGCGATACGGCTTATAGACTGGAAAATTATAATCCAGAAGAGCTGAAGGAGCTTCTTTGTACAACACAAAAAAAGTTGATGGTGCTATCAGAGGAGACAGTAGAGGGTGAGCTTGTCTACTTTTATGATGTACAGGCAAGGAATGTAATTTATATTTATCCAGTGGCACCAAAGTATGATACGATTTTGATTTTCTTTATTGGTGCCGACCACTATGATGATCTGTTTGCAGATGAACAGGGAAACCAGAGAAATACATGGCTAATTTATAATGGAAAAGTGGTAGCAGAAAGTGAATCAGAAGAAATTGATGATGAATTGCTATTAAGCCAGATTGGTGATGAGAATGAGCAAAAACAAGTGAAAATCGAGGGAAAGAACTATTTGCTCACAAAAGAGACTGATGACGTTGGCTTTTCTTATGTTGCAGTGCAGCCGATGAATGTGTTTACCGATCGACTTAGAATCCATCTTTGGGGAATTGGTGTTTTAATTATTCTGTGCTGTGTTCCAACTTTTTTGCTGAATGGAATCCTCTCAAGCCGTGTACTAGGCGGTGTGAAAAATATAAACCGTATGCTATCTAGTGAGGGAGAGGAAACCTACGATTTGGGTAAAATTGAGGTTGGCATCCGACAGCTAGTAAATAGTTCTGAGGATATGAAGCAGGATCAGATGTCACTTCGAAAGAGTCGTTTTATTCGAAGCTTTCTTCAGAGCAAATATACGGCACTTGAAATTTTAAGGCGCGATGCAGCTGATGCAGAAATCAATATTTCGTATGGATTACAGATGGTTGGTGTAATTGGAAGTAGTGCATCTGGCAATGAAGAAAAAATATTTGAACAGATTCTTGAATTTATTCAAAAACAGGAAAATCTGGAAGGATATGGAATTCATCTAGTCAATACCAATCAACGAGTGATGGTACTTTTTGGAGAATCGGAGGAAAATTTGTATCAAGCCTTTGATAAGATTCTTCGGATTGGCCGAGTACACTGTGACGAGTTTGTTGTAGCGGTTAGTTGGGCGCATCGTTCCCTACTCAATGGCTCATTGGCCTATTTAGAGGCAAATACAGCTTATGACAGCCGATTCTTAGTGGATAGCAGTCAGGTCATTCGCTTTACAGAGATTGGTCAGAACTCATCTGTCAGCAACTATCAGAATATGAGAAGCCGCTACATGGTACAGCTAGAAAATACGATTCGTGTGGGAAACGAGCAGGAGGTTGAAAAGGCAATTCATGATCTTTGTAAAAAGTTGGAGGAAGAGCATGCGACGCTTCTGACATTTCGTCTTCTGTATGACGAAGTGTTGCGTTTTCTTATGGATCAGTGGAATGGAGACGAGAAGGACTGGAATCAGGTCTATAATGTATTTACACTGTCAAGATGCTTAACAATGGAAGATTTCACTTCACTTTTGACAGAGGCCTGCCATATGATTTTGGACACAAAGATCGATGTAAAGAGCCATCAGTCAGAGCTGGTTGTAAAGGCAATGGAGATCATGCAAAAGACGTATTCTGATCCAGATTTAAATATGGCATCACTAGCCGATCAGCTTGGCATCTCTCCAGTAACACTAGCAGTTGAGTTTAAGAATGAAACTGGAATTAGCCCATCTGATATCTGGCAGTTGTGCGGTTAGAGCGTGCTAAGGAGCTGCTTCGCACAACAGATCAGCTTGTAAAGCAGGTGAGCGAGGCGGTAGGATATGAGGATGATCATGTATTTATAAGACGCTTTAAAAAATATACTGGAAAGACACCGGGACAATACCGAAAAGAGTCACAGCAATAACGATAACAAGAAACTTCACGGGGAAGCCATGGGGACGAATCTGTCCCCGTGGCTTTTTCTGTGTCTAAATGTTTTTTTAAAAGAAGTGAAATCTCCATTGTTATTAGATTCGACATGGTTTACAATAGAAAATATGCATATTAGGTCAGATGCAAAATGAAAAAGGAGGAGTTTGAAAATGATACGTTTATTTGAAGAACATCATGTAAGAAAGACAATGGAGCTTTCGTCATCTTTGTGGGATTTTAGTCAGGTGGCAGATGAGACAGTCACACCGGCAGGAAAAGTAAATGTGCCGTCTTGCTGGGAGACGTATCCTGGTTTTGAAGCATACAGAGGACAGGGATTGTATGAGCGTAGCTTTGAGGCAGGCGGTGATATGCGCATTGTCTTTAAGGGTGTCAGTCATACGGCAAAGGTTAGTGTAGACGGAATGATAGTGGCAGAGCATTACAATGCATTCACCCCATTTGAGGCAGTTTTAAAAGGTCTTACCCCTGGTGTGCATAAATTGAGTGTTCTTGTGGATAACTCTTTTTCTGAGGCATCAGCTCTTCATGTGGAAAATGATTACCAAAGCTATGGCGGTATTTCAAGGGGAGTAATGCTTGAACAGCTGCCAAAGCATTATATAAAGCAGCTTCACTTTACACCTGTCTATAAGGATGATACATGGTATGCACAGCTTGAGCTTGTGATTGCATCTCTTGATGGTAAGCCGTGGAAGGGCAAGGTGAGTGTTTCCCTAAAGGGATGTAATGATGTAAATGAAAATGTTCTGTATACACAAAGCTGCAGCACAGGCGCAGGTGAGCTTGTGCTAAAGAGTGATCTGATCGCGTGTGAGAATGCAAAGCCTTGGGCACCAGAGCATCCAACTCTTTATATGCTTAGTGCACAGCTAGAAGATGAAGATGGCAAAGTTATTGATGATTTGATTGACCGTGTGGGCTTTCGTGAAGTCAGGACACAGGGTAAGGACATTCTCTTAAATGGAAAGAAGCTTCAAATTAAGGGCTTCTGCCGCCATGAGGATCATCCACAATTTGGCTGTGCGCTGCCGCTTTCTGCAATTATGCAGGACCTGCAACTTGCACGAGATATGGG
>ENA-OURS01002799-OURS01002799.1-human-gut-metagenome-genome-assembly--contig:-NODE-2799-length-11783-cov-2.221692_pt1 | contig 11783 bp, 10 predicted proteins | sample MGYA00242109_ERZ509010 | MGnify/ENA primary metagenome ERZ509010 (study PRJEB26280, sample SAMEA2338774) | human gut metagenome | biome: human gut; feature: human-associated habitat; material: faeces... | reverse complement strand
CCGAACCGGCTACTGCCAAGAAATTAAAAGACGCAAGAAAAAAAGGTCAGGTTGCTAAAAGTAGGGACCTGACAAGCTCGGTTTCCCTGCTGGTATTTTTTATAATACTAAAGATATATGTAGGGACGATGGGAACTAAATTCATTAATGAATTTAAGGTTATTTACAAAAAGATGGGCGAGGTCAATGCAACCTCCCTTGAACTTAATTCCCTTTCGAGATTTTTTAAAAATTATATGTCGGATGCCATACTTGATATGCTTGTAATTCTGCTTCCTATAATGGCTGCAGCAGTGCTTGTGGCATTTGTAGGTGATTTGGTCCAGGTAAAATGGAAACCGACTGCAGAACCAATGAAACCGAAAGCGGATAAATTTAATCCGGTGAACGGCATAAAGCGTATTTTTTCAGTTAAAACGCTTGTTCAGTTGCTTAAGTCCATTGCCATTGTGGCAATATGTATGTTAGTAACCTATAATAAATTAAAAAAAGAAATAGGACTGCTTTATAATTTTTATAATATATCCCTTGAAGCGGCAATTATCAGAATGGGAGATGTACTTCTGGATGTAGGTATAACCATCAGTGTGATATATCTGATTGTGGGTATTGCCGATTTTATTTTTGAATATGTCAAGTTCAAAAATGATATGAAAATGTCTAAGCAGGAATTAAAAGATGAATGGAAGGATACCGAAGGTAATCCTGAAGTTAAGAACCAGCAGAAGCGAAGGATGAACGAGGCATCAAGGAGAAGAATGATGCAGGCGGTTCCCGAGGCTGATGTTGTAATTACGAACCCTACCCACTTTGCGGTTGCATTGAAATATGAACAGAATTCAGGAAAAGCACCTGTTGTTGTGGCAAAGGGAGAAGATTATCTTGCACAAAAAATTAAAGAGACTGCAAGGGAAAATCAGGTTGAAATCGTTGAAAACAAACCTCTTGCAAGGATGCTCTACTATAATGTTGACCTGGGCAGTGAGATTCCGCAGGAACTGTATCAGGCAGTAGCTGAGGTTCTTGCCTTTGTATGGAAAGTTAAACATAAAATATAATAATTACAGGAAGGAGACAAAAAAATGAAAAAGACAGATATTATGATTGGCATATATTTATTAGCAGCTATTGTCTGTCTTTTTATAACACTTCCTCCCGGCTTACTGGATGAGATGCTTGCCATTAATATAACTGTGGCATTTATAATTCTTTTTACGGCATTGTATTCCAATGATGTGCTTGATATGCAGGCATTCCCTTCAATGCTTCTTTTTACAACAATTTTCAGGATAGCACTTAACGTATCTTCAACAAAGCTTATTCTCAGTACGGGTAACCCGGGTAAAGTCGTTAAGGCTTTTGGTTCTTTCGTTGCCGGCAATGACCTTGTAATAGGTGTTATCGTATTTATCATACTTTTGATTGTACAGCTTATTATAATCAATAAAGGTTCTGAACGTGTTGCGGAAGTAACGGCAAGATTTACACTTGATGCTATGCCTGGTAAACAGATGGCAATAGACGCAGATCTTAACACAGGAGCCATAACTGATAAAGAAGCCAAGATACGAAGGGAAAAATTACAGCAGGAAGCATCTTTCTTTGGTTCAATGGATGGTGCCACAAAGTATGTAAAGGGTGATGCCACAGCGGGTATTATCATTACGGTTATTAACTTTGTCGGCGGTATTATAATGGGAATGACAAGAAGAGGAATGGATATCTCTACGGCACTCAGTACATATGCGCTTCTTACCGTCGGTGACGGTCTTGTGAGCCAGATACCGTCATTGCTTATATCTCTTTCATCAGGTATCGTAGTAACCAAAGCTTCCAAAGAGGTTAAATTACCTGAACTTATTATTGGCGAGCTTTTTACAACTCCTGTTGTTTTAAGAATCGTAGGTATTGTAATAGCTGTACTTGGTGTTGTTACACCTCTTCCATGGTATGTATTTGTACCGTTGGGCGCAGGTCTTATAGCAATATCTGCTGTAATGACCCAGAAACAGGCAGTTGCAGAGATAGAAGAAGAAGCAGAAAATGCGGATATGGAAGCAAAAGAAGTCCGCAAACCGGAAAATGTTGTTTCACTTTTACAGGTTGATCCTATCGAACTTGAATTCGGCTACGGAATAATTCCTCTTGCCGACGTTAATCAGGGCGGAGATTTACTTGACCGTGTTGTTATGATAAGACGGCAGGTAGCTCTTGAACTTGGTACGATTGTGCCAATAATAAGATTAAGGGATAATATCCAGCTTAATCCTAACCAGTATATTATCAAAATAAAGGGTATCCAGGTCAGTGAGGGAGAAATTCTTTTTGACCATTATATGGCGATGAATCCGGGATTTGTGGAAGAAGAGATTTCAGGTATTCCTACATTTGAACCATCCTTCCATCTTCCGGCAATATGGATTACCGAGAACCAGCGTGAACGTGCGGAGTCACTTGGTTATACCGTGGTAGATCCGCCTTCAATTATTGCTACACATCTTACAGAGGTTATTAAGAGCCATATTGCAGAACTGCTTACAAGACAGGATACGCAGAATCTTATCAACAACCTCAAAGAGAACAATCCTACGCTTGTTGAGGAACTTGTACCTAAGCTCATGGGTGTGGGCGAGATTCAGAAGGTTCTCCAGAATCTTCTTGCGGAAGGCATTTCAATAAGAGACCTTCTTACAATTTTTGAATCTCTTGCAGACCATGCAGGTACGACAAGGGATACGGATGTTCTTACCGAATATGCAAGACAGAGCCTTAAGAGGGCTATTTCCAATAAATATTTCCCTGGAAATGAGACTACAAGGGTTATAACGCTTGATCCTGCAGTTGAACAGGAGATAATGGGTTCTGTAAAACAGACGGAGCAGGGTGGATATATCAATCTTGCACCGGATAAGATAAGACAGATTGTTAATTCTGTTAAGACAGAACTTGCAAAGCTTGAAGATATGTGAGCTAATCCGATAATTGTTACTTCGCCTATTGTCAGAATATATTTTAAGAAAATTATCAATGACTACTTTAAAGATGTAGCAGTTATATCGTATAATGAAATTGAATCCGATGTTGAATTACAGTCAGTTGGGATGGTGACAATATAAGATGATAGTTAAGAAATACAAAGCAGATACAGAGACAGCGGCAATTCTTGCTGCTAAAGAGGATTTAGGACCGGAAGCTGTTGTTTTAAATGTTAAGACAATGAAGCAAAGAGGTTTTGCCAGATTTTTTAAACATGATTATGTGGAAATCACAGCCGCTTTGGAAGAAAAAGAATTTGAACAGAAAGTAAGCAGCAGAAGACCTGCGGTTAATGCGGCAGCGACTAAGGAAATTAAGCCGGCAGCAGATAAAATGTCCGGTATAGACTATCGTGTTGATGACAGCAGATATACGGAAACAGGCAAAAATACCATTGAGCAGAAGCTTGACAGCCTTCATGATATGCTCCAGAGCCATATGACAGGCCTTGATAAGACACCCGGTAATGCCGAAGAAAAGGATGTGGAACAGAAAGAAACATCCGATAATACGGCAAAGCCCCAGAACAATAATTTTAAACCGTTAAAACTTATCTATAACAAACTTATGGAAAATGAGATGGATGAGAAATATGCCAATGCAATAATCAATGATATTAACGCTTCTCTTAAAAAAGAGTCCAATATCGACAGTATTCTTGCAGCGGTATATCAGAAAATTATTTTGAAGTTAGGTGAGCCTGACGGAATCGAAACAGATGAACGTAAAAAAATTATCTTTTTTATAGGACCTACAGGTGTAGGCAAGACAACAACTATTGCAAAGCTTGCTTCCGATTTCAAACTTAACAAGGGTAAGTCGGTTGCGATGGTTACGGCAGACACTTACAGAATAGCGGCAGTTGAACAGCTTAATACCTATGCAGGAATTCTTGATGTGCCTGTGAGTGTTGCATATTCGCCATCAGAAATATGCGGATGTCTTAATGAATTTTCCGGATATGACGTTATATTTGTTGATACGGCGGGAAGATCCCACAAGAACGAAGAACAGAAAGATGAATTAATCGAATTAATCAACAATGTTAAGAACGGTGGTTATGACGCCGATATTGAAACATTTCTTGTGCTTAGCGTGACAACTAAGTATAAGGACCTTATCAATATTGCCGACACATATAAGGAAATAGATGATTACAGGCTTTTGTTCACCAAGCTTGACGAGACTGTAACGCTTGGCAATATTATTAATCTTAAGTGCTATACGGGCGCACCGCTTTCATATACCACAAGCGGACAGAACGTGCCTGACGATATAGAAACTATAGATGTCCAGAAACTAGCAAAGAATTTGCTTGGCGGAGAGTAATAGATTGAAGATACCAGGGAGGCTACGATGGATCAGGCAGAAAAATTACGAAATATAATCAAACAACAGAATCAGGTATCGTCATCGAATGCAAGAATCATTACCGTTACCAGCGGTAAAGGCGGCGTCGGCAAATCAAGCACTGCAATCAATATAGCTTTGCAGTTCAGAAAACAGGGCAAAAGAGTCATTATTTTTGATGCGGATTTCGGACTCGCCAATATTGAAGTCATGTTTGGAATTATTCCTAAATATACGCTTGCTGACCTTATGTTTAAAGGAAGGGACCTTAAAGATATAATAACCGAAGGACCGGAGGGTGTTATGTTTGTTTCCGGCGGTTCCGGAATAGCAAGGCTTGTTAATCTTGACAATGAGCAGATAAAAAGACTTGTTTATAAAATGGCAGAGCTTGAACAGATGGCAGACGTTATTGTAATCGACACCGGTGCGGGAATATCCAAAAGCGTTCTGGAATTCGTTGCCGCAAGTCCGGAAGTTATACTTGTTACAACACCGGAGCCTACATCAATTACCGATTCCTATGCTTTATTAAAGGCGTTGGCAATGGATGAAGGGTTTGACAAGAATACCACAAGAATTAATATTGTGACCAATAAGGTAACATCAAGGTCCGAGAGTATTAATATTTATGATAAATTATCGGCGGTTGTCAAGAGATTCCTTTTTATTGACCTGGAATACCTTGGGGAAGTTCCTCAGGACAGTGCCATTACTAAGGCAATAATGAAGCAGAAACCTGTTTCAATAACATATCCTAATTCAGCTTCAGCTAAAGCATTTGTTGAAATCAGTGAAAATCTTGACTCAGGCGAACATAAAGTACCTAATCAGAAAAAAGGCGTAATCGGATTTTTCAGCAAGGTATTTACAGCGGGCAGAAGATAAGTTTTGGAGGAATGTATGTTAAAAGGATTGTCAGAAGGAGATAAAATAGAGTTTAAGGAAATTCTTTTATTATCTGAGGAACAAACAGGTAAAAGACCCTCAACTTATGCCAGTCAGATTCTTGACTTTGACAAAGATGATGACAATGTCATAAGTGTTTCCATGCCTGTTTCAAAAGGACACCTTGTTCCACTGCCAAAGGGAAGCGTGTTTGATACATATTTTTATACGGAAAAGGGACTTTACAGATGTAAATGCAGAATACTTGACCGTATCAAAACAGATAATATATATTCAATAAATATATCATTGGAAACGGAATTTAAGAAATTCCAGAGAAGGCAGTATTTTCGACTGGAAAAAACAATTCCGATAATATATACAGAGCTATCCGATGAGGAATTTACTGCACTGCTTGAGACTAAAAAACTTTCAGAAGATTTTTTACATGCAGAAAGATATGCTGAGGGCACATGTCTTGATATAAGCGGAGGCGGCATGAGGTTTGTCGGAAGTAAAATGATAGAAACAGGCATGAAACTTATACTTATTTTTCAGATTGTTGTAGGTGGAAAAGAAATCAAATTCAGACTTCCGGCCACAGTGAGAATGTCATTTTCATTGCCTAATGATTCTACAAAGTATGAGCATCGTGTGGAATTTGAAAATATATCAAAAGAATACAGGGAAATACTTATTAAATATATATTTGAAGAAGAACGAATGATGAGAAAAAGCGCCAAATAAAGAAAGAAGGTGTAGAAATGGGCAAAAAATTTTTGATAATTGATGACTCTGCACTTATGAGAAGAGTAATATCTGATATAATCAAAGAGAACTATGATGATGTAGAAGCACTTGATACGGCTGTTAACGGTCTGGAGGGATTTGATAAACTTGTATCGAAGCCCGGATATTATGACCTTGTGATTCTTGATATCAACATGCCTAAGATGAATGGGCTGGAACTTTTGGAGATGCTTCAAAAGAACAGGATGAATGAGACAGTTGTAGTTGTAAGTACCGTTGCCAGAGAGAGTGCTGCGGAGACTATCAGGGCATTGGAACTCGGAGCAGTTGACTTCCTTAAGAAGCCTGAGAACTTTTATGAAGTTAAGGGCGAAGGATTTAAGACAAAATTATTGAAGTTGATTGATGTTGTTACAAGTCGTTATCTTAATAAGAAGAATCTTATTCCTCATAAGAAGAACAGTGCTCCGGTTATTATTCCGGCTAAGAACCATGTGGAAGCACAGCCTGCCGGGATTATAAGAAGCAGTAATTCAAAGAACCATACCAGGATAGTTGCTATTGCATGTTCAACCGGAGGACCTAAATCACTGCAGCAGGTTATACCGTTTCTTGACGAGAGACTGGATGCACCGGTTGTTTTAGTTCAGCACATGCCAAAGGGTTTCACACTTTCCTTGGCTAGACGCCTTAATATGTTAAGTAAGGTTAACGTTAAGGAAGCCTCAGACGGAGACGTTCTTGAAAAAGGATGCGTTTACATAGCTCCGGGAGGAATGCACATTAGAGTGCGGTATGAGCATGGCAGCCATGTTATAAGATTCTATGATGGGCCATCCATAGATGGTCTGAAGCCATGTGCCAACGTTATGTACGAATCACTTACAGACTCGGCTTTTGACGAGATTGTATGTGTTGTTCTTACCGGAATGGGCGCAGACGGAACGAAAGGCATAGAAGCACTTAAGAAATCAGGCAAAAATACTTATGTAATCAGTCAGGATGAAATGTCCTGCGTAGTTTACGGCATGCCTAGAAGCATATATGAAGCAGGTATGTCTGATGAGGTAAAATCCTTATCAAAAATAGCAGAAAGCATTAATAAAAAGGTGGGGGTGCGTTAGATGGACGTTAGCCAGTACTTAGAGATCTTCGTAGAGGAGACAAAAGAACATTTACAAAGTCTTAATGACAATATTCTTGTTTTGGAGAATGAACCGGAGAACAAGGATACCATTAATGAAATTTTCAGATCTGCCCATTCATTAAAAGGTATGGCAGGTACAATGGGTTACAAGAGAATGCAGACCCTGACACATGATATGGAAAATGTATTCTCGGAAATAAGAAATGACAAATTAAAAGTAACATCTGATCTCGTAGATATACTTTTCCAGTGTCTTGATGCACTTGAGGCATATCTTGATAATATTATTAATACACAGGACGAAGGAACAGATGACAATGCAGCAATTATAAAGCTCCTTAATGACTACCTTAACGGAGGCAGTGGAGTGGCTGAGCAGGCTGCACCACAGGCTGCACAGGCTGCACCACAGACAGCAGATGGGGTAGTTACGGACTTTTCAAAAGTAAATTTTGCTGATTTTGAACAGCATGCAATAATGGAAGCCGGCACAAAGAATCTTAATGTATACGGTGTCCATGTAAAGATTGATCCGAGCTGTATTCTTAAAGCAGCCAGAGCATTTCTGGTATTCAAGTCTGTGGAAGAATTAGGTGAGATTATTAAATCGATTCCTTCGGCACAGGATATAGAAGATGAGAAATTCGATCTTGATTTTGATATATTTGTTATAACAGGCGAATCACTTGATAAGGTTCTTGCCACAGTTAGGAATGTATCTGAAATCAAAGATGCTGAAGGAAGCATCATTAAATTAGATGAAAAGAAAGAAGAAAAGCCGGAAGAGACAGAAAAGACAGAATCAGCAAAGCCGGCAACAGTTCCAAAGGCCGGCAAACCAGCCAATCCACAGCCTGCTAAGGGTAAACCGGTTGTTAACCGTTCAGTCAGAGTGGATATTGATAAGCTTGATGTGCTGATGAACCTTGTCAGCGAACTTATTATTGCCAAGAATGGTCTGGTATCTGCTGCGGCAACTTCTAATACGGAAGAGAACCAGAGTGTTAATGAACAGATAGAATATCTTGAAAGAGTAACAACCAACCTTCATGAATCTGTCATGAATGTACGAATGGTTCCTATTGAGACAGTTGTAAACAGATTTCCACGAATGATAAGAGATCTCAGTAAAAAACTTGACAAGAAAATGGAACTTTACATGACAGGTGAAGAGACAGAGCTTGACAGAACCGTTATTGATGAAATCGGTGATCCTCTTATGCACCTTCTCAGAAATTCTGCCGACCATGGTCTTGAATCTGCTGAAGTAAGACGCGAAAGAGGAAAGGACGAGATAGGCACTATTTTCCTTAATGCGTTCCAGGATGGTAACAATGTTGTTATTGAAGTCGGTGATGACGGTAACGGTATTGATATAGAAAAAGTTAAAAGTAAAGCTATTGAAAGGGGAACAATCACACCTGAGCAGGCAGAAGTTATGTCTGATAAGGAAGTTATTGATTTACTTTTCTTGCCAAGTTTCTCAACATCGGAGAAAATAACAGATGTATCCGGAAGAGGTGTAGGCCTTGACGTTGTTAAATCTAAAATAGAATCCCTTGGCGGTGTTGTTGAATGTAAATCCGTTCTCGGGGAAGGAAGTACGTTTACAATCAGACTTCCTCTTACGCTTGCAATTATACAGGCACTTATGGTCAAGCTCGGAAATGAGCAATATGCCATTGCACTTGGTTCTATCCAGACAATAGAAGATATTCCTTTATCTGATATCAAATATGTACAGGGCAAGGAAGTTATTAATTTAAGAGGAAACATAATCCCTATTATAAGACTTGGAGAACTTTTAGATGTACCTGACAGAACGGAGCCTGACGAAAGCCTTATAGTGGTTGTAATCAAAAAGGGAGACAAACAGGCAGGCCTTGTTGTTGATTCCCTTGTAGGGCAGATGGAAATTGTTATTAAGTCTCTTGGAAAATATATTAATATCAATAAGATGATAAGTGGGGCAACCATCCTTGGTGACGGTGAAGTAGCACTTATTATTGATGCCAATGCAATAATCTAGGAGGTCATGATATGGAAGAATTAGCAGTACGCAATAATGTCGCAAACAAAAGCGAAATAAAACAATATATCGTAATCAGAATTAATAATGAATTCTTTGGAAAAGATATAATGAATGTTAAGATACAGCAGATAACAAGAGTTCCAAAGAGTCAGGATTATTTTATCGGCGTAATTAATCTCCGTGGTGAGATTGTCCCTGTTATGAGTCTCAGAAAAAGATTCGGAGTGGAAGAAGTCCCTGATGACAGCGCAACAAGGATAATTATACTTAAACTTGACCAGAACCTTGTGGGAATCAAGGTGGATATGGTAAGGGATGTTGTTGCTCTTGAAGAAACAGATATAGAGAAAAACAACATTGTGACAGAGAACAACGGACAGATGTTTATTAAAGCTGTAGGAAAGCATGATGATGAACTTATATCAATTCTCGGACTTCATTCAGTTGTAATAGACAGAGAACAGGCATAGGAGGAACTTTATGTCAAAAATCAGGCTTGATGCACTTGATGATTCTCAGTATGACGTACTTAAAGAAATAGGTAATATAGGCGCAGGCAATGCCACAACGGCACTTGCCTGTATGCTTAACCAGAAAATAGATATGGGAGTTCCCAAAGTCAATCTCGTTCCTTTTGACAGAATAACAGATGTGTTCGGCTCGGAGGAAACTATACTTGCAGGAATACTTCTGGGTCTTGAAGGCGATGTAAATGGAATGATGATGTTCCTTCTGCCTGAAAGCGCTGCACATAATATAGTTAATACGATAATGGGAACACCTGATAATACGCAATGCAATTTTTCAGAAATGGAAATGTCGGCATTAAGCGAAGTGGGTAATATTATTGCAGGCTCTTACCTTTCGGCATTATCGGCTCTTACGGGTTTGACAATAACAGCGTCCATTCCATATACATCCATTGATATGGCAGGGGCGTTATTAAGCCTTCCCGCAATAGAATACGGTAAGATCGGAGATAAGGTTCTCCTTATTGAGACTCAATTTGGGGAAGAAGTCCTTGGAAACGGTTATTTTGTAATGATTCCGGAACTGGAGTCATACGAAAAAATCTTAACTTCCTTAGGGTTATAGAGCAGGGTTTGAATTATGATAAAAGTTGGTATGGCAGATCTGAATGTGTGCAAGACTCCGGAAGCACTGACAACCTTGGGATTAGGTTCATGTATCGGTGCATGTATATACGATCCGGTGGCGAAGATAGCGGGACTTGTTCATTATATGCTTCCCGACAGCACACGCTTTAAAAACAACGAAAATATTGCAAAATTTGGTGATACCGGAATTGCTGAGACGGTAAAACAGATGGAAAAACTTGGTGCAAAGAAATCACCCATGGTAGCAAAGATAGCGGGAGGGGCGAAGATGTTCGCCATTTCCTCAACTTCAAGACTGTCCGGACTTAACGTGGGTGACAACAATATAGAAAGTGCAAGACTGAATTTTAAAGAACTTGGCATAGATATAATTGCAGAAGATGTAGGCCTTAATTACGGTCGTACCATAGAGTTTTATGCCGAGGACGGACGGCTGGTTATTAAATCGGTTGGCAAAGAAATAAAAGTAATCTGATATCGGAGGATTGTTGGTTATGAAAAAAAATAAAGAACAGTTAAGATATCTGCCGGCGATTATTTCGTTGTCAGCAGGTCTTATAATCAGTATTGTAATGATAATTAACAGAAAAAGAACACTGACCTCATTGATAGTTGTATTATCTTTTTTACTTGGATTCTACATAATAGGTTCATTATTCCGTGTTGTTCTTATTGCCATGGCAACTAAGGAAACAGATACAGAAGAAGATAACAATGAAACAGCTGCGGAAAATGTGGAGCCGGAAGAAACGGATAAGGAAGATAAGGAAGATAAGGAAGATAAGGAAGATAAAGAAGAGTAAAGGTATAAGATGAAGGAGATTCAATGGACGAACGTGGAAAAGAAAAGCTCTGGATGTCTTATTCAAAAAACAGGACACCGGAACTGAGAGAACAGATAATAATTGAATATGCACCTTTAGTAAAGCTGGTTGCCGGAAGACTTAGTATGTATTTAGGCTATAATGTAGAATATGAGGATCTCGTAAGCTACGGAATATTCGGTCTTATAGATGCCATAGATAAATTTGATTATGGAAAAAACGTTAAATTTGAGACCTATGCAAGTCTCAGAATCAGAGGAGAAATTCTCGACCAGATAAGAAAAATGGACTGGATTCCAAGGTCTGTACGTGAAAAACAGAAAAAAATAGATTCTGCGCGTACCAGACTTGAAACTGAAAATGGAAAAAATGCTACTGATGAAGAGCTTGCTGCGGCACTTGATTTGTCAGTAGATGAATTAAATAACTGGCAGGGTCAGACTAAAGTCAGTAATCTCGTATCACTTGACGAATTTGTGGAGCAGGGCAGCGAGTTAAGTATGGAAACCGCAGGCAATTCCCACTTTGAACAGCCGGAGAGGGTTGTTGAGAAGGAGGAACTTGCAGTAAAGATTTCCGAAGCTCTTTCACATCTTACGGAGAAAGAAAAGATGGTAGTGACCTTGTATTATTATGAG
>ENA-OURS01002797-OURS01002797.1-human-gut-metagenome-genome-assembly--contig:-NODE-2797-length-11791-cov-3.419564_pt1 | contig 11791 bp, 12 predicted proteins | sample MGYA00242109_ERZ509010 | MGnify/ENA primary metagenome ERZ509010 (study PRJEB26280, sample SAMEA2338774) | human gut metagenome | biome: human gut; feature: human-associated habitat; material: faeces... | reverse complement strand
CACTCACTCACTCACTCACTCACTCACTCACTCACTCACTCACTCACTCACTCACTCACTCACGTTGATTATTTAGGTCAACGCTTATTTGTCAAGTATTTTTTTAAGGATTCACTAACGAATTGTGTTGGTGGATCCTTTTTGACTATGAAAGGTGGTGTTGGGCATGAAAAGTACAATGAGTCAGTATTGCCCAGCACTGCATTTATAAATGAACTTAAAAGTAAATTGCCTGGGTTCTTCAATGGCAATAATCAGTAATGTTAGGATGGGAAAAGTATATGTCAATTACTGATTATGAAGACAAAATTAAGGAAATAGTTGAAAAGGAAGATCACGGGCAATTCATATATGATTTTCTGTCTGTATATGAGAAAATCTCAAAAGCGACAATTACTAAATTACGTAAGGGCAGCAACAATTTATCTAAGGTTCCCGGGGAAGTTTATCTGAAAAACAAGTTGTTCTTCAAGGAAACAAAAGATCAGGTGATGCAGACTTATTCTGATCTGGAAGACAGGATTGACGGGATTAAATCAAAGCCAAGGTATATTGTCGTTACTGATTACAAGCAACTGCTTGCCAGAGATATCAAGACTGGAGATACCTTGGATATAAAATTCAATGAACTTCCTCGTTATTTTGATTTCTTTCTTGCCTGGAACGGAATAGAGAAGGCTGATTTTGAAAGAGAGAACCCTGCGGATCTGAAGGCTGCAGAACGATTTGCCAAGTTCTTTGATGTTATTTCAAGCGATAATGAAGATGTTGACAGGCATGGGCTGAATCTTTTCCTGATCAGATTTCTGTTCTGTCTGTTTGCGGAAGATACTGGGATTTTTAAGCAGGATTTGTTCACCGACTTTCTGAAGAAATTCACGTCACCTGATGGCTCTGACATGAACGACAGACTTTCAGAATTGTTCTCATTCATGGATAAGAAGGACAGATCAGGTGATGAACCCGTCAGGTTAAGCGATTTCCCATACGTTAACGGTCAACTTTTTACAGAACCGCATATGCATATTGAATTCAGTGCCAAGTCACGAAAGCTGATGATTGATGCCGGTGAATTGATAGGCTGGTCCAAGGTTAATCCTGATATTCTCGGATCAATGCTTCAGGCAGTTGCATCTGAGGACAGGAGAAGTCATTTGGGGATGCACTATACCAGTGTCCCCAACATAATGAAGGTTATCAAGCCATTGTTTCTGGACGGTCTTCGCAAAGATTTCGAAAAGGCCAGGGGAAACGAGGATAAGCTCAATAAGCTTTATGATAGAATCGGCAACATCAAGTTCATGGATCCGGCATGTGGATCGGGTAATTTCCTTATAATTGCCTACAAGGAATTACGGCAGTTGGAAATTGACATCATCAAGGAACTCAATGGGATGGGAATTTCTACCATGTACATTCCATCAGTTACCCTAGATCAGTTTTACGGCATCGAAATTGAGGATTTTGCGTGTGATGTCACAAGACTGTCACTGTGGATTGCAGAACATCAGATGAACAGGAGACTTGAAGAGGAAGTTCATAATGCAGTTCGTCCGACGTTGCCGCTTCAGAAGGCTGGGGCGATTGTTTGCGGGAACTCTCTGAGGCTTGACTGGGAAGAGATTCTTCCTCATGACAGGGATGATGAGGTTTATTTGTTTGGTAATCCACCATATCTTGGTGCCAGAAAGCAAAGCAAGGACCAAAAGGATGATATTAAGTCAGTATGCGGGAATATGAAGGGATTTAATTCCCTTGATTATATAGCAGGATGGTTTGTCAAGGGAGCAAGATATATCAGAAGTAGCAACGCAAGATATGCATTCGTTACTACGAATTCAATAAATCAGGGTGAACAGGTATCTGTCCTGTGGCCGGAGCTTTATAGGAAAAACAGTGATATTGTATTTGCATATCAATCATTCAAGTGGGGAAATAATGCGAAGAATAATGCCCAGGTTACTGTAAGCATTGTAGGTGTAGCTGATGAAGAGTATTTTTCAGGCGACAAGTTTTTATTTTTCAACGATTCACAGAAGAAAGTTGAAAATATCAACCCTTATCTGTCTGAAGGGGAGAATGTCATTGTTGAATTGCAGAAGAAACGAAATGATTTCCTTCCGGCAATGAACTTTGGAAGTATGCCTAATGACGGGGGAAACCTTCTGTTTAACGTGCAGGAATACGAGTCTTTAAGTGACAATACCCGGAAGTATTGCAGAAAGTACATGGGATCAAGTGAATTTATAAATGGCATTCCAAGGTATTGTCTATGGCTCTATGAAGTTGATCCTTCAGATTATTCAGACAATGTTGAGATTGAGGATTTAGTGGATAAGGTTAAAAAATACAGGTTGGGTAGCAAACGTAAGGAAACTATAAAGCTGGCAGATGTTCCAGAGTTGTTTGGAGAAATACGCTATCCGTCGGAATATTCTGGAAATGACAATTCTAAGTATTCAATCATTGTACCGCGTGTATCCTCGGAAAACAGAGTATGTGTACCTATGGGCATGGTGGATTCAAGTGTCATAATTTCCGATTCGGCAATGGCAATCTATGATGCTCCAATCTGGCTGCTGGGATTGCTGGAGTCACGCATGCATATGACATGGCTCAGGGCAGTTGGAGGAAAATTAGAGACACGATACCGTTATTCGGCAGGTCTGGTTTACAATACGTTCCCGGTTCCGGAAATTTCCGATCGTCGGATAAGTGAGATTAAAAAACTGACTGTGGATATTCTTGATATACGCAATGAAGAGGGGGGGACATTGGCAGAATTATATGGAACTCCCCTGGCAAGGAACAATCCCAAGCCCATGAATGAAAGGCTTCTTAAGGCACACCGGGAACTGGATCAGGTTGTTGACCGTGCTTACAGGCAGTCCGGCTTCAAGGATGACAGTGAAAGGCTGTCATATTTGCTGAAAATGTACAGCAATGAAACGAAAAGCAAGGATGAGCAGGATTAGTATTTAAGTGATTTTATTTAAAAAGTTGATGAGTATCCTATTTAGTTTTTTTATGGTTGTTGGACCTTCAACTAATCGGCAAAAATGACGTCGATTGATTTGGAGAATGTATATGAAAGGAAGATAATGGCAATGAGTGATAAAGATGTTGTTTCGGTTGAATACCATAGGACTGGTAACAGTACCAATACTAACAAGCTTGGCATGCGTGCCATGCAGGCAAGAGTATATGAAAAGAGGAATTCGAAGTATCTTCTCGTCAAGGCTCCTCCGGCATCCGGCAAGTCTCGGGCTCTGATGTTCGTTGCACTGGACAAGCTTGCAAATCAGGGAATAAAGAAGGTTATCGTTGCTGTTCCCGAACGTTCTATCGGACGCTCTTTTAGGGATACTGACCTGACCAGTTTCGGCTTTTATGAAGACTGGAAAATCGATCCGCATTATGATTTGACGTCAGGTGGTGAAAAGAGCAATGTCAGACGTTTTGTGGAATTTTTGAATGATCCGGATGCCAGAATCCTCATCTGCACGCATGCAACGTTAAGATTTGCATATGAGGAAGTTGCGGATGATGCTAAATTTGATGACACGTTGATTGCCATTGATGAATTCCATCACGTTTCTGCGAATGACAATTCCGTTTTGGGAAATGCCTTGAAGAACATCATGCACAATTCAACAGCGCATATTCTGGCGATGACCGGATCTTATTTCCGTGGGGATTCACAGCCAATTCTGACCATGCAGGATGAACTTTTGTTTGATAAGGTTAACTACTCCTATTATGAGCAACTTGATGGATATAAGTATCTGAAGTCGTTTGGGATTGATTATAAGTTTTATCAGGGTACATATCTGGATGCCTTGGATAAGGCTATCGATACTGACAAGAAGACAATCATCCATATTCCAAATGTCAATTCTTCGGAATCAACCAAGGATAAGTATGAGGAGGTTGGACATATCGAGGATGCCATCGGTGAATTCATGGAGAAGGATCCGGAAACGGGAATCGATTATATAAAGCGCAGTGGTGACGGCAAGGTGTTGAAGGTTGCCGATCTTGTTACTGAAGAAGGACGTGAGAAGGTTCAGGAATATCTGCGCAATATGAATTCTGCTGATGACCTTGATATCATAATTGCCCTTGGAATGGCAAAGGAAGGATTTGACTGGCCGTGGGCAGAATATGCATTGACAATCGGCTATCGTGGTTCGCTTACGGAAATAGTACAGATTATCGGCAGGGTAACTCGTGACAGTGACAACAAGACTCATGCTCAGTTTACCAATTTGATTGCCAAGCCTGATGCAGAGGATGATGATGTTACAGTTGCCGTTAATACAATTCTCAAGGCAGTCACGGCTTCATTGCTGATGGAGCAGGTAATGGCTCCTGAATTGAAATTGAAGAGCGGTGGAAACGGGACAAGGAAAAAAGGACCTTCTGCTATAGTTGACGGCACCGAAAATGATGGACCTTCCATTTATGTAGGAGGATTGCGTGAACCGTCGACACCGCGTACAAGAGACATCATTGAAAATGATCTTCCTGATTTGAAGGCTGCCATTTTGCAGGATAGCGATGTGCAGAAGGCCATTGCTGCAAATGTCAAGCCGGAAATAATCAACAAGGAGCTGATTCCTAAGGTTATTCTGCAGCAGAATCCCGATTTGAATGATGAAGAACTTGAAGATGTACGTCAATATGTAGTTGCAGAAATGAACCTGAAGCAGGCGAAAAAAGAAGAGACGATTGATGAATCCGGAAACAGCAAGCAATTCATAAGGCTGGCAGATAAGTTCATCAATGTTGATGATCTTGACATTAATTTAATAGATTCAATTAACCCATTCCAACGGGCATATGAGATCATGTCAAGCAATATTGACAGCAAGGCATTGCGTCGGATTCAGCAGTCAATAGATGCAACAAAGGCTGAATTCTCAGATGAGGAACTTTACGTCATCTATCCTAAGATTAAGGAATGGGTATTGGAGAATCACAGGACTCCAAGCAAGGATTCAAATGATGAAATTGAAGTCAGGTATGCTTATGCACTGGCAAAACTTAGGGATTTGAAAGCACGGAAGAAGGCCCAAAATGGAAAGTAATGAATATCGAAGCATTGATGACATCTTGAATGATCCGGATTTAGATGATTTGATAGAACCTGTTGAAGAAAAGAAGAAACGGATATCTGTAAATCCTGATGTTCAGTCTTTACATGAAATAGAGGAATGGGTCAGAAAAAACGCTCGTATGCCGCAGAACAGCGAGGATAACCTCAATGAGCGCAGCATGTACCACAAGCTGCTTGGACTGCAGAAGAAGGCCAGTGAGCTTAGGGAATACGATTCTTTGGGATTGCTGGTTGAAGAGGAACCAACTGCTTATGACAAGTTGAACGACGAAATCAAGAAGGATGTTAATGGGGGAGGCTTCAATTCGCTGGATGATGTTCTGAATGATGACTCTGTGCTGTTCGAAGATTTGGACGATGTTGACCCCGAGGAGATTAATTTCTTCAATACAACAAAGGTAACTCGCAAGCAAAGGAATAGTTCAGGCGCAAATGTCAAGAGAAATCAAGTGGATGATTTTTCGGAATACAAGAAGATGTTCAAGCAGGTTCAAAGGGAGCTTGCCAGCGGCTTGAGGAAGTTCATCCCCTTCAAGAACTACAACATAGTTCTTCATCACTATTATCTGTTGAAGAACCAGTTGATATACATTGAATCCTTTGGGGAAGACGTTCAAAAGTATGACAGAAACAGAAAATATGACGACAGGCGGGTACATGTTATCTACGAGAACGGAACTGAGAATAATGTTTGGTATCATGGGTTGGGTGCTTCTCTGTATGGACGTGGCAAAGCCGTTAGTGACATTGAAACCGGTGAAGTGAATTTAACGGGCGATGATTATAAGACCGGCTATATTTATGTTCTGAAATCCTTGAGCGAAGATCCGCAGATAGCAAATATAAAATCACTTTATAAGATTGGGTTTACAAAAAAAAGTGTAAGTCAGCGCATCGCAAATGCCGAAAATGAATCCACATACCTCTATGCGCCCGTTAAAGTTGTTGAGCAGTTTCAGGTAATTAATCTCAATCCGGAAAAACTGGAAACAGCGATTCATCATGTTCTTGAAGACTACAGACTTGATGTAAGCATCAAAGCTCCTAATGGAAAAGTGATAACACCCAGGGAATGGTTTGTAATTGACTTGCCTAAAGTCGAGGAAATAGTGAATGCCATTGTGACCAAATTGCAAAGTGAACAGTAGAAATAGATTGAGCTTTATAAGTTTACCGCTAAATTAATGCCATAATATGAATGGAAGCTAAAAGAACATTTAGATATTGATATTATCGTCCCCTCAAAAAAGTATCCCCACCTGGGATGCTTTTTCATTTACCCATTCTTTACCCCGACTTGTTCAAATCCGCATAAAAAAAGTCTCCGGTATGAAACCGAAGACTTTTTGGCGGGTCAACCTGCGCAAGCTACAAGTAGTGCGCTCGCCCCGTCCCACCATAAGGCTTGGGATTATAATACAATATTTTCTGCATAATTGAAAGCTTTTTTCAGCTGAAATCATAAGAATATCTGATCCGTATCTTACTTCAGCTGCCTTAACCTGAGCTGGAGTTTGTTTCATCTCTTCCTTACTCCTCATCTTCCCAATCATCCCCGAGTTTCCGCAGCTGTTCCTGGACCTTTTCGCGCCTGGCCTGGAGTTCGTCACGTTTGCTCCTGTAGCCGGCGAGGGCGGCCTTGATCTCGGCGATTCTTCCGGGAAGGCGGGAGGCAATGCCCTCGATGTAGTAGTCGTAGTAGGAGAGGACGGTTTCGTCGGAGATTACGGGATGAGACGAATTGCCTCTCAGGGTGTCGGTGTGGCTTCTGTATTCTTCTTCTGGCATCGGAGGTGCGGGGGAGGCCGGCTTTTCAGGTTTCTTCGGCGGATCGGCGACGAAGACGGAGAAGAACTTGATCAGGCAGCCGATAATCAGCAGGGTGACGAAGAAGATGAACAGTACGGTCAGCAATGTTTCAATTGAGCAATTGAATACGAATGCCATGAAGATGAATGCGGTGATGAAGACGAAGACCGCCGTAAAAAGCGTCAGGCAGCCGCCTTCATAGCCGGCCGCAAACCAGATCAGGGGTAAAAGTCCCGCCGTAATCAGGAAGTCGCCGAATCTTTCGGTGGCTTCACTGCTGATGGGAGTTGCCATGAATTCTGCCAGGCGCTCCCTGAATGACTTGTTTTCTTCGCGCTTTCTTGCTTCCAGTTCTTCCTGCAGGGCCTTATGCTGCGCCTTCCTTCGCTCTTTTTCTTCCTTTCTGCGCAGTTCCGGCAGGTGGCAGTTGAGGTCGTATTCCTCGAAGGCGTGCTCGAATGAGCGGAAGTCCCTGAGAAATTCCTCGTGTGAGTAGAAGTACGGCATTCTGACGCTGAAGCGGGTGCCGTCGTCGATGTACAGTCTGAAGGTGAAGTCCTCGTCGTGCATCCCCTGGTAGTCCGGCATGCTGCCGTCGTCAATCATCTTCTGGAACACGTCCTGCCAGTTGAAGTGGAGACCGTCGAAGTCACCGCAGCCGGTGAAGGTGTGGTTTTTCCGGTCGTATTCGTCCAAGGCGAGGTACGGCTGAACCCTGGCCAGGTTGTCTTCTCCTTCTTCAAGGAGTTGGGTGAAGTTTCTGATGAAGCTTTCCTGTTCGTCGATTCTTTTTTCAAGCTTTCTCCTCTTCTTCTTCAGCAGCGATATTTCTGCTTCGCTTGTCATTTCGGTCACTTCCCGGGTGAATGTATCTGATGTCATTGTAGCACTGAATGGAGGTCAGGGGGAACCATTCAGGGACCGGAGCCCTGCATTTCCGGAAATGGGGAAAACGGGCGCGGACGGAATGGGAATCGGAGGGGGCAGGGAGATGGTATACTGGTGGTATTGAATGTGGGGTGAGAAAATGGAACTGAGAATTCTCGATGCGATTCAAAGGCTGCATAATCCTGGGCTGGACTGGTTCATGTGCTTCATCACGGGATTTGGCAACTCGGAGTGTCCTGGCTGCTGGTCGCGGTGGTGCTGATGGTGATTCCGAGGACGAGGAGAATCGGGGTGACGGTCTTCATCGGGTTGCCGTTGTGTGGCCTGCTGTGTGATGGCATCGTGTCGGACAGGTCTTTTTGTGTATGTCAGAGATAACAGCTGATTCAAAGCTCTGCATTTTACAGTTGACTCCAAAAATGAAACCGCATACAATGGAGGGCGGCGGGGTCGAAGATGCCCTGCGAAATCTTCTTAGGAGGAATTAACATGACTGATACAATGGAAGAAGTACTTGAAATGAGGCGCACTTGCAAGAAGAGCGACGATGCGCGCGATGCCGGACTGCCACGCGAGGTTCCCGGCGTAAGGAGAATCGATGACCTGAGCTACGGTCCTGACCCGAAGTGGCACCTGCTTGACCTGTACCTGCCGGAGAACGTGGAAGGCAAGATTCCCGTCATCATCAACGTTCATGGCGGCTACTGCTACGGAACGAAGGAGACATACCAGTTCTACGGACTGAACCTGGCTGCGCACGGCTTTGCCTTCGTCAACCCGAACTACCGCCTCGCTCCAGAAGTGGTGTTCCCGGGAGAACTTGACGACGTCGACCGCTACATGCACTGGGTCAGCGACCACGCTGACGAGTACGGCCTCGACAGGAACAATGTCTTCATCGCCGGCGATTCGGCCGGCGGTCAGATGGCAGAGCAGTACATCGCAATTCTGACCAACCCCGAATACCGCAGCCTGTTCGGCTACGAGCCCGTTGATTTGAAATTCAGAGCCGCTGCCCTGAACAGCGGTGCGTTCTTCCTCTTGGACCCCGGCATGATTGCCGGCGAGCTGGATGCATACTTCCCGAAGGACATTGTTGAGAAGGACAGAAGGAGAATTTCAGCTGAGGACTACATCACGGAAGACTTCCTGCCCTGCTACCTCTCAACGGCCAATGAGGACTTCATCCACGACCAGACCATCAAGCTTGACGGCTTTCTGACCGCCCGCGGCGTTGAGCACGTCTGCAGGTCATACGGAGACAAGGACAACCCTCAGCCGCACGTCTTCCTGATGAACCAGAAGGACGAAACCGCAAGGCAATGCAATGAGGACGAGGTGGAATTCTTCAGAAAGCATATGGGATAAGGTGTAACCCAGTTATGTAAGGTGTGAAGCCGAGCGGTTAGTCCCCAAGCACCAGGACTGCTCGAACGCCGGCAGGCTTGACTTGCCAAGTGAGAGTTTTTTAGTTGGAGCTGGGACGAATGGTCAGCCGGACGACCGCTGCAGGGCGTCGGCACGGGGATGGCCCTGCCGCTTGCGATGCACATCATCCTGGAACACGTGCCGCTCGAAGGCGCGGCTTCATGGTGGGCGTGTCCACGATGACCACCTGCTTCGCACCGGCAATCGCTCCGACTTACGGCGGCGTCATCCTGCATGAATTCAACTGGAATCAGATCTTCCTGTTCCTCGTCCATGTTCTTGCGTACTCGTTTGTCACCGGCATCATTTCAATTCCATAGCGCCGTATCGGTCAGCGCACTGGATTTAAATTCAAATTTATGGAGAGTCACCGTTATGATTAGAGAATTTCAAAGGGATGATATAAATAAAGTTGCAGATATATGGTTGGATACAAATATAAAGGCACATAATTTTATCCCCGCCGAATACTGGAAAAGCAATTTCAAATCAGTAAAAGAAGCGTTGTTACTAGCAGAGGTTTATGTGTATGAGTATGATACAGAAATACAGGGTTTTATAGGGTTAAATGATGAATATGTTGAGGGCATTTTTGTTTCTGGTGAAATGCAATCGCAGGGTATAGGTAAAATTCTGCTGAATTATGCAAAGGATAAAAGGAATAAGTTGCACTTGAACGTATACCAAAAGAACGCACGGGCAATATCTTTTTATAAGAGAGAAGGATTTGAGATTCAGCATAGTGGCTTAGATGAGGCTACCGGAGAAAAAGATTATGTAATGACATGGCAACACACATAGAAATTAGAATTTTTGTAGGAGCTAGTTTATTATGAAGAAGTATAAAAGGAAACTCTACTTTTCGTAGGTAGCGGAAATAAAAACTGTGATTTAGAATGTGGCTATGGAGGTAGTAAGAAAATGAATCAATACGTAACTGGAGCAGTGATTAAAGAACTGCGTGAAAAAAACAATGTCATACAATTACAGTTAGCAGACAAATTAGGGGTTAGTGATAAGACAATCTCTAAATGGGAGACAGGAGTTTCCCAAACAAAAGGATATTAAGGAATAACCTGTGTTTACCTGCTTGCAGAGAAAAGAATATTATTACTAAGCTAGAGATACCACATAAGTGTGTTGGTATCTCTTTTTCGTTGTCTTGAAACAACGGACTATTTCATTTCTGCTTGATTATCCTAAACTTATCTGCCTATGGTTTGTCAAGGGCTTGTTGCGTAAGCAATGCTTAGCACCCTTTACGAATCATAGACAGATAAGTAATTTTTCAAAAGCAGAAAAGAAATGACTCTGGAATAATATAGTGATATAATGAATAAAAAGCCTATGATATATGGTTTACATATGATGAATTAACTGGCAGAAAAGGGAGAAAAGAGATGCACGAACAGATAAAATTAGAATGTTATATAGAAGAATATAGAAATCAAAAAAATTTTTTATCAGCACGACTTAGGGATAAAAAAACAAATAAAAAAGTTGTTTTAGTTGGGGAAAATTTAGATAAAAATCATTTATTACGTTTTCTCTCACAAGCGAAACTTAATCAAGACATAATGCCTACGATATACGAACAAAATGGAGAAGATAAAATCATTGTTCAAGGTTATATAGTGTCAAATACAGAGGAAAACATAGAGATTTGTATTGATATTGCAAATGGTGGTTATATATTTGCTTAATAATTGGAAGGAGGTACTCTGCATATGAGTTCAGTCACACAAAGAATAACAAAAATAAAACAACCTAGAGGTGGATATATCAAACCCTCACAATTTAAACTACAAAAAATAGATGATGGTAAAATTTTAAATGAACACGAAAATATTCATGCTTCTGTAATTGGTATGGCTGTTGACTATTTAACTAGATTTATTATGGGAACTGATGTTGTAGAAGCGTTTAAAATATCTTGTATGGGAGCAAAGGTAGCAGAGGATATATTTAAACAAAAAAACACATTAAAAACTGCTCAAAAATTATTGATGGAAATTAAAGGATTAGATAATATTTCTATTATTAATGCGTGCAAAATGGTTACATATGATGTTTGGTATAGAAACCCTATGGTAGCAATGACGGCAAGAGGGGCTGAAGATACTAATCCTGATTTAGAAACCATTGAAAATATTAAAATAATGGTTGAAAGAAGTGTTAAATTTTGGGAAGAATTTGGTCCTATAATACAAGATGGTTTTACTTTTGAACCTAATGGTTATACGGATACAGTTGATACAGGAGATGGTGATTACTTAACTGTTGATACACTTTGGGATTTTAAAGTAAGTAAATCTAAACCTACTAACAAACACACTTTACAATTGTTAATGTATTGGATTATGGGGCAACATTCGGGTCAAAAAGTATATAAAAACATTACAAGATTAGGAATTTTCAACCCAAGGTTAAATTTTGTTTATACTTTAGACCTAGTAGATATAGCTCCTGAAATAATAGAGGAAATAGAACGAGATGTAATTTGCTATTGATTAATAATACACCGACGGAGTGATCCAGACACGGTGG